>Ga0208669_1001068_pt1 | contig 10260 bp, 11 predicted proteins | sample 21_taG_FD_184095 | JGI IMG/M metagenome (GOLD analysis project Ga0208669, IMG submission 184095) | Marine viral communities from the Subarctic Pacific Ocean - 21_ETSP_OMZ_AT15319 metaG (SPAdes) (version 2) | ecosystem: Environmental > Aquatic > Marine > Oceanic | place: Pacific Ocean | collected...
AGCAAACACAACAGCAGGGTTTAGTATTGTTACTTTTCCTGCCGATAATACAGCAGGTCGTACAGTTGGTCACGGATTAGGTGTTGCACCAAGAATGATTATTACAAAAGGCAGAGGTCAAACTACTGCTTGGTATACATATCATTATGATATTGGTGCAGGAAAATATTTAGTATTAAATACTACGGCGGCAGAAGCAAGTAGTTCTGGTCTATGGGGGAATACTCACCCAACAAGTTCTGTTTTTTCTATAGGTAATAATGATGCAGGTTATAATTCTGGTGGTGCTAATGATGCTTTAGCCTATTGTTTTGCAGAGGTAGAGGGTTACTCAAAGATTGGCAGTTATACTGGAAATGATGCGACAGATGGTACGTTTGTCTATACTGGATTTAGACCTGCTTGGGTTATGATAAAATATGTAAGTGGTTCAGCAGGAGGAACTAAAAATTGGTATATGTATGATACTATAAGGTCTCCTCAAAACGTAAATGATAACACTTTAATTGCCAATGGTAATGATGCAGAAAGTGCAGATAGTGCTTATGATATAGATATGTTATCAAATGGATTTAAGTTAAGAAATGCAGAAGGACCTGTTAATAATGCAGCAGAATACATATATATGGCATTTGCCGAAGCACCATTCAAGTATGCAAACGCAGGATAGGAGACAATAAGATGGTTTGGAAATATGGAGACGTACAACTTAAAGCAGGTAAGAGTTGGACAGACAAAGATGGAACAAAGCATCCTAACAACTGGATGATATGGGATGACTACTACAAGACTACTATGGGTCTCAAGTGGGAAGATGACCCTGTCACCTACGATAAAAGATTCTATGATTCAGCAGGTAAAGCAAAAGACTTAGCTCAACTCAAAGCTACGTGGAAGGCTAACATGAAGACATCTGCTAATAGCATCTTAGCTAGTACAGATTGGTATGTCACACGTAAGGCAGAACTAGGCACAGCAATACCTGATTCTGTAAGCAAGTATCGTGCATCAGTTAAGACTGCTGTAGAGACAATGGAAACAGCAATAGACAAGGCTTCAGATTTAGATGCTTTCATGGCACTGTTTGTAGGCGAGGATGGTGGCAATCCTGTGATGAACAACTTTCCTGAAAGTATATAGATGAAAATGAGTATGCAACCTGAACTAAAAGTACAACTAGAATTAGATGCCCACGAGAAAGAATGTGCTATCAGATATAAGATGGTCAATGACCAACTAAGTGCATTAGACAAAAGAATGTGGCGAATAGAAGCTATGTCTATGGCAGGTACATTAGGTGTAGTAGCTTTAATAGTCGCAATAGTAATGAAGTAGGATAATAATACATGGCAATGTTTAAAGGCTTTAAGCCACAAGGATTACAGAAGATAGCCACACGTATGGGTTATGCAGGTAGTATGGAAAACTTTGATGACTACATAAAGCAGAACCCTGACAAAGAACGTGAGATGATTGTGTACAGAAGTAAGGCACAAGAGATGGCTAAAGGTGGTGTAGTTAAACTGCAAGAGGGTGGAGAGACTACTAATACTGCTACCACAACTACTGCACAGCCTAACATAGAAGACTTCAGTACTCAACAAGCCTTGTCTCCTACTTTGCCTGTAGGTGGTGCTACAGTGGCTACAGATACACCTATTACAACACAACAAGATGTTGCCACTACAAGTGGTCAAGTGACAGGTGAGGTCAAGACTGCTGCTCCCGTACAAGCAGCCGTAACACAAACCACAGCACCTACATTAACTACAGCGGCACAAACAGAAGCATCACAAGTATCACCTGAGATTAAAAATGCTACGACTACCATGCAAGCTGCTCAAGGTATTGTTAGTCAGCAAGCTCAAGTTAATCCTGCTCAACAGAATCAAAGTGCTGTATCTAACTTACAAGCTGCTCAAGGTACAGCAACACAACTACAGAATCCTGTACAAAGACAAATTGAAACAAATGAATTAATTACTCCTAGTGCTAATGCTGAAACTGCATCTACGTATGCAGAACAGATACAAGCTGCTGAAGCATCCCCATCAACACAAGCTACTGTACAAGGACAACTTGCTAGTTTAACGTCTAACTTTGATGCAAGCAATCCACCTGCATGGGCGGCTGGAACATTACGTGCTGTACAGGCACAGATGGCACAACGAGGTTTGGGTGCATCAAGTATGGCTGGACAAGCGATGATACAAGGTGCATTAGAATCAGCATTACCTATAGCACAAGCTGATGCTCAAACAATAGCATCTTTTGAGCAAGCTAATCTATCCAATAGACAACAACGAGCCATGCTTGCAGCACAACAACGTGCTACATTTATAGGTCAAGAGTTTGACCAAGAATTTCAAACAAGAGTGCAGAACTCTGCTAAGATAGCTGATATAGCTAATATGAACTTTACTGCTGAACAACAGATAGCTTTAGAGAACTCTCGTGCAGCAAATACTGTAGGTTTAGCTAACTTATCAAATAATCAAGCAATGGTGATGGCTGAAGCATCTGCCTTATCAAATTTAGATATGTCTAATTTAAGTAATAGACAACAATCTGCTGTACAGAATGCACAATCGTTTCTACAGATGGACATGGGTAACCTAAATAATAATCAACAAACAGCTATGTTTAAAGCTCAAAGTGTGGTACAATCTTTATTGACAGACCAAGCGGCTACAAATGCAAGTAGACAGTTTAATGCAACATCACAAAATCAGACAGACCAATTCTTTGCTAACTTGCAAACACAAGTATCTAACTTTAATTCAGAACAAGCAAATGCTATGTCAAGATATAATGCAGGTGAATTAAATGCATTAGAACAGTTTAATACTACAATGAAGAATCAAAGAGAACAATTTAATGCACAAAACAGACTAGTGATTGACCAATCAAATGCACAGTGGAGAAGACAAGTTGCTACAGCCGATACTGCTGCAATCAATAGAGCTAATGAATTAAATGCTAAAGCATTAATAGATGTATCAACAGGTGCATATAATAACTTGTGGCAAGGCTTTAGAGATGATATGGAATTTGCATGGAAAAGTGGAGACAATGCTCAAGAACGTGCTAAAGATATTACACTACGTAAGATGCAAGACGAATCTACTGTAGCTGCCGCGGCATTGACTGCTGAGTCAGAGGAAGCTGCAGCACTAGCTAAGGGTGTAGTAAATATGGCTACTTCTAATACGGCAGGCTCAATACTTAGCACTGCTGTATCAGCCGGTGCAAAATGGCTATTTGGTTAAAGGAAATATAGAATGATTAATAATAGTGTTTCAAAGGCATACTCTGCAATAAATGATTTATCTATGCAAGTAGAAAAGGCTGAATCTGATGGTATTCCTAGTAATATTAAATTAGAAAAAAAGATGACAAACAAGAAAGGTTTATTGACTAGGAGTAGAGAGATGTTTAAATATAATGAAGCATCTACAAAAACTGATGATACAGATAAAGAGCAACAAAAATTAGTAATAGCGTATGTATTACATATACGAAAAGCATTTCAAGAGGTAAAGAATGGAAGAGCTACCAATACAAAATCCTAATGCATCATTTGCAGGTCCTATTCCCGGTGCTTCACTTACCACAGAAGTAGGTAATAGACCTTGGGAAAACGCACCCAAAGAATCCAGTTTAGATGTAGTCATAAATAACTATTTACGTAGGCTACAAAATGAAGAGATAGTTATGCCTTTGTTAGATGCCATGAGATATGGTACATCTATTAGTACATTAGTAGAAGCTGTCATAGAAACTGCTGTTATGGAAGGTGAACATACTATTGATATAGGAGTATTAGCATCTCCTGTAATTGTTGAATACTTAAAAGGTGCGGCAGAGGTTTCTAAAATAGATTATAAGATATCTGATATAGATGTTAGAAGTGCTAGAGAACCCAAAAAGATTGATAGTCGCTTACTAGAAGAAGTTCTAGATGAGATGGAAAAGGGTGAAGACAGTCCTATAACTGAAGACATAGAAACATCAGCTAAAGAAATAAAGTCTAGTAGTAAAGGCTTAATGGCAAGAAAAAATAAGGATGATAAAGATGGCATTTGATTGGGGTAGTTTTTTCTCTTCTGGTGTAGAGGAGTTAGGTGCTGTAGCTAAAGCAAAAGATACAACTGTAGCGGCTGAAGCTAAAGCAAATGCTGAAGAGTTTGCTGGTAAAACTGAAGCATACGAAGATGAAATAACAAAGAACAAAAGAATGTTAAGACAAGAAACTGATGCTATAAGAGGTCTTGGTATAAAAGATGTTGGCAAGATACGTACTATTATGAAAACTTATGGTAATGCAGATGTTGTTAAACAGATAGGTGAAGACTTTAAAAACTATCAATCTAGAGCATTAATAAAAGGTGAAAAACCTCAATATACTACATTAGCAGATTACATTAAAGGTAGAATATCAGGTGCTGGTACAACTATGTTATCAGATGAAGCTGCAGAACAAGCATCAGATGAAGCAGCAGTTGCAGGTGATGAGTTAGATATACAACAAGCAGAACGTAAAGCTAAAGCTCAAGGTGTTAGTCTTGCAGAGTATCTAGAGAATCAAGCAAGAAGGATGTCAGATAGACCTGCATTTAACATTGATGCACGAGCAGCAAGGCTTGTAGAAGAAAGTAAGATGGGTTTATTTGGTAAGACACTTACAATGGATGAAGCAAAGCAACAAATACTTGCAGGTAAAACTATGGAAGGTGCGGGTATAGGTGGAGAAGTTAAGGATTTAGGTGAGACAGGTTTTGCTTTACAAAGAGAAGGTGGCTTGAGTGCTGAAGAGATTATAAAATTAAAAGCATTACAAGAGAAAGCAGACCCTAAAATAAATCAAGGTACTTTATTGACAAGAGAGAAATCTATTCTTAAAGGTATAGATGGTGGTAAATATATAGTTAGTAATGATGGTGGAGTTACAACTAGTATAATACAAACACCTGAATCTAAAAAAGCTATGTTAGGCGAGTTGAATAGGATAATATCTCAAGAGTTTAAAGATATGGATAAAGAAAGTCAAAAAATAATAATGGCATTAAAAGAAAAATATGAGCAACCTAGCACTAAAGAAAAACAAAAAGGTGTGACAATAAATGATGTTATACAAAGCAAGAAAAAGTCAGGTAAGACTAATCAACAAATAGCTCAAGAATTATTAGATAAAGGTAAGGCAAAAACACTTGAGGAAGCTTTAAAAATAGTTGAAGGTGTTTAAATGGTTGAAAAAGAATTATCTTTCGATGACATCGATGATGAAAATGAAGAAGAAGAATCAAATTTAGAAGAATTATCTTTTGACGATGTGCAAGAAGAAATAAAAGAAACAGAACTATCCTTTGATGATGTAGGCAAAGCCATAGATGATACTCCTATAGTTGCATCTCAAACTGCAACTCCTGCATTTACTCCCCCCAAAGAAGGCTTTACATATGAGCAGTTTACTCAGTCACCTGAACTGAAAGCTGCCGCTATGCGTTTTGCTAGAAATCGTTTAGGATATGATAATATATCTGAAGATGAAGCTATTGATGAAACAATAGAACATTTTAGACAGTTTAAAGTTAATGAATTAACAGCAGGTAAAGATTGGAATTACACTAGTGCATTAGCCAACGATAATAAACGTCAAGAAATTAATGATTACAAGTCTTTGTACAGAGCAACTGAAGCTATGGAAGATTTTGGTGGTGGTGTTTTAACTACAGTAGGGGATTATCTAGGTGGTATATTTACAGCACCATCAACAGCACTTGGGTTATTACTTCCGGGTGGTGGTAAACTTGCTGGTGTAGCCGCACAACAGACTGCTAAGTTAGGTGTAGGGAGAGCCATAGCTGGTTTAGCTGCAAATCCAATTAAAACTATGGTTGCTACGGAAGCTACAGCAGGTGTCTTACAAGACGTGGCAGAGCAAAAAAGCTTAATGGCTGTAGATGAACAAGATGACTATAGCTTTGGTCAAACTATTACAACCGGTATTATTTCAGGTGTTGCTCCTGCCGTTGTATCTACTTTACCTTTGTATTTAGCAAAGAAATATGGCAGTAAGGCTATTAGTAAAAGGGCACAGACTGATGAATTATTAGAAACATCTCAAAAAGCTGTAGAAGAAAAAACTGCAAAAGCAGAAGAACTTGCAACTAAAACATTAGAAGATTCAAAAGAAACAGGAACAGCTATAAAAGAAAGACTTGCAGCTTTAAATGCTGATATGGTTGAAGAAGGTAAACAAGTAGGTAAAGATATAGCTGATACACAAGGTATAGATGAACCTCTTAGAGTTGCAGTTATGCCTGATAAAATAAATAGAGTGGCTGCTGCGGCAACAGAAGTATTAGCAGATTCTGGTGGATTAAAACAAATTCAAACAGGAGTAGACTCAAAAACTGGTGAAGCTATATTTAAAAGCGAACGTATAACAGAAGCTATAAGTCGTGTTATAAGAGATGCAACAGATGATAAAACTAATAAAGCATTAACAGATACTTTTGGTGAGGTTCTCAATAAATATAACTTGACACAAGATGATTTTGCTAATTTATTTATATCAGAGTTTTCTGAAGCAGGTCGTTTACTACAAAAGGCTGGGCACGAAAAGAAACAGCTTAAAACTATGATGTCATCAATAGATGAAGTTGCATCTTCTGATATATTCTCCTTAAATGAAAATGTACTTGATGTGTTTGCTAAGTCTAAAAAGTTGACAGATGCGAATGACTATGATGGATTTATTAGACAGTTTGATGCAGGCGATACACTAAGAAGTTTAGATGCTTTACGTTTAGCTGCTATGACATCACAAGTAGGTACAACAGTACGTAACACTGTTGGTGGTGGATTGCGTGTAGGATTTGATGTTCTTACTAATGTCTTTGATGCTAGTGTACAAGCAGTTGTATCAGGAACACGAAGAGTTATTACAGGTGAAAAATCCACACAGACTATTAAAGATTCATTCAAAGATTCCATAGCCATAGCCTACGGTTTGGTAAATAAAGATAAGGCTATAGCAGTAGAAGAAATATTTGCTATGGGATTTCAAACTCAAGCTAAAAAGTTGTATAGACAATTAGCTGATTTAGAAGATGTAACAGGTGTGGGTTTAAAAGGCAAAAATCCACCTAGTAGATTACGTAATATTACTACAGGAGTGGGAAGAAACTTAAACGTGCTGAACACATTGTCTGATAATATGTTTAAACGTGCAGCTTTTATGGGTGGATTAGAACGAGAACTACGTAAAATGAAACGAATAAAGTTAGCTAGGGGTGATAAAGTCACTGATGCTGATTTTGATTTAATGGAGATAATGAAGAAAGGTGATTTCAATAAAGTATTTGGAACAACTGAAGGTAAAAAAGCATTAGATAGAGGTATCGAAGAAGCTTTATACTTTACATATCAAGCATCTCCTAAAAGTACTATGGGTCAATTATTAGTAAAAGGTGCTAATAACCTACCTTTTATTACTACATCTGTAGTACCATTTCCTAGATTTTTAGCTAATGCTATGCGTTTTACTTATGAGTATTCTCCTTTGTATCTAGCTAATAAAAAAGTAAGAGCAGAACTTGCTAGGAGTTTTCGTAAAGAAGGTATCAGTGAAACAGGTGAAGAGCTTGGTATACGTACATATCACGAAACAGCAAAAGGTTTAGCTGGGTTAGGTATGCTCTACGGTGCATTAGCTTTTAGAAACTCTGAAAATGCCGGTGAGAAATGGTATGAAGGTAGGTCAGCAGACGGTCAAACATATGATATGAGACCTTTCTTTCCTGCCGCACCTTATTTATTCTTTGCACACTTAATTGAGAGAAGTCAAAAGGGTGAAGATGTTGTAGACAAAAAAACATTCCGTGAATCCTTACAAGCTGTAACAGGAATGCAAGTCGGTAAGGCGGGATTTGGTTTATATGCTATGGATAAATTGGTAGATGATATAGGTAATGTATTTGATGGAAGTACAGAATCAAGTGAGGCGATAGGTAGACTAGGTGCAGAATTTACTGCTAATATATTATCTACTTATACGATGCCTTTAACACCTCTACAAGATACATATAATACATTTTTAGCACCTGACGATGAAAGAATTATTAGAGATAATAACATTGAAGATTTAAGTTCTTTGATATGGCATAAAGCTTTATCACGTGTTCCGGGAAACTTTGCCATAGAAAAAATGTTAAAAGAAGCATATGGTACAGAATATGAATTACCAAAGGCTTATGAATCTCCTACTAGAACTGGTGTAATTAGAAGAACAACCCCTATATCAAGACAGCTAACGGGTCGATTATATCAAGAAAAGAAAACAGATATAGAAAAGGAATTAGATAGACTTCGTATCACAAAGGCTGATGTATTAAAAAGAACTGGTATACCTGCAGCTGATGCTTTGTTAGGTTTTTATATGGGTGAATTTATGACAGATATAGTTCAGCCTTTTATTAAATCTGATTTTTACAAAAACCTTCCAGAAAATGTAAAAAAACAAGCATTAAAAGAAGAAATAGCTAAGGTAAGAAAGCAAGTAAAAGATATAGCTAAAAAAACTATTGTTTATGAAGGCTCTAATCAAAAAGCAAATCCTATGAACCGTGTTTCCTTCAAAAGATTACCTAAAATATATAGACAAATTGCAATAAATACATATAATAAAGCTAATGGTGAACCTACATCGATGAAGGACTATGATTATGCTGTTTTATTACAAATAGCTAGGGATTTAAGCACTACTAAACTACGTAATGTTGAGTTCAAAGAACAAGACATTAGAGATGAACTTAACGAAGACCCTACTAGCGAATAACTATCTTTTATCTCCTGAACCTTGAAGTGTGCCTTTTTCTTTTCTAGCTTGTAACTTCTCTAAGTTCTTTCTCATTATCTCATTGAGTTCAACACCTAATTCATTTGCTAGTACAGCACAATACCAAAGAACATCACCTATCTCGTAGGCAATAGCTTCTTTATTACCTTTCCCATCTCTGATAATCTTCTTTATCTTACCTGCAACTTCTCCTGCTTCACTTGTCAAGCCTAAAGCTAGATACTCTAATGCTTTTTCTTTGGGAAATATTGCTGTTGTTTTTGCTAACCTCTCGTACAAATCAGGGGTTATAACTTGTGTAATTATCAACTTATCTTTCATATACTTTCTCGCTTCCTCTTCAATTTTCCACATCTCGATTATCCTTAAATGCTTTTATAACATCTGAAGAAAATAACTTCTGTAGATTAACTAGATACATTCTAGATGCATTATTATCTCCACCTGAAACAGACCTCTTAGAATCTAAGTTGTTTATTATCTTCTTTAAACTATCTGTATTAAACACTAATGTGCAGAAAGTATCTTCTCCTACACATAAATTATGAAACCAATAGTCTGATTCAGTGGCTGCTATACCACTAGGTTTACCATAACTTTCATATTCAATAGCTATGTTGCCTGTTCTTTGCCACATACCTCGTTCGCTTTTAACTTCAATCTTTTTATCTTGAAGCATATCAGCGACTTGTTTTTCTCTTACCTTTCCATATTCTAAATCTATATCAAACTTTTTTCTATCTTCAACGCAAGGCTCTAGATTATCCATCGTTGTCTTCTTTAGCAATCTGCTCTTGCTTTGGTCTCTCTATATATTTAACTAAAACATTTAACTTACCATTAGCATGTTCTAATGCTCCTAGCTCTTTATCTATTGTTTCTACAATGGTAGGATGGTCTCCAACACCTACGGGATTATTTAACATTGCTTCTATATTTGCTATATGACCATTCATTTGTCCAAGCAATCTAGTTTTTAACGCATTTACTATCATTTCTTTCATTTAATACTCCGTTTTGGTTTTGGTTTTAGATGTAGTAATTCTCTTATGTGTAATTTTCTACCTTTAAAGAACACAATTAAATTGATAGTAGTGTTGATGGAAATGGCTATTAATAACCACCATTGCCACCAAAGTAATTCACTACCTTCTATCATTAACTAGCTTGTATGTCAACCATCTCACACGCATCTGCTGTGCAAGCTAGTTCTCTACCACCACTAGTTGTATCTTCCTTTTCATAATCAGCTAACTTTGACCAATCGATAGATGCAGGCATCTGTTTATATAGTTGCTCATACTCTCCACCTGTTATGTCTTGATATGGTGCTTGAGCATAAGTATGGTCACTGAAGGGTAGGAATGATATACCTGATACTTCATCAAAGTTTTTAT
>Ga0208669_1001072_pt1 | contig 10251 bp, 15 predicted proteins | sample 21_taG_FD_184095 | JGI IMG/M metagenome (GOLD analysis project Ga0208669, IMG submission 184095) | Marine viral communities from the Subarctic Pacific Ocean - 21_ETSP_OMZ_AT15319 metaG (SPAdes) (version 2) | ecosystem: Environmental > Aquatic > Marine > Oceanic | place: Pacific Ocean | collected...
AATCCCCAAAGTTGAAAAGAAAGATTGACTCGATGCGGTAAAGAGTATATGCGCAAGATCGAAAAAAAGTTGAAAAAAAGACTTGACAACGATTTTCTAATGCGATATACTAGATAGGGGGGAGGGGATCTGATTTTGAGTCAGCGTCGCACGTGTATTATCATAAACTCACCCTTTAAAAAATGTGGTACTCAAGGGGGTTTTCTAACTTGACATTAGTACTTCAATTTAGTACAACACTTTCTTGCAAGATTTAGACACAGATAGTACTAAGGATTTAATCAAGAAGGAGTTAATCTCTGACATTGATTTAAAGGTGCGTGAATTCGCTAAGAGTTCTGAGCTTGATGGTGTGAAGTCCTTAGAGAAGTACAATCCTGAGAAGGCTGCTAAGATACTGTTCTTAAGTTCTAGTGGTAAAACTCAGACTCAATTAGTACGTAAGTACGGATTCAAGCGGGATACTATTGTACGTGTACTAAGTACTTACGCAGATCACTTAGGGAAGTGGAAAGACCTCGGTGGTCAGTTAGCTTCTTATTCTTACCTGAACATTAGTTCTTTAGAGGAGGACATGGTACAGGAGGTACGCTCTAGTATGGAGTCAGGCGAGCTTAAGCCTACGTTCAAGGACATCAAGGACATCAGTATAGCTAAGGCTAACTCTGCTAGGGAGGCTTTACTAGCTAGGGGTGAGGCTACAAGTATAAACAGGGAGGAGAAGGTTTACACTGACGAGGACTACAGGGAGCTTATGGAAAAGGCTAAAAGCAAAATGAAGGAAGCCCAGGTAATAGATTTAGAAGATGAACGGTAAAGGAGACAGGAATAGGGTGTCTAATTGGGATGCGTACCACAGCGGGTACAACAACGTATTTAAGCCAAAAGAGCCTTTTTACAGCGACATCAAGAAATACGAAAGTGCTTTTATTGGGGGTAATTCAGATTCGATTCAGGAGGATACTTCTGAAGACGTGGGTGCGAATCCCACTTCCTCCACCATTGAAACAAAACCATTTAAAAGCGCTCCTATCCGTCACGATATAAGACGTATAATTTCTTAAGGTATGAATAAAAATACTCAGTTAGTGCAGAAGTCCTTAGACACAATATCCCCTGGTTGGGAAACTGTTCTAGTTGCTACCGTAACCGATCATGGCTTTGAGTACGATGTGTTCAACAAGATTGACGAAGAACACTCTCAAGAGAACCTTGCTGTGCTACTGGCATTAGTTGCCAAGATGTCCCAACAAGAGTTAGAGCAAATAGATTGGAGCGAGAATTAACTTTACTGAGCATCCTTTACTGTTCCCTCCTACAGACGAAGAAGTTGTCTGGCTGTACGAGAACGACCTTAATCTTCTTAAGGAGCTACACAAGGCTCACGAGAGCAGGATAAAGGCATCTATAGAAGACCCTATTCGTCATGGGTTTAATCTTCCTGGCTGGGAACGCATAAAGGAAGGACTGCAAGAGTACAACGAATGCCTTGCCCTTGGTGGCAATAGATCAGGCAAGACTACTGGATTTGCTAAGATTATAATGGAGGCCGTAACGGAAAGCACAGACGGTCATGTAGTATGCTTCTCCCAGAACGAAGACACTTCCATTAAGGTACAGCAAGCAGCTATCTGGGAAATGATGCCTAAGGAATTCAAGAAGAAGACCAAGAGCATCGAAGGGTACATCAATTACAGTATGCAGAACGGGTTCACGGCTAAGAGCTTCATCTTTCCAGACACCCGTACTAGAGTAGACTTCAAGACGTACACCCAGTTCAGTAACAACCAAACAATCCTTGAGGGCTTCGAGTTCGGCTTTCCTGATCCAGTGGGTCTTAACATAGGGGCCTGGTTAGATGAGTACCTGGGAGATGCTGCATTAGTAAATACCCTTAGGTTTCGATTAGCTACTAGAGACTCTAAGATGGGTATAGGCTTTACTCCTATTGATGGTTACACTCCCTTTGTGGCAGAGTACCTAAAGGACGTAGAAACCCTTCAGACTAGAACTGGGGAGCTATTAGACAAACAAGTCCCCATCAAGCAGTACAGCCCATCTAGGGATGCCTCAGTGGTGTACCTGCACTCAGATGAGAACCCCTTTGGTGGGTACGAGCGTATTGCTAAAGACCTAAGGGGAAGACCAGAGGATGAGATACTTGTACGTGCTTACGGCATCCCAGTTAGAAGCATGACATCCCTTCTGCCTTTGTTTAACACTGAGGTAAACGTGCTGAACGAGGAGGAGAACAAGTACGGGATGACATTCCCAGACATTTCCAATAAGGAACAGTTCACCTGTTACCAGGTAGTTGACCCAGCAGGAGCTAGGAACTACGTAGCACTATGGGCAGGAGTAAACGATATGGGTGATGTGTACATCCGTAAGGAATGGCCCGATAGGGATTACTACGGAGAGTGGGCGTTGTTCGGAGATCCTAAGTGGAGATACGGCCCAGCATCTAAGAAGATAGGGTACAACGTACAAGGGTACGTAGATTTGTTCGAAGAAATAGAAGAGGACATCGGCATAAAGGTATTCGAGCGTATAGGTGATAGTCGGTACTTCGCTAAGGAAAACTCCGACAATGATGATCTGTTCACCGAGTTCGATGACTGCGGTATGAACTTTATTCCGTCAGACGGAAGAATGGAAGAAATGGGGATTAGTGCAATAGACGAATGGTTCAGTTATAACCCGAATGTTCCTATTGATTCCGCTAATCGCCCTAGGTGCTACGTCCATCAGGATTGCGGTAACCTAATAGACTCTTTAATAAACTACAACGCATCAGGTAAATCTGATGAACCACTAAAGGATTTCTTCGACATCATTCGTTATTTGCGAATGGCGAACGGAGGAGATGGCCCAGATCACGTTCTGTCTAGGAGCATGATGACTACACGAGTAGGCGCAGGATACTAATTATGGCTAAAGTAAGATTAACAAAAGTAGCTTCTGATTTTGATTTACAGTTTGATGAAGTACTCCAATTGGCTAAGAGCAAGCTTTCTGAAGAAATGCTTACAGGTCGAGGCAGAAACACCTGGATAGACGAGGAAGGACAAGCAATCCTAATGGAGTCTATGTACATCCACGAGATAGTACCCAAGCATTACAGAGGTAAGGTTGTTGCTGCCGCCCCCAACCCCAGCTACGTGTTTGCTTACATCCCAGAAATTCAGATGAAAGTACCAGTTGTTATCCCCAGAAGGTACAAGAACTCGATAAAGGGTAAATCAATAACTATAGAAATGATAGAAGATGTTAGAGGAAAAAGCTACAGATACGTTAAATAAAACTGTACTTAACCCTGATTTTATCGAAGAGCAAATAGACAGACTACTAGCCTGGGAAATATTTATTCGGCAGGTAAGGGGAAAGGATCAAGAAGAAATGTTACCATTAGAATTATGTGATAGAATAGGGGTAAGTATATTATACATAAACCATCTCCTAGAAGATATTAAAAAAAGACCTCAGTTTTATGCAAAGTGATTCAATTTCAGATTCGCTAACGTACGTTAGTGACGAACCAGACATTAACTCCCTTCGTTACGCTTACGACCAATCAGTACTTGAGCTAGAATCATACTTTGATTTGTGCAGAGATAGCTACGATGATCGTAGAAATTACTGGCCAGGGAAAAGTTCAGACCTAAGAAAGCACGGAGCTGATGCGTTCCCGTGGGAAGGAGCTTCAGATATGGAGGCTCACGTTATTGACGAAAGAATCACTCGACTGGTTTCTTTGTTTATGGCCTCTCTTAACAGGGCGAACATCAGGGCTTTCCCCGTGGAGGTTCAGGACGTGCCTAAATCGAAGATCGTATCTAACTTCCTTAAGTGGATGGTTACATCTGGGTACATTTCTAGGTTCAGCCGAGAAATGGAACTAGGAGCGAACTACCTGCTTGAGCGTGGATTGCTTATTAGCTACGTAGGATGGCACTCAGAGGACAGGAAGTTCTTACAGCGGTTAGACCTTAACGAGATAGCTCAAGTAAGCCCACAGTTAGCAGAAATGATCATATCTGGTAACAACGAAGACCAGATGATTTCTATGCTTCAGAAGACGTTTGACGGAGTTACCGTTAAGCGAGCAAAGAAAGCACTAGCCGAGTTAGCCGATGTAGGCTCTGCGGAGCTACCAGTGGTACGTCGCCAGGTTAATGCACCATTGGTAAAGACGCTAGCACCAGATGGTGACTTCGTGTTTCCTCCTTACGTTACTGATCCACAAAGATCTCCTTATTGTTTCTGGAAAACTTACGTAACTCCTCAAGAGCTAGAAAACAAAATAGCTACCGAGGGATGGGACGAGTCTTTTGTAGACCTGATTATCGACAGATACCGTGGAGTAAACATAGATACGGTAGAGGTTGAGCAGGAAGGTAGACGTTTGCTTAACAGCAACTCTTACGAAGCTGAAGAACTAATAGAGATCGTTTACGGTTACCAGCGTCTGATTGACAGGGAAGATGGGTCTGAGGGCATATACTGCACTGTATTCCACCGTGAGTTCAGTGGAGACGGTGACGTTCCTGGTTATGCTAAGTTCGAACTACTTAACGGCTACGAGGACTACCCAGTAGTAGTAACTAAGCTTTCTGAGGACAGCAAGAGATTGTACGATACGATGACAATTCCCAGCATTTTAAGGGGAATACAGAATCAGGTCAAAATAGAAAGAGATAGCAGAATTGACCGCAACAGCCTTGCTACTGTACCGCCGATCTTTCACCCAGTAGGGCAAGCCCCAACGGACTACGGGCCAGGGCGGTACATACCTTATCGCCGCAAGGGAGACATCGACTTCGGCCCCACTCCTTCTTACAACCAAGGATCTTTAGAAATGGAAAAGACTTTAGAGCAGCAAGCAGATCGCCTTGTTGGGCTAGATGAGTCATCTTCAATTTCTCAAATTAAGAAGCAGTTCCTTGTAGACAAGTTCCTGACTCACTGTGCTGAAGTAATATCTCAGTGTTACCGATGCTTCCAACGCTTCGGCCCAGACCAGATATTCTTTAGAGTTACAGGAGTACCTGATCCTCAGACATTTAACAAAGGTAACGCTGACGAAAATTTCGATGTTACAATTAGCTACGATGTTCTGAACACTGATCCCGAAAGCCAAGAGAAAAAACTTAATCAAATGGTTTCTCTTTTACAACTAGACAGGAACGGTAGGATAAACGTAGATAACTTGCTAACCCTTGCGGCAGCTTCAGTTGATCCAGTACTTGCAGACGGAGTTCTGGAGCCAGTACAGGTTGCTCAAGAAAAACTTCTTAAAGACATTACAGATGATCTATCAAAAATATATTCAGGCATTGAAGTCCCTGCTCGCCCATCGGCGGCTCAAGCTGCTTTGCAAATTATTCAACAGTACTCTCAGCAGCCAGACATTCAAAAACGTCTGCAAGAAGATGAGGCTTTTGCTCAGCGTTTGCAAAAATACGCTGGCCAGTATCAGTTCGCGGTTCAGCAAGCTCAGAACGCGCAAATAGGCCGAGTGGGTACTGCACCAGCTCAAATGGGCGAGGTACAGACTCAAGGGATGCAGCAGTAATGCCTGATAATCAAAGCACATCAGAGTTCGCTGACAAACGAGCCTTAAATGCCCGATTAGATTCTATCTTGAAATCTATGGATGGGAAGCAAGTTTTTCCGACAAAGCATCCTATGGCTGGAGAATCAAACGTAGTTACAACTACTGTTTCTTTTGATGGAAAACATTTTATTCTTCCATCTATGGTTGGGGGCAAAAACTTAATGGAAGGCAACGAATTTATTAACGTAGCCAGAAAAAAGGGTTTAAAGAATTATCCTGCATTTGATAATCCTAAAATTGCTAGTGCTGTTAGTAAGCTTATGCACGGCGGTGTTCTTGAGGATGGAACATTCTCCTACGAGCTTGCAAAACAAAATTTTTAATATGGCAGACAATCTAAGTAGAAGCGATCTTGCTCGTCAAAGAACAAAGGTCAAGCATAATCAAGAAATATACGATCAACTTGCTTTGCATGAAGGGGTGGAGCCGAGCGTGTACACAGACACTAAAGGCAAGCGCACTATAGGTATAGGGTTTAATTTAGACGAACCTTCTAACCGAAAAAAAGCAGAAGCAGTAGGACTTAATGTGCAGGATATGCTTTCTGGAAAGAAAACTCTTTCTGATAAGGAAATAAAACTGCTGTACAACGAGTCCATTAAGCAAGCAACAAAAGATGCTAATGCTTATTTGCCTAAGGCGGGTAGACAGCCTCCGATAGTCCAAAAGATTTTGATAGATATGGCATTTAACCTGGGCAGAACTAAGCTTAATAAGTTCGAAAACATGAGAAGTGCCCTAATGGAAGGTGACTACAATAAGGCTGCTGATGAAATGGTAGACAGCCTTTGGTACAATCAAGTTGGAGATAGATCCAAAAGACTAGAAGATATGATGAGATCCGCAGCAAGATGAATATAGAAGAAGACCTAAACACATTATCTCACCACGAACATTTTGCAAGATTCGTTCAGCTAATTAACTCTTTTAGAGAAGAGTGCATAGCTGAAATGCACGAAGCAGACACAGATAAGCTTCAACAACTTGCAGGACGAATCATTGCTTACGATCAGATTATGCAGATGACTGATTGGAATAGTTTACAAAAGAAATTTTCTGCTATTCTGTAGAAGAAAAAAGTGTGTTATAATAGCACATCGCCATCGCTCGGCGTTAAGGAGTGGAAACAATTATGTCTAACGAAGTTATCTCGGTTGACGCTGAACCCGAACAAAACTCAGTGGAAAATATAACAGCGGAGGATTTTGCCATCCAACGCTTAGGACAGATTCAAGGAGAGCAGACTGAGGATACTCAGGAAACTCAAGAGGAAGAAGTCCTAGAAGAAGCGGTTGAATCCGAAGGGGAGGAAATTATTCAGGATACTGATGATGAATCCACTGAAGAAGAAACTGAAGATGTTCTTTCACAGTACAACTTAGATAATTTATCTGAGGGCGAGCTTAAAGATCTTGCAGAAAAGCTTGGCAGTAGAGCCGTAGCTCGCTTCGGCGAACTTACAGCTAAACGTAAAGCAGCAGAAGAAGAGCTTGATAAAATAAAACAATCACTACAACAAGATCCATTGAAACAGGAAGCGGAAGATGTCAAAGACAATCCCTTCAACGATGTTCAGGATATTAAGTCATTACAAGAAAAAGCTAAGGAGATAAACGATATTATCGAATGGGCTGAAGATGTTTTATTTGAATCAGACGATTACTCTGCTCACGACGAAGTTACTGAGCTAGATGGTAAGAAAATGACTAAAGCGGATGTAAGGTCTGCTTTAAAGAACGCTCGTAAATCTAGGGATCTTTATCTTCCAGATCAACTAAAACAAGTTCAAAAGACGCAAACCGCTGAAAATCTTAAAAAAGAGTTAGGTTCTAAAGCGCTTAAAGAATTTAATTGGTTGAACGAAAAGGATAACGAAACACGGAAATCATTCCTTAGCATTGCAGGAAATAAAGACTTGCAAAAGGTTTATAAGGAGTACCCCGTTCTTGGGGCAGAACTTCCGTACATGCTTGCTCATGCAGTAGACAGTATGTACTCACGTAAAAGCGTAAGTACAGGCACAAAAAATACGCCACTTACAGACTCTAACTCAGTAAGCAATCCAAAGATTAAGCCCTCAAAGACCTCTGCACCTTCCTCTGCTATGCCAGAGCAAGGCCAAAGGAAATCATCTAAAGTACTAAAAGATCTAAATTCACGCTTTAAACAAAGTGGCAATAAAGATGACTTCATTTCATTACGAACCAAACAATTAGCTAGAAAATAAAATGGCTTTCTCAAATACATACGATACAACTAATTCGGGTTCTGGTGTTTCCAATCGCGAAGACTTGACTGATGTCTTGACTATCCTCGCTCCTGAAGAAACTCCAGTCCTTTCCTCTGCTTCCAAGCAGAAAGCATCCGCAACATTCGTTGAGTGGACGGTAGACGCATTGTCTGCTCCTGCAACCGCTGGCATCCGTGAAGGTGCTGACGTTAGCGCGTTCACTGACCAATTTGCTGGTCGTGCAAAGCTTGGAAACTACATCCAAAAATTCCGTCGCGATTACCAGGTTTCTGATCTTCAGGAAGCTGTTGAAAGCGTTGGCCCTGCTAAACTTGCTCAAGCTGAAGCAAAGGCAATCCGCGAGCTAAAGCGTGACATCGAAGCTACCCTTTGTGGTACGCAAGATCGCGCAGTAGAAAACGGATCTGACACTGCTTACGCTTTGCGTGGTCTTGGCGACTGGATTGATTCCGCTGGCCCATCAGATGTTCCTTCTGGATTCCGCACTCCTGCTGACAGCATCCATGCTGCTGCCGAAGGCGCTTTCACGGAAACGGTTCTGAACAACTTGATCACATCGATCTTTCGCGAAACTGGCACGAGCAACAACCTCACGATGGTTGCTGATACTGCTGTTCGTCGCATCATCAGCGACTTTGCTCGCACTGCTGGCGTAAGTGGAACTGACTCAGACAGCGTTCGTACCGTTAATTACAACGGTGACTCTGCTCAAATCAAGCTCAGCGTTGAGTTCTATCAGTCCGATCATGGTATCATCTCGATTGTTAATGGCAATCCTGACTGTATGCCTGACACGACCAACAAGGACGTTGCCTACATTCTAAATCCTGAGTACTACGGTGTTCATGAGCTGATCCCAATGGGATCGACTCGCCTCCCGAATCAGGGTGGTGGTGAGCGTGGCTACGTTGATTGTGCTTTGACCCTCGGTGTTTACCACCCACAGGCTCACGGCAAGATCGAAGAAGTCGCGTAAGCTTTTTAAGCGTACCCTTAGTTTGGGGGAGGTTGGGCCAATCCTGGCCTCCCCTTTTTTTTAAAAATAAAATATGGAAATAATCACTAAAGTACCAACGTATTCTGACGGAGAAGTAAACGAGGCTTTCATGAAAGAGATCCGAACGGGTTTCAAGATGGAGCGAGCTAAAGAGCAAGATCGTATCAATCAGGCCGCTAAAGAAGCGAAGACTAATGAAGGTAAGACTCATCCAGTCCTTGGTAAGTGTGTAGCAAATATGCCAGCACGTGATTATTTTAGACTAGTAAACAAGTACGGGCACGAAACCGTGAATAGTAAAGAGTTCTTGAAGTACTTCAACAAGAAGTTCCCTGAGCTAAGTGCGAACCAAGCGTAATGCAAGTTAAGTACAACAGAGACCTATACGACCTGATTACAGCCCTGTCTGGCGTAGCCTCGTTTACTACAGGTGAGCAAACGCAGCTCCTTAATTTTGCTAAACGCAGAATGTACGAAGCTTATCAGGCTACTCCGATGTGGCCTCGATACTTGGCGGTAGGCGAAGAAAGGTCTTACACTACAGACACTTCGGTAATACCTTTTACCGAAACTGACAAAGATGACATCTCTGAGTTTATACGCATTCACAGAACTCAGCCATTTGTTAGAAACTCTGCACTGGAGTTCGAGTTCTTTATTCAGTCTAACGGTGCGAACGTAATCAATACTAGTACTGCTGATGCTTCTTCAGCGTTTGTAACGTACAAGAAGGAACTAGCAGACTTACCTACAACATGGAACATTGATGGTGACAAGTCCACTCAAGAGATTCCTTTAGAATTTTTTTACTACGTAGCTCACTCAACTTATGCTGACTTCCTAAGAATGGATGGCCAGCACGACAAGGCAATGAATGAAGAGCAAGTAGCTAATAAGTACCTAGCAACTGAGCTAGAAAAAACTGACCAGATAATGAACAACAACACGGTCAAGAAAAGATTTAATACCTACGTCTCCAACCAATCCAGATAATGAACTCAAGAACATCCAACCTATACATCGGGAACGTAAACCCGAACGGAACTCCAGAAAACCTATCAGCAGCAACTACTGGTGCTGGAGCAGCATTTGCTGCTTTCCACATTGACACTGATTATGTAGTCATTGATGTCCAGGACAACAATGTACTTGTTACATTTGATGGATCTGCCCCAACTGCATCCAACGGTCATCTTCTTGTAAAAGAACAAGGACTTATTGTACTAAGCAAGAACGCCGCTAAAGGAGCTAAATTTCTTGGTTCTGGAGGAGTATCTATAATTCAAAGCACCGAGTTCGTAGACTAGTCCCGATGAGAAACGTAGGACTTAAAAACATTTTTGAGTTCTTACGGGCGGGTCGCGTAGGAGCTAGAATTGGTGGGGT
>Ga0208669_1001073_pt1 | contig 10240 bp, 7 predicted proteins | sample 21_taG_FD_184095 | JGI IMG/M metagenome (GOLD analysis project Ga0208669, IMG submission 184095) | Marine viral communities from the Subarctic Pacific Ocean - 21_ETSP_OMZ_AT15319 metaG (SPAdes) (version 2) | ecosystem: Environmental > Aquatic > Marine > Oceanic | place: Pacific Ocean | collected...
ATCAACCTTTCGTCAAGGTCTTGATTCATCTTACCTTTTACAAAACTATTTTTTATTTCTGGCATTTAACTAGTGTTTTATAATTTTAGATTTACCTCTCATAACTTGTGTAAGCTCATGTAGCTTAACATTTGATAGTCTAAGCTTAGCGTTACGCATGGCTGCTCTTCTTTCTTTTTTAGCTCTTTGTATTTGGAATTCAGGTATATTAAGCTTTGTAGATAATATAGCGTGATATATGTACTTATACATAGCATCTTCAGCCATTTTATGTACTTTAATATTCTCTAACTGTGGAGAATTACCATCTGAAATATACTTTATAGTAATTGTTCGACCTGACATTGAGCTGTCAAAGCCAAATTGACCGTTAGCTTCGTCTATTATAAATACGCCGTTGTAATTGTTTAGCTCAGGATTTGATCCTGTTCTTGCAGATGATCTGTGATAAATATTTGATAAGTAATGTGAAAACAAGTAATAGTCATCTTGATTACCTTTGCTGTTAAATCCATCAAGTGCAAAATCTTCAAATCTTTGTTGTGTAACACTTGGCGTTCCTTGTAACGTACCACCTTCTTCGTCAAATAAATAACCCTCACCGTTACTTCCTGGTATATTATCGTTTTGGTCGTCTTGTAATATAGATTCAGAAGGTCTTGACGTGTACCTCGCTGGAAATATAGGGTGTTCAACACCAGCTGTGTCTACCCAAGATAACCGAACATAGTTAACGTAGTCTTGAGGAAAAGGTATTGTCAACGTTGGAGGAACATCAACCTCTTGTATGTTTTCTACTCTTGATACCTCGTATGAAAATTCTTGTACACCTCTTCTAGCGTGAAATAAAACATCTGTTTTGTTAACGTTGTTTAATACTTTGCCGTTACCAGTATAACCATACATAAAGTTATTTACTATGTTTACTAAACTAACAAATCTATAATCACCTAAAGCTCTATCAATAAACTCAATTACAACTGCATCGTTAACAGCTAATGGTTGTGCAGCAACATCAATAGTTACTCTACCAGCATTTACACCTGTAGCTATATAGCTATAAGTGCTTCTATTTATTTCAGTACCGTTTAGGTATATTAAAAAATCAGTTTCAGCACTAGGTAGCCTAGTAACAGTAAGATCAAATATACCTTGCGAAACACCACCACTTGCTTGTGCTGCCGTAGTTCTAAATGATTGACTAACGTTATAATATTGTTCAGCTGTTGTTGTTCCTAGTAAACTCATATTTTTTTATTGTTGTGATTTAGACATTGTTGCTGCTTGACTTAACTGAACAGCACTTTGTAATACTTGAGGATCTTTAATTGTAAGACCAGCATATCCTAATATTGTTATAACTAGCTCTGTTTCGTTTGATATGTGTAATCTGTAATCAACAGAACCTTCTGTGCTACTACTATATAAATCTTGTGCTCGTAAAGTTATTACTATGTCATTAGCACCAAGCCAGAAGTTATTTAAAGCTGGTATTGTTATTGTATCACCAGCAGCAAAACCAGTTCCAGCAGACGTAATGTTTATAGCTGTTACAGTAGCACTATTTCCACCCGCTACTGTTAGTGTAATTCCTATACCTGATCCGCTACCGCTTGTTGTTACACCGTTAGTACCAATAGTAATTGGATAACTACCGTCAGTTAATCCGATCGTATCATTTGTTGTAACAAGCGCTATTGATCTGTCGCCTATTATTACACCTCCTGATACAAATGGGTTTTCATCATATATGTTAACGCCATAAGTTGGATCTACCGTGTAACCCCATCGTGGATTAGCAGGGTGTTGTATATATTGTAATGTTATAGCACCTAGTGCCCACGAGCCATCTGTTGCTGCGGGTTCTACTACAAAATCTGTTTCTCTTTGATAATATATTGGGAATAATGTTGATGGTGCTGTTAAGGGTGATGATTTTAAATAAGGTATTCTATTTTTATCAACCTTTTCTAATTTAACAGTTTGATTTGTTATAGTCAAATCTATTACTTTGTATAAGTCTGTTGGTAAAGTACCAACACCTGCACCTGATAGTGTTATACTTGTAGAAGCATAAAACTCATCTAGTTGTTCTTGTATTTTAGCTGGTATATCAGCTAGACCTTCATTTATACGATTAAAGTTATCTAAGTTTAAAAACTTATTGTAGTCATAAAACAACTTTTCTAACATTTCTTTTTGAGCCTGCACCGCTAAATTATTATACTCATAAGGAGTAAGATAACCTCTCTGCTCTTTATTTAGTATTGATAATACTGTTTTATATACTCTGTTTACTGGAATCGCCATAATTTGTTTTTATTTATAGTAAGTAGTCACCTCATAGAGATGACTACCTCTATAAAGTTTTGTTATTTTAGTTTTTTCTCAACTTGTTGAAAAACTTCAATACCTTCATCTGTTTTAAACCAAACAGCTAGTGCTGAGTATGGGTTTTCGTCAAATGGTACTGTAAACAACTTTCTGTCATTAGATGCCCACATAAATGTTCTTTGATCACTTGAAAGCTTAATTATTCCTTGCTCAACTGATTTAATACCAATATTTCTAATATTGATGTTTTCATCATTAACAAGCTCTAAGAATAACTCAGGGTTTTCTTGTGCAAATATCATTACATCTCTTTTAAGCTCCTTAGAAGCCATCTTAGCAACTCTATCGCCCATTTCTGTTCTCATTATTGCTTCAGCTCTATCAATATCTAAGTTTTTAGCAGCGTTCATTGCATCTAATTGTAACTCTAAAGTATCAATATCATCTTCAGCTTCTTTTTCTGCATTGAACTCATTGTAGATTTTATTTCGATCTGAGTGATATAAAGATAAAAACTTCTGTAACATTACTTGTTCTTTTTCCACGAACAACTGTCCGTTTCTAAATATAATATGACCAAGTCTTTGTGGACCTTTCATTTCATCAACAAAAACTGTTTGTTGATTTCTACAATATTTTATTTCTCTTTCGTAACCTTTTTCTTCGTCAAAATAAAATAAGTTTTTGGATTTCATTATATAAACAGGAGGTATTCTTTGTAAATCCAGTTCATATAATCTATCTTTTATAATCCAACCTTCGTTTTTAGGTTTTTGTTTTGGTTCTACTACTTTAGCAGCAACCACTTGTGGCTTTTCTGCCACTTCTTTTGTTTTTTTCATAATATGATATAATATAAATTTTTAATAAAATAAAAGGACCGAGGCCGAAGCCCCGGTTCTTTTAATAGTAATCTTACTTAAGTAATACGAAGTTGTTCGCAGCTTGAGTAACTAAACATCTTTCAGATAAATAGTGAATTTCCATTTTGTCAATGCTTGAACTAGAAGCTCCACCAACGGAACCTGTAACCCAAGATTTCAACTTTCTATCATCAGCTTGTCCAGCTCTATATCTAACGTGTAAGAATGGTCTTCGTACGTTAGCTCCTACTTGCTGATCGTATACTGAAGAAGTACCAGCTGGTATAATAATACCTTTGATACCTCCAACGTGTCCTCTTGTAGAAGAATCGTTTAAGTATTTCCAATCAGTTTTATAGAAGTCATATGAACCTCTTCTAAAGCCAGAGAATCCAAGATTTAACGCCATGTCTTTGCTATTTTCGAAAACACCGAATGATGAACCACCATCGTAGTTTGCGTTTAGCTGACCTAGCATATCGTCAAAGATTAAGTTACCAGCTCTATTTAAGTAAAGCATGTTTTCTTCAATAGCACCTTGCTTATCTAATTCAGCTAATAATAAATCGAAATCTGCTAATGCATCTGCCGCGTTATCAACTAAGTTAGTAGCTACAATACCTCTTGCCTCAACAGCTGCAAATAAACCTTCAGTTCCTTCAGGAGCTTCGTGTCCAGCTGCAGTAGTCATACCAGAGAATACGTTAGTACCAGAAGCATTTTCTGCTTCAACCATAGACATCTCTAAGTAATCATTGAATCTAGCTCTAATATCACCAGAAGATTTTAAGTACCATAAGTACCCACCTTGTCCTGATTCTCCAGAAACTTCAACCCAGCCAATTTGCGCTGTGTCTGATCCATTGATTTCAAAGTGATCTTTTAAGATCATTGGTCTATTTGTAAAAGTCTCGAATCTTGGCTCGATAGAACCGTTCATCGTATCTTGACCTTTTGCAAATTCAGAACCATATACAAAGAACTTGATAGCTTGGTTATCATCTACTGATATACCTGCAATATCATCTACGTTTTCTGCAGTATAAGGTCTGATTGTTAATGCAGCTGTTGATGTTTCAATACCAGCCGTACATATTGCTTTGAATACTACGCCTCCTATTTCACATACTAATGTTGCACCAACTCTAACAGCGTGAGCTTCTGCGCCCGCACCATCAACGTTAGTAATCGTGTCGATTGCTCCTGTTACAGGATTAATCTCTCCGTTGTATGCTAAGTGTAATCTACCTTGTTCAGACCAAACTACTTGATCAGACTGTAAAGGCATTTCAGCACTAAGCATTGATAAAAATCCAGAAATGGTTCTATTACCATATCTGTCTACTTCCTTCTCGTATAATTCAGGAAGATATTGTTGAGCCCAACCACCGCTTGCTATGTCTAAGTAATTTTGAGCCAACGTCATTTGTTGATACGCTGGTGAAATTACTGAAGCAGCACCTGGTCCCGAAAAACTTACTGTTGCCATAATTAATAATTTTTAATAGTTGTTAATAATTTTTTAGTTTAAATTTTTGGCTAGAACTATTATCGCCGCTTACAACTCTATATTTTTTATCACCAACCTTTACATTGCCATCAGGACTTTGTCTTCCACCTAAATTAATATTTTTAGCTTCTGAAGTCATATTCTTAATAGCATCTGCTCGGCCTTGATCATAAAAATGAGTTGCTAAAGCATCAGCGTTTCTCGCAGCAAACAAAGATTTATGGTAACTCTTAGCATCTTTTAGCAAATTATCTTCGCCAATGTAATTACTAAAAACTTTTAGCACATCACTTTGAGCATTTTTTGTTTCCTGCGCATCTTTAACGTTGTAACGATATTTTTTGTCTCCAACTTGAAAATCAAAACCTTTGAAATTTTTATTAAAAACTTTGTCAGTTTCTTTGTTAAAGTGTTGTTGTTGTCTTGCGTTTAGCTCACTTGCCTTATTCTCTTGCTCATTGTAGCGGTTGAAAAAGTCCATTGCTTTTTGTTGCTCTTTAGACAACCTTGAACCCAACTTGAGTTCTTGGTAGTATTTACCCTTCAGAGTTTCCAAATGCGTTTTGGCTTGTGCAACTGCTTCTTTATAAGCAAGTTTTTTTCTTTTTACGTCTCTAGGTTCATCTGTTTCTTCATCAAAGCTAAAATTGTCTTCCAACATAAAATTAACTTCGTCTGAGGACAGATGAGGTTTTGTAGATTTATAAAACTCTCGTAAAAGAGCTTCTCCATCTACATTTGAGTAATCCGCATTAAGGCGAACGTAATCCTCTAGCGTTCCACCAGTCTCATTCATAAACTCTACAAGTTTTTCAATGTTTTCTGGTAGCTCCACTTCTGGAGTTTTTTCTTTAATTTCTTCTTCAACTGTTTCTTCTGCTTCTTCAACAGGTTCTTCAGCTTCTTGTTCTTCTTCTTCTGTTATTTCTTGTAAAACAGGTGTATCTTCTACCTCTGTTGTTTCTTCAGGGGTAACTTCTTCCTTTTCTTCTTTAACAGGTTCTTCTACTTTTTCTTCAGTAGTTTCTGCTTTAGGTGGTTTGGTTATATCCACTTTGTAAACTTCTTCTTTCTCTTGAAAGCCAGATAGTTTTGTTGGTTGTTCTTTAGCTTCGACTTCTTTAGCCTCCACTACTTGTTCAACAACCTCTTCTTGTTGTTTTTCATTTGCCATAATATAATATTATAAAATTGTTAAAAATAATTATTGTTTAGCGTAATATGCTAAAATTGTTCCTCCAGCTAAGTCTATTTCGGTGTAAGTACCGTAAATTGTTACTCCAGCAGGAAAAGTTGTGTTTGAGTTTGTAATCTGTACACCACCAGATCCTTCAGATACAGTTTCTGCATCGTTAGCTAAATCACCAGCAGCATCTTCTGTATTTGCGAATTGCTCTGGCTTGTTACTTACTAATCCTCCACTAGCATCAAATGTTGCCTGCGTTAAAACAGTAAATGCAACAAATATATGACCAACTGGAGGTTTAATAGCATCACTACTTGCAGCAGTGAATACTGATCCGGCTATATTTCCCGGAAATGTTTTAATTCTATTTCCCATAGTTTTTTATTGTTTTTTATCTTGGTTCAAATTGTTCTAAATCAAACCCACCTAAGTTGTCCATGCCTCTTGACTCAAATTTCTTAGAGGGTAAGTCTTTTTTTCTCTGTTCTATTAACGAAGACTGTTGAGAGGCTTGTATTCTTGTCCTTTCATCTTTACGATCTTCTTTCTGCTTCTCTTTATCTTTAATTACACTACTTTCAGCGTTTTTAAGCTGCATATTCAATTCAAATTCTTTTTGCATCAAATCAAACTTAATAGCGGCTTCTTTTTCAAGCTTTTTAATGTCAAACTCTAGTTGTGCTTGATTTATGCTAATTTTACTTTCAGCAAGAGCTTGTTCTTTTTGCATTTCAGCTTGAGCTGACGCTTGAGCTGCTTGAGCATTAGATTCAGATTGAGCTTGTATGTTTTGCTGTTGAAGCGCTTGATCTTGTTCTAGCTTTTTTCTTTTTCTAACTTTTAACAACTGATTAGCTAGCTTTAAATTTTTAACTTCTCTTATATCAATAGCATCTTCTAAGTTAATAGCTTGTTGTTGCATAGCCATTTGTATATTATTTTCTAGTCTTTGTTTTTCTTCTTCATCAGGTGCTAATTCTAAGAATATACCAAAGTCATGTATGTGTAAGTTCTTAACATCATTTAAAGTACCTACATTAAATCTACCTAATGATAAAACAAATTGATTTCTTGTATTAGAGTATTCTAAAACATCAGATATTCTAAGCGAAACTGCCTCAGCTGTTTTTAAAGCTAAGTAAACACCAGCTTGAAGTATGTGTCTTGTTGCTGTGTTACTATTTGCTGCCGCTAGTTTTTGTAAACCAACTAATGACTGCTTATCTGGCATGCTACCATCTCTAGCTTCATTTAATCCAGTTACATCACGCATCATTTGTATGTAGTAATTGTAAGACTGTATTAAGCTGTTAATTTTACCTTGACCACCACTAGACTGTAATTCTTGTATTGGCATACGACCTTGGTTAAAGTCCCCGTCCTGTGTCATTGATCTACCAATAACACTACCAGTTTGGAAGTACATGTTTAGTGCTTCTTGTGGATTATAATTTGTTCCGTTACCTAAGTCTATTTCAGCAAGTCCATCAGCATCTAAATAAACACCATCTGGAACTACTCTTGCCATTACTTGTTGTAGTTTTAAATGAGTTATTTGAATCATGTCAGCAAAACTTATCATTCTACTTACTAAAGATTCAGCTCTACCTTTGTACATTCTAGGTGCAACTAAATTATAACTCATTGATACTTTTGTTATATCTGACTTTGGTCTAGTCATGTTTTCACATTTCTTCCAATCAAATAAAACGTCATGACCAACAATTTTAGCTCCAGAATATAAAACCTCTATAGATCTTTTTACTCTTTCAAATCTTGCTCTTTGATCTTTAGGTGGGTTAAAAGTATTATCTTTCTTAATAGCTTTGTCTCCACCACTTGAGTTTTTCTTTAACTTATAAACTTGATCGTTAAACGTTTTGTATTCAAAATATAAAACATTTACATAACCTTTATTGTTTTTATTATCATCTTTTTGATAATAATTATATTTATCGTTTGAAGGCGTTGTGTATTTACCTTCTATTTCTTCTATTTCCTCAGTAGTAATTTCTGGAAATTCTTTTTTAAGATCTTTTATTTTACATCTTTTAATTTCACCAACGTACCATAAATCATCAAAATAAGGTGATTCACTATAGGAATAAACAAGATTAACTGGGTCTACATAGTCTATCGTTATACCTTCTGCTGTATTGAAACCATTTTTAACACAAGCAATACCTAGAACAGCTAGATCATAATCTAAACGTTTTTTCAACAAATCATATTTGTTAAGATTCATAACGTTTGATATAGCTTCTTCTTCTGCTATTTCAATAGCTTGCTTATACTCTAACTGCATGTGAACAGTTAACTCTTCATCATCTTTTGGTAAAGCTTCTGGTGGATTATTAAATGTATTAATACCAGTTTTTTCTTGAACGTTTTGTTTAAATCCTTTAAACTGCATATCTTCTACAACATCTTCAATATATTTTGTTCTTTTTTGTGCAGAAGCAGGATCAACTGAAAAAGCTTTAATGTCGTACATTCTTTCGTTAATACCATTAACAACTATGTCTACAAACTTAGGTATAATTGGTACCGGCTTCCAGTCTAAGTTTAAATAACTTAAGTCACCATTAATTGATAACTCGTCTTTATATTTTTGTATACTTTGCTCACCACGAGCATATAATCTTAGTTCGTGGTAACGAAGTTGTGTGTCGTAGTACCTATCACTTCCGTTATCACTACTAAACCACTCAGACTCTATAGCTTTTGCAACTTGCAGGCCATATTCTTGACCAGACTTCTCAATATCAGGCACTGCCTGACTAGGAAATCCAGATTTTACTTGTGTTTTAATCATTTGTTTATTGCTTTTGATAACATACCTTTATTGTTATATTTTGTAAACCCAAAGTTTACAGTAGTTTCAGTTCTTGTTGGTCTTGGTCGGTATAAATTTTTATTACATGCCATAATTGCTAGACCAGAGCTAATAGCGGCATCAAATTTTGTTCTATTATTAATATCAAATTTTGCCCAGTCATTTAAAGTATCATTAAAACTTATATTCCCTAATTGTCCATCTTCCTTTACTCCTACGTGATCTTGAATATAACTTTCTATTGCTGCAGCGTGAGCCTGCTTAATATCTTCACTTGAATTTGGTATACCTCCAACTTCTTTTTCAGCTACTGATAGTTTGTTCCACATTTTATCAGGTCTATTCATTGAGTAGCCTCTATAACCTCTTCTTTTTAAATAATACAATAGACGAGGTTTGTTATTCTCTGCTAGTAAAGGCATCCCGTAAAATACTAATGCCATTAGAACGTCCTCAAAGAACATCTCTGCTGTTTGTGGTCTAGCTATATACTCTAAAAAAAACGTATTTGGAGGTGCATCCTCCATACTAAACTTAGTTAATCCATGTAACGCTCCTTTAGATCCAAGACCATCAACAGTACCACTAATATCGTAACTGTCACAGCCAAACGCACCGATGTGATCATTTCCTGGTTGTCGTATTCCATTTTTTAAAAAATAATTATTTTGTAGACTTGCTGGTGGTACCCATGTTAAATTAAACCTGCCATTTGCATTTGGATAAAATTTAACTTTTGAATCTTTTACTCCACCTTCCCAAACAAAACTCCCAGTTATAGGCGTTGGGTTTGATTCATTGTAGTCTATTTGCTCGTATATTTTTACTAAATTAAATATACTGTTTTTTGTTTCGTCTCTGAAAGCATGTTCTTCAGTTCTTGGAAATTGTCTGTAAAACTCATTTAAAGCATCTTGATCTTGCTTTAAACCATCAACTTCGTTTTGCCAGTGCTCTATAACACCTACATATATTAATTCCCCATCTGGTCCGACGACATCATTGTCTGGATTATCAAATACTGGAAGACCGTACTGGTCAATAAATCCTTCGTAGTTCCACTCCATTGGGATAAAAAAAGAATATAATCCAGATTTTGTTTGGCCGTTTCTATTTCTTTTTGTAACGTCTGATGCATTATATAGTTTTTTAAAGTTATCACCACCTTTATCTAAAGCGTTAGATGTTGAACCCATCATACACTTTCCAATTACTCTACTACCTAATCTAAGGGTGGTTTTCGTAACACGCCAGTTGTTGAGGATGTTGTTCGGCCTCTCCCATTTACCTGATTCATCATGGACGAGGAGCTTGAGTTTCTCTCCATCGTAGGAATTATCACCGGTATTTTTCCAGTCGATCGTGGTGTCAAGACCCTGTAGGGCTTCGGGTTTGTCGGAACTTGTAATGTTCCGTCTTGTGAGCTTGGACGCGGGGACACGGAAGGCAAGCTCGGTCTTTGGACGGTCCATTCCGTCCTGGATAGGTTTGAAAAAGAAGGGATAGTTAAC
>Ga0208669_1001076_pt1 | contig 10193 bp, 3 predicted proteins | sample 21_taG_FD_184095 | JGI IMG/M metagenome (GOLD analysis project Ga0208669, IMG submission 184095) | Marine viral communities from the Subarctic Pacific Ocean - 21_ETSP_OMZ_AT15319 metaG (SPAdes) (version 2) | ecosystem: Environmental > Aquatic > Marine > Oceanic | place: Pacific Ocean | collected...
TATGTAAAACTTGTAATACAAGAAAGGGACCGTTAGATGAGCAAGACTTTATATTGTTAATGCAATTAGTAGGTGGATTACCAGACGAACTAAATAAATATGTAATGAGAAAACTTGCCAAAGGAGGCAGATGGTAATGAAAATGAACACTAATGATAGAGTATTAAATCTTGTTAAAGATAGACTAAAATTAGGACAAAAGAAATATGGACAAGATATACCTCTAAACGGAGAGGGTGGCAGAGATAACTTAAAAGAATCAACAGAAGAAATGATTGATTTAGTAGTTTATCTAGCCGCAGTATTACTTGAACAGTATGATAAAGAAAAGGCAGACAGGAGAAACAACAAGAAAACAGTACAACCTGATGAACTTGCAATCATATTTAAAGGTATGTCTTTATTAAGTTCTCAAGCCTTCGAAGAAAATCAAATACAATATGGACACAAAGTCAACGATTTGATGAAGAGTATGAAAGAAAATTGTAATTGGAATAAAGAAGACGAACAGAATTTGCAAAGAACTGGGGAGTTTACTAAATGTATACCCGGTTCTAATTGCGATTAATAATTAGGGAAAGTTAAATCTACTCAGGTGAGTAGTTGCTCTTCTCGAAGTCAACGATAGCATAATGCTTAGATTTCCTTAAGAGTTAGAAACTGGATGACAGATAAAAGTTGTTTAATTCTTGGTTGGCACCACTTTCCCTAATAAACTTAGCAAGGTCCCTGACCGAAGTATGACACTATACAACGAAGTTCTTTACACGGCAGTGTCTTATCTCTCAACGTATAGTAGATAGTAGGAGGGGACCTTGTTTTAAATGTAGGAGTTATAATGAAAAGAAAACAAAGACCCTACAAAGGGCAAGATGCAAAGTTAGTAACTGATATGTCGGAGCGTAAACGTGCGGCGTTAAAACTATGGGCTAATTACCACGCTAATCAAATTAAGGTTAAAAAAAGTAAACAAACTTTATCTCAACCAAGTATCAAGATTAATGTTGGTATGGAGTATAAAGATGAAAAACAATAGACCAGCTCAGTTATTTTGTGCTAACTATGATGTAGGTAGGTGTATGGGATGTATGATAAAATGCACAAATGATGGTAGTATATACCTTAGAATAGATTCTAAAATGCAAGGCAAAGAATGTAATCCTGATGGATGCAAATATTTTGAGACCGTAGTGTTGCCGATAACACGTACTAATTTGCCATAGTCCGGTCTAAGCTTAATGGGGGATTTTTCGATGGGTCCCCCTTAAGCGTTATATTTTAAAAACAGGATAGAGAGCAGGGTGCGAACTTTCTAATATAAATCAGAGAACAACCCTTTTCCTACATTCTTTCCTTTCTTAACATCTTGTAAATAATCTCCTAAACCGATGTAAGGTACACCAGTAAATTTTTCAACAGCATAGAATGGATTGTCTATATATCCACCCGGACCAACAACATCCTTAATGATTCTACCAAACGGTAACATTGTGTAGAGATAATAATCAGTCATTTTATCCCAGTTCCCGTGTACCAAACCATCCCACATAGGTTTATCAAATCTAAATACAGGTGGTTTAATAATTGATAATGGTCCTGCTGGGTGACCAAAGAAAGCTCTTTCTCTATCTTCCTCATCACCAAACATAGCATCTGCTGTATCTTGAAACCAGTTCCAAGGAGCTGGGAGTGCGTTATCAAAAAGACTATACATAAACATACTTGATAGACTATAAATCATAGCGTCTGCTGTAATTAGTCTTTTAGCACGTTCAAATTCAGGAGTGCCGGGTTGATATCCCATCTGCCCGACCTCACTTAATATGTCTTTTCTAAAACGTACAGAGTTCCAACTCCATAACTGAAAACGTGACATTACCCTACCCAAGGCACTGTTCGTCCACATTGGTCTGAACGGAGCAGAGTATAAAAACTGAGTAGCTTGTACACCCTTTCTCCCCATCTCTATTAAAAACGGGTGGTCATAATCTCTTATTGCACCCTTAAAATTTTCTCTAGCCTTGATATAATGTGACATAAAAGCGTCTCTACGAAGAGTTCTTTCAGGTCTACGCATAAACCAAGATGCTTTATTCCACATAGTGTCAGTAACTTTGTATTCCTTAGCTAAGTCTGCAAGTGAGGTATCACTAAGATTAGGATTTCTTCTAAGCTTACTCATAGCCGCTTTAAGAAAAGAATCCATTCTCTTACCACGTATCTCTTTATTTAACCCAGCCTCATACATTAAAAATTCTTCAACAATACCTAAGCTTTCTACCCACTTCTCAACATCCCTCATACTTCTCCAATTAGGATTAATATTTGTTCTTAAGTAATCTATGTCTCTAGCTTTTGCAAGATTCTGAACACCTGCACCTATACCAGTATGTATAGTACCACCAAACAAGTTAGTGATAGCACTCTTAGGGTGAGCAAGTAATGATGCCATTTGCCATTTAGCTTCTAATCCACTCCAATATTGTAATTGGTTTTGTGTCATACCCTGCAAACCTTCAACATCACTGCGTTTTATTCCATATTTCTTTAAAGATTTGTGACTTATACCAAGCTTTTCTTTAATAGATTCTATTCTTTTACGAGCATTATTATCAGCAAACCATTGATAAGGAGTTCCTTTTATCTTCATCTTAGGGTCGTTTTGAATTGCTTCTGGTATGTCTATAGGGTAACCCATAGATGATTGAGTAAATAGCTTTAAGAAATTGCCCCATCTAGCCGCTAATTTCTTATCCTTACTCTGTTTTAAAAACTTACTATGAAACTCTTGTATGTGCATCCTAGAAAGACTAAGCATACTTTCTTTATAAAAAGTATCAATAGTATTTTTCATATTGGCTTCATACGCTTCTAACTCTCTAGACCAACCACCAAGATGTGACTCTCTTTGATTTTGACTAAATGCTTTTTTAAAAGTATTAGGTAGTATAGCTCTTGGTTTTTTCTTATCTACTTCTTGAGATAACTTAGAGTACGTCTCTTGCATAACATCAAAGTTTTCTTCACTAATAGATTTAGGTGCCCAATCACCAGTCATAGTATGAGATTGATATATTAATTTCTTAGCTTCTTTATATTTTCTTTCTTTAGTCTTTTTCTTGTCAGCAAATATAGCGTCTAAACCTCTAGATAATTGTTTATTAACTTCAGTCCTATCAAAAGCAACGTGAGGAAAATAAGCTTCAGGGTCCCACAATTCTGTTCTTTGCATACCCAAACCAAGTTGACCAGATAATTCTTTTAATAATCTTTTAGTTCTAAATCTTTTAGGAGTAGTGTATTTTATTTGAATAAGCTTAGATATTTCCATAATACCGTTAATTCCAAATTTACTTATATCATACTTCTCACCTTTTCTAAACTTCTCTTTACTATATCTCATCCATTTCTTAGCAACTAAATCAACTCCAGACCAAGTTAACTGACCTTGCTTGTTATAAGCTACCTTAGTAAACTGTTTTACATAGTCAGCATCACCATTAATAAAGTTAGCCATATACTTGTTTTTATTCGTGATGATTTCATTTATCTTATTAATAACGTCCATACCGCTCATTTTAACAGCACCATCTTTAGTAGGTATTACGTATTGTTTATCTTTAAGTTTGCGTAACATAGGCTGTACAGCTTCATAATTTCTTATATAATGCATTTGCCTATGGCTCATCTTAGAACCGCCGCCTTCTATTTCAGAGATTAAAGAAACCATAGCTCTTTCTCTTAGAGGTATAGCAATCTTCCATAAGTCTGGACCATCTGCGTGTGATTGTATTAATGGAGCAAGTTCTTCTCTAAGTTTATTAGTCTCTTCTTCACTTGTTTGTAAAGAAAACTCAGATATTTTAGCAGAAAAGTTTTGTAAATCACCCATAATAGTAGTAGGTCTTACTACTTCACCCATAATACTATTGTTAAATCTATCTTTAAAAGGGGCAATATCCTTTTCCCACTTCATCATACCCGGATACTTTAACCATTCTTTATTATTAGCTTCTGGAAATCTTGACCAGTATCTTTTTTCTAAATCAGGTAGAGGTTCTTTGTTTTTACCTGTAACCCAATTAGTAAATCTAACCCAAGTACTACCTTTACGCATATCAGTAAGTATTCTATCAAAGTTTTGCAAGTCAAACTTAGTAGCCATATTAATATTTTTTTGGAACAAAGACCTAAAAAAACCGTTAAAGGCTCTAGTATCCATATTATGATAATGTTTCATATGGTTTTCTATACTAAGCATTGTTCTATAGAGTTCTTTGTCTTTTACATTGCCTTTCTTAAGTCCTTTAAAAGGCTCAATCATATCCATATAAATCCTATCAGCTTCAGATAAGTCAGACGCTTCTATAATTTTACCTTCAGACATTTTTCCAAGTTCATCATTATAACTAGGAGGTCTTTGAGATTCGTTACCATCCCCAATATCTTTTATCTGCTTCATTTCTTCAGCACTAGGTTGAGCTACTTGTTTATATAGTTTGTTATATTCGTTTAAATGCTTCTTAACAGAGCCATCTTTAACTGATTTAGACTGGAACCCTATTCTTAAAAGAGCTGTGTTTTGCCCGTGTTTACGCAAGACTTGCAATAAAGACCTTTCAGAAGGAGTTAAAGGTTTCTTTTGATTCTCGTATTTTTTAATTAAATCTAAATTAGTCTTTTGAAAAGTACCCAATAACAAGGAATCATATAGATTCTGCAATCCTTGCAACTTTAATTGTTTTTTATCAAACAATATCTGTCTATCAACAGCTTGTTGGTCCATACCAGCACCTGACTTCTTTCGAAATCCAATCATCTTTAAGAATCTTTCACTATCAAAATCGCCTTTAAATTTTTGACCAAGCTCTCTAACATCTTCTCTTAATTCTTTATTAGCTTTTTTAACATAATATGAGTTCATTTTTAACTCATTAACCATAGCGTTTACTTTTTTAAACTGAGTATCGCTTATTTTATATTGTTTTTTAATATTTAGTATGTGTCTAATAGAAGACATATCGGATAAATCATTAGTAATGTAATCTTCAGCTTGATTTAATTTATATTCTAAATATTGCAACCTATCATTTACGCTAGTAGCTTCTCTGTTTTTAACAAACTTATACCATAGGTGAGCAGGAACGTTACCCATTTTATATCGTTTATCACCTTTAACTTGTTCGTCAAATTGAGGATGCCATTTACGGCTAAATAAATCCCAAAACTTCTTTTTATTATGTGCTAATGCTAACCTTGCATCTGCATCATATATTTCGTGATTAAGTATATTATCAATTAATGGTCCCCTTCTAGTCATCATACTTGTTCTTTCAAACAAAGCAAGTAAGTCAGGGTTATCAGCAAAGTCTCTTCTATTAGAATTGTATAAATCATCAAGAGCATTTCTATCTAATCTTCTAAATACGTTATCCTCGTATGGTATATTCCTATATTCTTTAGCTATATAACCTACTAAGTTTTGTTTAGCAGAATTAGGTAACCAATCTATATCTTGAACACTAGATTGAATCTCTCCATAACTATATTTTCTACCTGTTTGAAAATTCCTACCATATAAAGTGTTGTTTAATCTTCCATAAATAGAATGAAAACCTTTTACTTTATCAACTCTTGCTAATTCTCTAGCCTTATCATTGTTCTTACCTTTATAATATCCAAAGCTATCTCCAAATATCCACTTTTTATTCTTTTTATTACCAACTTTTTTACCAGTAACATATTCAAATTTAAATAGTGTGTCTGTAAGTATATCTTTAATTACATCAGGACTAACAATACCTGACTCATCCATAGGGTCAGCACCAAGGTTGATAGCGGCTCTTGCTAATTCTTTAAATCTTTCTACTGCTCCTCTTTGTTTAGGAGTCTGTTTCATATAAATAATTCTTTTATTCTTTGTTATGTCAACAGGATAATAATAAGAACCCTTCCTTAGTATACTTGGTAAATACTGACCATTTATATACACAACTTTACCTTGAACGTCTGCTGTATTAGAAAATCTCATAGCGTCATAAGCAGATGCAAGTGATTGCCTAGTAGTTACAGCACCTCCTAAAGTGTCACGACCATCTCCTGCCGCTTCTGACATAAACCCTCTCCAATATGGGTCGTATTTACTAAATCTACTTTGACCAAAATCTTCTACAATTTTATCAGACTTAACAAACATAGCTCTTGCTAAATCAGATTTAGCCGCCATTTCATTACCATCCTTATCTATAAATTCGTCTCTTTGTCCTTTCCAAATATCTTTCCACTCTTTATGCATACCTTTTTTACCGCCAAAGAATATAAAAGCTTTGTCTCCGTCTAAATCTGCACCACCTAATGCATCCATCACTCTTCCGTGTAATAAAACTCCGTGACCTTTGGTTCCAGTAAATCCAGCAAACTTTAAAACGTGTGCACCACTTTGAGAATCCATAGGTACTCTCATATTAACAGCTTCTAGTATGTCATCTATATAGTCTAAATTGTCCTTATATATACCCTTATCGCCTAGTTTTCTTTGTTTCCATATGTTACCTAGCGTCTCATATCCTTTATCAAAAAACGGGTCATATATCTTTTTTTGTTTAGCCCCATCATCTAAGAAAAATACTTCTTGTCCCTTTCCATCTGGGTCGTCAAAGATGTTAAACTTTTTATGGCTCCACATAGAATGGTCCCAAGGTCTCATTCTTGATTTCATTCCATTTTTTAATTTAGGTCTACTAATTCTATCTACTATATAATTCTTAACAGCTTGTTGTCTATAGTTTTTAGCCATTTTATGCATATAGAAACCAAGATTACCATCTGGATACAATTCACCCATCCTATCTACTATGGTATCAAACTCACTTATCTCACCAGCCGCACTAAAATAATCATCTCTATTAGTCTCTGAGTCTTCTGCTTTTTGTGCTTCAATTTCATTTGATTTCTTTAAAATACTATCGTAAATCTTACTTGCAAATCCTTCATTATCTTTATCAACAACTGCATTCATTAATCTATTTAATGAAATTTCATCTATGTTATCCAACACCTTAGCTTCAGAAACTTTATTTGGTGCTTTAATATGCTCATCCCATTGAGCATTTAAATTCTCATCACCTTCAACAGAGTTTCTAATTAGCTCATCAGACATTATCTTAACAAGCTTAGGGTTAGTAGGATTGACTCCAAAATGCGTTATAGTAGACCATAACTGTTTAGCAAACTTGGCACCATCCATATCTCTATTGCCTGTAACCTCAGATAGTACTGTTCTAATATTATCTAGTCTAACATCATATGTAGGTCCTCCAAAACGCATACGATTTTGGTCCCTAGACTTAATACTTTTTACCATTGGAACTACACCAACAGTTTTACCTATTGCTTTTGGATTAAAGCTAGTCTTTATTTTTTGTATATCTATACCAGCTTTTTTCATTTTCTCAAGCTCTTTTGTATCTACTTTAAAACCTTGTTTCTTCCAAAAGTTTACATTGTCTAAATCAAAACTACCTAAGTCTTTACGACCACCAATAGCGTTAATCTTTACTTGAGTAGCTCCTTCATTTGCTCTGTATCTTTCAAAAGCTTTTAAGAACCTTGTGCCATAGCCCTGTCTTTGCAAATCTGCTGGTATAAAAACTTCACCTATCCTATCAGGGTCAGACGGATGTCTCTTATGTTTTAACCCCATAGCATTTACTTCGTTTTCAAAATCTTGTTTATTATAATTATCTTTAATTCCAGCTTCAACAACATCACCATATCTTCGTGTGCCAAATTGTTTTATAGCAGACTTAGGTGCAATAAAATGTATGCCATCTTTTCTCATTGAAGCCGCCATATCAGGAGTAGCTTCAAAGAACATATACTTTCCTAGCAATGCTCCGTGTCTACCATTAGGAGCTACAATAAAAGATTTATTAACTGCACCCTCATTAGTTATACCATTAGCCTTGTTTAAAGCGTATATAAATTCTGGAAGTGCAGGTATACCGCCATCAAAAGATTCAGGTCTTTCAGAATTTTTACGAAGAACTTTTTTACTCTTTGAATTTTTTACATCATCATTCCAAAACTGACCTCTAGCCCTTAAGTTTCCATCGCTCCCAAAGAAATCTAAGACATCTATGTTTTCTTTATATCTCTTTGCATATTTCTTTAAGTATTCTCTAGCAACTCTATCATTAGTAGTCATTCCAGTATTAAACCAAATCTGTGCTCTCTTATTGTAAGCTTTAGAATCGCTAACATAACCGGGTTTACTTAACATTTGAACCAAGGCTTTGTTAAAGTCTTTTACATTGGCTCCAAAATTATTGTATACATCATAATGTATATTGCTTATAAAAGCTTCATCAAAGTAATCTTGACGCAACATTCTATTCTTAGCCCAAAATTGTCTTTTACTATAATTTCTAAGATTGTCAAATCTTTCAGCATCCATACCAGCATCTACAAAAGCTTTCTTTATTTGTAGCATATTCTCTTGAACACTACCTCTTACTTGTGGATTCTTTTTAACAAAGTACATAGCTTTTTTATCGCCACGACCACCAACGTAATGGTAACCTTCCTTATCCATCTCCATTAACATTTTAGTTTTTATTTGTTTAATGATGTTTTCAGCTTTCTTTTTTTTGCCGCCTTTCTCTCTCATTAAATCTGCTTGTAATCTATTTACATCATTAAGCTTATACTCTTTACCTTTCCTAACGAAATGGTCAGATATAGCATAAAAATTACCTTCACCACCTAACTGTTGATATACTTGTTCCATTAAAGGTGGTTCAAATACTAATTCTTTTTTATTACCAAGTATGTTAACACCTTTGTCAACATAAGCAACTTTACCATCAGCAAAGTATGTTTGTAATACAAGTTTCTTTTTTCTAGTTTGCTCAGCCCAGTTTCTCCACCAATCCATTTCAGGTTGAGATAAATCAGTACGCTTATATTCTTTCTTTAAGTAGTCGTACATAGCGTCTACAGCACCTTTTCTAGGCATACTAACGCCATTAACTACTTGATGTAAACTATCCCATTGCTTATTAATTTTTATAGACTCAACTAATCTATCTGCTGTGTTACCACCTTCTATATTAGGCATTACATATCTATCAACAAATCCACCTTGACCAGATATTTTTCCGGGTAACTTAGATATTTCATTAATGTGCATATCAAGGTCTTGATACTCTTCCTTATTAGGATTGTCTTTTATAATATCTTGTACTCTTTTTAAATCACCTTTACTAATAGGTTTAATTACTTTACCATCTGGTGCAAACTCAGTTCCTTCAAGATTTTTAGCTACCATTGATTCCATTTCTTCAATAATATCTCTTTCGTTTACTTCACCATTAGCTAAACTTCTTTTATATAAGTTATAAGTAGCTCTTCTTACATCTTCTTTTTCACCAAAAAATTCTTTAAAATCTCTTTTTATATATTTTTGTGCTTCATTAGTCCAAGTATCCCATTTCGGATGCATCTCTGGGTCAGGTAATCCAGTGGGGTCTTCATATTTCTTAGATATAGTTTCAGCAATAGCTTTCTTTGATATTCTTAATTGAAGTGGAGTCTCGTTAAAACCAAAGTAAGCACCCATTACATATTCATATACTTGTTCTTCTAATGGTAGGTCTAGACTAGTTGCATACCCACCCTGTATTGCACCCATAGTACCAGCTTTTAATATAGCATCAAACTTTTGACCGGGCTCTAGTTTACTCATTATAGGCATCATAGTTGCTGAGTCTACTTGATGAGGCTGTAATCTTTTACCAAAGCCTTTCATATTACCTATAGCTCTAAAACCACCACCCCAAATACCACCTTGTTTAAATGCGTCTATAAGTCTAGGCATACCTTCATCTACTACACCTCTCCAATCAGATATAGCACTAGCAGTTCCTAGATGAAATGCTCCTTTTAATACGTCACCAGCTAAATTTTCTTCTTGGAATAATTTTCTAACATTAGGCATATCCCGTATAATAGGTTTACCTGTTTTACTAACAAACTTGGTAACAGCGTTTGCTCCAGCTAAAGGTAACGACCTTCCTGCTGTTACAGCGTTAATAGCTCTGATAGTTTTACTAAACTTACCTCCCGGTAATTTACCAAGGAATCCTGATAGAGAACCAAGCTGTCTAGCTACTTTTTCACTTATAGTATCTGGT
>Ga0208669_1001077_pt1 | contig 10186 bp, 11 predicted proteins | sample 21_taG_FD_184095 | JGI IMG/M metagenome (GOLD analysis project Ga0208669, IMG submission 184095) | Marine viral communities from the Subarctic Pacific Ocean - 21_ETSP_OMZ_AT15319 metaG (SPAdes) (version 2) | ecosystem: Environmental > Aquatic > Marine > Oceanic | place: Pacific Ocean | collected...
AAAACTTTGACGTCGTAAACGAAGAATTAAAGGTTACAGGCCAAGTTATAAATTGTACTGGTGATATACACCAATATTTCCCTACAATAGACCACGACCAACAATTGGATGCAGATACTGCTGACGATAGGGACGTAAATCTTGGTAGGGATTTAGATAAAAACACGGAGTTGATTAACTCTTAAGGAAAGGTTTAAATATGGATGCAACAGATAAAGAACTATTGATTCGCATAGACGAACGCGTCAACACCATTTTTAACAGGATGGAAAAATTCGAAACACTCTTTACGAATCACTTACACCACCACGAAATGTGGGAAGAAGATATCAAAAGACAAGTAAGATGGTTAGTTGGTATTGCACTCTCCGCAGCTACTGGTGTAGGCGCATGGGGGATGATGTAATGGCAATAACAAATATAACAGATTTAGCAGGTCTACGAACGAGAGTTCGTCTAATGGCCGGAATTGAGCAACAAGAGTTAGACGATGAAACACTAGACATATTAATTAGTGTGTCTACGGAATGGTTTAAGGAACAGATAGGGATAGATTATAACGTTGCTACAGCTGATGCAGCATATGATAATGCTGTTATGTATTATTCTTGTTATTTAGCTTCCATTGCACAAAACGGAATGGGTATAGAGCGCATTCAAGTCGGTGATTTAGCTGTTTATTACGAAGGAGATGCTTTTATACACTTTAAAGAATTAGCAGAACAACAACTAGTAATGAAACAGAGTCTTAGCATCAAGACTACAACTTACAACGCAGACCCATATCTTGGGGAAGTCAACTGGGATGAGAATGTTACAGGTGTTAATTCTACTAAAGATATGTATCCAAGGCCGCGAGGAACTGGAGGCGAATAATGCCGGGTTTGATAGGTTCACAGGGTGTCCGTCCGGGTGCTTTGAATATGGGCCGTGTTTTTAGAGCACTTCGTTATAGAACGGAACAAGCCCAACACATAACCTATCATAGACCTACTATATACAAAACTGACGATTATGGTGTGTTAACTAACACAGAAGGTTCACCTGAGATTTTATTACCTGATTTACCTGCAATAATAAGACCAACTTTGACCGCAGACTATCAGCGAGAACGACAAGGAAATAATATTATTGGTGCAGCTAGAATATATACTCCTAATATAAATACTATTAAAAGTGATACAGATGGTATAGGTGACGGCAATTTCAATCAAGTTAACAATTCTGATTTTAATGAAATAGAGGGTTGGGATAGGCTTATTACTAACTACCGTACTATATATAATGCATATACAAGTGGAAATACAGGTACACCATGGACTAATACTGGAGGTAATACCCCAGAATCAAATGGGGAATCTATATTAATTAGTGGTGCTTCTACTGCCTTAACATATACTACAACAGGAAACAAAAACATCTTAGAAGCTGATAGAATTAGATTTAGAATAAAAACTAACGATAATAATGTAGTACTTACATCAGTAGTAATAACTAATACTAACGGAGCACAAACATTAACTTATACTCCTGCGACCCCAGCTTTAACACTTACCCAAAATACATGGTTAACTGTAGATTTACCTTTTTTATCAGGCACAACATCGACTAGCATATACCAAGGAGGTACACGTCATGCGACTACAGTAGCTGGAACTTATGATTATGAAAAAGATTTAGCATCCATTAAATTAAACTACACCGGACCAGCAAGCAATGCAGATATTATATATTTAAAAGAAGTTGAATTTTACAAATCAGTATCATGGCACGTACATTCCTTAAAAGATATGACAGATGGATATATGATTTTTAACTGCGTACGAACACAGGGAAGAAGCGACTCTAAAAGGAGGGCTTACGAATAATGGCTTATAACGGAGCAGACCATCTTAATGCGATTGAGCGCAAATTAATAGACGTACTAACAACTGGTACTTATGACACAACATCAGGCCCTGAACAAGCATGGGCAACTAATCAAATCACAGTTTATGGGCAATTCCCCACAACTACTGAAACTAACTATCCTTGCATTATTGTCGAAATGACAGCAAATGGGGTAGAAGAGCAGTTTATGGGGCAGAACTTGACTTTTGGAGCAGGCGCTACTGCGGCAAAAGGGGAGCTTTATGGAGTAGGCTTTAATATACATATCTTAATAGATAATAAGAGCTCTATAGAGATAGGGCCCGGTGGCTCTACAGAGTTCTATAAAGGTAGAAGGTTGCTTAATTATATCATGCTTAATTGCGCTAATATACTGATGGATTGTAATTTTAGCTCTACTACAACTGAGGTTGTTGAGAGACATTATAGTGGTTTCCGTGATATGGGCTATAATCCTGAATTAGAGATATGGGCATCATTGTGCTCAATGGTCATAGTATTTAAGAATAATAGGTGATAGATGCCTAATTCCAGAACCCTACCAAATCAAGGCAGCCAATATCAAAACCAGAATGCTTATAGAACCATTAATATGGCATTTATACCATATTTTCCTGAGACTCAGCGCTATAGAATGGAATTAGATAGTCAGTTTACAGGTAATAGGTCGGGTTATTTTTCATTAAGACCACAACCTTATGCTGGAGGAAAAAAAGAAAGTAAACTTCCTTGGAATATCAGGATGGATTCTTACGATGCACGGGCACCTACAGGTCGTTTATCTTCCTTAAACACATATAGTAGAAAAAGGGCGGCAGTAGAGTCTGCCGAAATACTACCAGCGATGTCTGAGTCTAGTAGATTAGGACAAGAAATGAGAGATATCTTAAGTGCTGATAATGGAAGAGCAGGCAGAAACCATGACATTAATACAGCTAATGAAGTAGAGTTAGCTATGTTAGGTAGAGAAATAGAGAACTTCCTGAATGTAGGAGTGTCTCAGAATATTACGAACCCTCGAGGGCGTCCCGGCTCACTTTCACCCCAAAGTTTAGATTTACTATTTGAGGAAAATCTAGGTTTAGCAGAAGGTCTAGAACAAATTAATGTATCAACAGCTGGTGCCCTTGGTATAGAAGTTACCAGTGCAGCCCCAGAAAGTAAAAGGTTATCTCATATGAGACAAGCTGTGGGTAACTTGAATACCACTAGAACTACGTTTGATAATCATGTTAGAAACGAAATAAGAGAATTAAATGTTGAAATAGTTAATAGATTAAGTGGACCAGCAGTAGCACAAGATAGAAGAGGTACTATTCCACTTGGTCCCGGCGCAACAGATGAACAACGATTAATGGAAACTGCTAGAAGTAGGTTTCATATGGGTGCTGCTGGGACTATGGATTCTTTTGCTAGAAGATTATTATCCAGACAGAGTGAAGTTATTCAAGGAGATTTAGCATCTAATGTTGCGGTGGATTCATTTCTAGAACAAGTTAATTTAAGAGGAGATTTTCAAGGAATAGCCAGTTTTAGAGGTTACGTAGTAGATATAAATGGTACCCCTACACCTCAATTTGAAGTAGCTTATACTACAGTTTTACACGGAAGTACTCTCTACGAAGCTATTCACCAAGAAGTAGTACGAAACTTATCTACTACCAATCAAACATTATTTAATAGAGCTACTGCTACCATAGGTGAAACTGCTATAAATGATGCTTATAGATTACCTGCTAGAGAAGCCATGTTAGGTACCTTTCAGGACGCCTCATACCACATAGATAGTATTTATGGGTTGGGTTTATATGTAGGAGAAGCCCCTTCCAATAAAGGTAAAATGGGGTTAACATCTACTGAGATAGCTGAAGGTTTAAGAGTACAAATAGAGACAATGTTTAGTGCTCCTGCTACTCAACAACAGTTTGCTAACTGGTATAGTGAAATGATGAGAGCTAGTAATAAATTAACGGAACAATGGAAGGCTGCTGTTCCTGATGGAAGAGTACATGGTGCCTCCATATCTAGGGAATGGACTTATGGAGATGGTTTCGGAAACCCACATAAAAAATATCTCGGAATATGGGGTCCTCGTGGCGAAGACGCTTATCCAGATGGGGAGAGAATTGGTTATAATGTATCTATGTCGCCTTTCTTAACATCAAGGCGTGAAGGTACAGTACTTTTTAATCGGTCCTAGACACAAGCTTTATATACTAAGACGAGTTAATTTAAAGGTAACGAGTGAAATGTCCGTACTGAAAGTCTAGACAAAAAAAGGAGTAACAAAAAAAAATGACATATTTCCTAGGAAGAGATGTTGATTTATATATCACAACAGAGTCTGCTACCAACAACGAAGGTGGTACAGCTCAATCTATTGTTGTAGCCAGTGATGAGGCTGTATTTGCAGCTACATCAGCAGCAACAGCAGGAGAAGCAATACCAGAGATGGCAGTTGGTAGTGCACAAAAGGGTATAATCAACGACGTGACAGGAATTGACCTGTCGATATCAGTTAGTGATGAAGATGTCGGACCTTTTCTAGGTAAACCTCAGATTATGCAGAAGGTAGAGCTAAGAAAAGAAACCGTTGTCACAATTACAAAGAAAAAGTACAACAACTTTTGGGACGTTATATTTAACGGACCAGCTAATGCTACAGATTTTGTAGGTAGTTCTACAAACGCAAAGAGACAAGGAGCTCGCTTCGGAATAGAATATACATCATCTACAGTACCAAAAATAGCAAATGGTAACCAATTCATGCATGATACAGATGATATTGCTGGCAGTACAAATTGTTGCTACGGATATAGATTACACGTACAATTAAAAGCATTTGACGGTACAACTGGTATAACTGAAGAAGTTTTCACTATACCAAATTGTATAATGACTGGACACACAGTGTCCCTTAACGCAGATGGTGTTACAGAAGAGACAATTGAGTTTACCTCATCCGTCGCTCCTTCACCATTTACCCCATCAGCAGTCGCACCAAGTGCAGGCTGGATAGATGTGGCCCCAACAACACTAACGGAGCTCTGATAGTATGGTTTTTTTCTTAGGTAAAGATGTAAATATAGCTATATTAACAGAAAAAACTAATACTGTGGGAGTAGCTGTTTTACCAGCTGCTGGAAATGCAAATCAATTAGAAACGGCAGCTGACGCAGGTATAAGCGCTGCTTCAGAAGTATTTGCGCTTGCTGGTTCCGGGACAGTCGGAAAGGTACAACCACAATTAACCGCAGTCGATGTTAGTATTGGTGCTATGGATGAAGATATTTCATACTTCGGTATGAGGTCTGTCACCAAAGCAGAAATCAAAAAAGAAACTACTATTACTTTAACCCGTAAAAAGACATCAGAATTATATGATGTATTATTTAACGAAGCTAGGTTCGGTGTAACAGGTACAACTGCCTTAGATGGTTTGAGTTTGCCAACCGTAACCAAAGGTTACAGGATATTTGTTACCATGGAAGGGGAACAGGGAACAGACGAAGTAATAACCCTTATGGGATGTTGTATCACTGGACATACAGTAAGTATGGGAGTAGACGGAACTATGGATGAGACATTAGAATTAATGACATATATAACTCCATCTTTCGGAACTACTAAAGATAACGACGCTATCGGTACCGCATTATAAGGTTAAATTTTAATAGAGGGGGGTGTGAACCCCCTTCGGAGATATAAAAATGGCAGAAAAGAAAGTTTGGTCTATGGACCAATTAGTAGCACTCACTGATGAAGTGCAAATAAGCGAAGTTGTTTTCAGAGGAGGAATTGTAGAATTCCAATACTGTGAACTAACAGAAGAGGAAGAACCCAAATTAGTAGGTATTTCAGAAGATTTACCAGAAGAAGAAAAAATGGGTCTATATCAAGAGATTGGCTCCCAAAGAGTTATGAAAATGATAGAAAAAGCAAACGAAAAGAATCCAGAAGGTCCTATCATCAAGAGTGATGAGTGGAAACTTCTACCAACAACTTTGAGATATTCTATATCCAACACTATTTTAGGTGCAGAGGAGACAGCAGAAACAAGTTTTCAGAACTGATGCTGGAATCGCCTGATGCGGTTCTACTCTACATACCTTTAATTAAAGGATTGGGAATGAGATGGGATGATATTAAGAATACTCCGAGACATGAGTTGGTGACTTTATTAGCAGCCTCCCAAGAATATGAGAGATTTCATTCTATGGATGGTTATAGTGATAAAGATATAAGTGAAATGGCAAAAGATAAGCCTGAAATAAGGTCTCAGTACGCTGATTATCTACAAACAAGGCGGAAATATAATGATATGCTAGGAGGGAAAAAGGAAAAACCAACGTTTAGAGGACTAGTATAATGGGTTTCGCAGGACAAGTATTTGCAGCGCGTGTCGCTATCGGTTTAGCAGTTCCTAGTCCACAGGCTCTACAAGAAACTGGGGGTATTATTGCCACCGGTGCTGAGAAAATATATGAAAGGTTGGGTGCAGTTAGGGCCAAACATGGAGAATTAACTAAATCAAACTACAAATCTCAATTAAAAGACTTATTAAATATATCTAAATCAAATCAAGATTTAATTACTCAGGCTATGACTGGTGGAGTTAAGAAAGCCTACGATGGAATGACTAAATTAGGGCAAGAATCTTTAAAAGGTATGTTTAAAAAGGGTCAATATAAACAATATTCAGATAATGTGAAGGGTGCATTGGGTAAAGATTTACACAAGAAAATATTTGCTGGGGTTGGTGGGCTTCAAAATACCGCACAACGCGTTCAGCAGATGCAAAAGAATATTATTAAATTAACAAAAGAAGAAAGAACAGAAGCTTTAAAGAATTTAGAAGTTGAAAAGAATAGTGCTAGGATAGTTTTAGATAATTTAAAAGATGAACAAGCTAGTTTAGAAAATAAACATAGAATAGATGGCAAATTAACTGAGACAGAACAAAAAAGGTATGACAAATTAGTTACCAAATACATACCTACAGCTAAAGAAGATTTAAGAGTTAAAGGTCAGACCCTAAGAAAGACAAAGGAAATCATAAATAGTGTGAAAGACCAAACCACTGCAACCGATGGGATGATTAAAGGTGTAAAAGAAGTAGGTACAGAAACTATTAAGGCTGGGCATGCTATCAAAGAAGGATTTAATAGCGTATTACGTAATTCCATAGGAATTCTAGCTGCTTTTACTTATAAATTAAACCAACACACACAAGAACTCATAACATATGAGAGAGAATTATTAAATGCTAACTCCGTTTGGGGATTATCAAATGAAGAACTTTATGCAGCAAGTGCTAATTTAATTGAATTTACTAACCAGTATGGTATTTCTTTAGAGAATGCATCGGCTGGTATGTATCAGTTAGCTTCCGCAGGTTTAACATTAGCAGAAGCAGAAGAAGTGATTAAACACACACTACTATTATCTATGGCTGTTCAGGGAGACCACAATACTATAGCTAAATTGACTACACAGATTATCAAAGGTTATGGAATGGAGATGTCTGAAGCAGGTAGATTGACTGATATGATGGCACACGCAATTCAGAAATCTTTAATTGAATGGCAAGATTTATCAAGTGCAGTTAAATTCGCTTTACCTTTCTTTACTTCAACTAATCAAGAAATTGAAGTTTTAATTGGTTCGTTAATGATACTTACGGACCGCGCTTTAGAAGCAGGTATTGCAGGTCGTGGTTTAAGACAAGGTCTGGCTGAATTTGCTGAAAGTGCTATGGATGCTCAATCTGGTTTCGCTAAAATGGGTATTCAGATAGTAAATGCTGAAGGTGAGATGAGACAGTTACCTGATATAGCAATGCAATTTAACGAAAAGTTGGGAGAGGGAGTCACTGAAACTGAGTTGTTAACAACATTAATCGAAGGTTTGAATGTTCGTGGTGCAACCGCTTTCGTGCATTTAGTTCAAAATGCAGAATTATATCAACAAACTGTAGAGGATGTTAGGAATTCTGGTGGAGAACTTCAAGAAATGGCAGATATTCAGAATGCATCTATTAGTGCTCAAGTTGAAATTTTAAAAAGTAACGTTAAATCTATATTTATGTTAGGTGATGCTAGTATACGTGCTGAAGGATATATGAGTAGATTCCACAAAGAAGTAGTATTAGGGGTACAATCTTTAACTGATTTATTTGTTGAGACTGTTGATGGAGAACAACGTTTAACTGCTTTGGGTAAAGAGATAGAAAATCTAGCAGTTAATGGGGTTAAGGTACTTGTGCAACTTATTGAAGATTTAGTAGAGACCTTGGGTGATTTAACTAAAGAAGGATTAATTAGTTATGATATGTTAAAATTGATGGTTATGCCGATGGAAGTTTTATTAAAGGTGATGAACTTCCTAGGTCCCGACATGCTTAAACTAATAATATATATGAAGGTAATAAATGGCTTATTACCTACGGCTACTCTATCGTGGATAGGTTTTGGAAAAGGTATAGCATATGCTACTATGGCTCTAAGAGCGTTTAAATTAGTTAGTGGGTTAGCTTTGCTGACTGGTGCTGTATGGTTAGGCGGCAAGGCTATAGACTGGTATAAAAATCGTGAAAGTGGTGGTTATGTGCATGGTGGTATGGCTGGAGGTGGTATGCCTATGGGTGGTCAACCTTATATGGTTGGAGAGCAAGGACCTGAGATGTTTGTGCCGGGCCAACGAGGGCAAATCTTAAATAGCTCCCAGACCCGAGATATATTAGCAGGAAACTTTAATGCAGGCTCAACAATGAATAATCAACCAATAATAATAGAAAAAGCTATAATGAAAAATACTAGTATAGGAATAGATTCCTTCGGAGGTTTAGCATGAGTAAAATGGAATTAGATGCAAATTCTTTTTATGTTAAGAAAAATTCTACAACAACAATACCATTAGTCAATGAATTCGCAGATTTACCATTATCTGGTAGTGCTAGTATCAATAATACATTTTATAAAGGGTATAATACACTATCAACAGGTGATGTTACTTCTTTTCATATACTTTCTGGCAACACAAATCCAGATTTAAATTATGGTTCTTATAAATTAGAAGGCGCCTATTATAAAGTTTTTACTGATGAGGCAGATACCAAAGACAATTGGGACCCTCTGAGTGTTAAATTATGGTCTGTAGATTCAGATTTTGGATTAGAGCAAGGTGGATTTACATTAGCTCAATCCGGAACCACTGGAGTCGCAATGGGTCATAATATAGCTGTTTATCATACAAAACCATATAGTACTTTACCAAATTTAATTGAGACCTTTGATGATAGAACTTCTACCCATAGTACTAAAATGGGAAGTATGTTTTATCATGGTCCTTTCGTTCCTTACCAAGAATTTTTAGACGCTTATGGTGGAAAGAAGCTTGGAATGGGAATGTTAGGTTCTTTCAAAAAAAATAATCATCTAATCAAACAAGCAACAGCCAACGTAACCGTCGATAGAACGGGTCAACTTATAGTACCTCTTAGGAAATATTCTCCAGAAGGTAAGCTAGCTTTTTATCAAATTGCTAGAACTGGTAAAGATATTAATGGTGACACTAAGGTTATAGGTTTAGCAGGTACTCATTCCGAGAAAGATAGAATATATCCTGATAGGTTTAGCAGGTACTCATTCCGAGAAAGATAGAATATATCCTGATGCTGCTACCGGTCTGACCGATTTACAAGGAACTATATTTGGTGCTGCCAAATTAACACTAAATAAAAACCCTCGCGACAAAATAACAGTACATTATACAAGAGAATCTTTTGGGGCTCTTCAAGGTAGTGAAGCTGGTATCGCACCTATGATGGGTGGTTTAATGAGTGCTTATGAAATAAGTAAAACCATACAAACTCCCTACACTGCTGATTTAGCTAATGCGTTTATTTATAGTAATGTACAGGTTAGTGATGATGTAGGAGATGGTGGTAATGGAAATGCATTACGTATATACCATGAGTGGGACTATGCTGCATCTAATCGAGAAATCGAGACTTCACAGATGGGTGGCGATTCAGCCATAACACCTCAAGTATTTATGCTAGGTTGTTATAATTTACCTGTACCTTTAGTTACAGATGCTGCTGATGCTCGGAAGGGAGACAGAAGAACATTCCTACCGAGAATTGATATTAATATGAATATTAAAACATTGGGTCCAACACCACTATATGGTGAGACAACCCATAAAGCTCAATTATGTTCAGGTTCTTCTAATTTTACACTATATCCTGAAGGAACTAATAACTCCGCACTAAGTGGTTTCTTTTTTAGTGGGA
>Ga0208669_1001078_pt1 | contig 10185 bp, 6 predicted proteins | sample 21_taG_FD_184095 | JGI IMG/M metagenome (GOLD analysis project Ga0208669, IMG submission 184095) | Marine viral communities from the Subarctic Pacific Ocean - 21_ETSP_OMZ_AT15319 metaG (SPAdes) (version 2) | ecosystem: Environmental > Aquatic > Marine > Oceanic | place: Pacific Ocean | collected...
GCTAAGGAGATAACATAATGTCAAAAGGTGACAATGTAGAAACAAAAGAAAACGAACCTTGGAGTCAAGCCTCGCCTTACATTACGGAAGGCTTCAAGGAAGCGTCTAATTTATACAACAATTTTAATCCTACTTTTTATAGTGGGCCAACTCAAGCATACTTTAGTCCAGACCAATTAACAGCACAACAAGGCATGAGAGACTTTGCTGTTAAAGGTGCTCCTGAAATAATGAACCCAGCAATGAATGCTTACAAAGATGCAATGAGTCCATCGAGACTTGATGTGGCTAATAACCCATATGTAAATAATATGGCACAAGCAGCAGCAGACAGGGCAATGAGTAGTCTACAGCCAGAAATGGCAAACATTAGAAGCGGTGCTATTATGTCGGGTGGCTACGGTGGTGGCAGACAAGGTATTGCAGAAGGTAACGCTTTAGCAGGTGCAGCAGATTCAGCTAATCAAGCAGCAGCACAAATATATGGTAATGCTTATGGTCAAGGATTGAGCAATCAGTTAGGAACATTAGGACAGACAGGTGCTCTTATGGGTGCAGGATTCCAGCCTTATGCTAACTTGTCTTTATCAGGAGAGCAGCAGCAGTTAAGAGAACAAGCATTAATTAATGATGCACAAGCAGCTCATGACTTTAACATGAACTTACCTTACCAAAAATTCCAGAACTACCAAGCAGGTATTGCAGGATTCCAGCCAGCAATGGGAGCAGCAGGTTCATCAACAGAGACAACACCGGGTCCTAGCATGCTTAACACAATTGGTGTGCTTGGTTCTACATTGTCTGGCTTTAACCGATAGGAGATAACATGGGATACGCAACAGAAGCATATGGTCATTTAATGGGAGGAAATGCTCCTATAGCATCGCCTACTATTTCATTTGACAAACCTAGCCCAGCTCCAGTTACTACTGTAACATACAACCCACCAACAGGGCCAGTAGGAAATGCACCAATCATTAGCCCACCTTTTCCTGATTTAAAGCCACCTACTAGCAGACCAACAGGAGGACTTAGTTTTTCTTTTGGGGGCGGAGGAGGAGGAAGTTCTGCACCAGCAGGGCCTAATGTTTCACTAAGACCTCAAACATTTGCACCGTATGAGAGTACATATACTCCACCAACACCAGCAACACCAGTTCCGTATGATTATGCTACTAGAGACCCTTACATTTATGGTGATGGGCTTAGCAATGCAGGTGCAGCATATGACATATGGGGCTCTAAGCCGGGAGAAAATCCTTACTTATTAAGCACACCAGCAGATTACACACCGGGACTTATAGGACTAGACCCAATAACATTGCCTAATAACATGCCTAACAGGGGTGCTGACATTAGTGCGTTTACACCTAATACTCCTGTACCAAGAACTCCAGAGCAAATAGTTAGAGACTATGGTTACACAGGAAGAACAGCTCCTAATCAAACTAATGTACCTCCAAGTATGAGAGATTCAGCCCCTAATGCAAAAATTATGCTAGAGGCAGCAGCAGCTAATGTAAGGAATGGTATATACCCTAACATGCAAGCAGCTATGGATGCACAGCAAGCATTTAATTTAAAATATCCTACTTTGACTCCTGCAGAAAATGCAGCACAAATTGCAAAGAGTCAAGCGATGTTGTTAAGCCAAGACCAAAGACCTAAAGTTGAAAAGAAAGTAACAAGAACTTCTAGTATACCAAGTGCAGGCACAGGAGCATCGGGTCCTCCGGGAAGAAACTATGAAACTAAGAAAGCTAGTACAGCAAAGGCTGTAAAAAAATATACTACTAAAGATGTAAACACTAGTTTCAAAGCACGAAGAGATGTTAGAAATCTTTTTGCATAATTAGTATGGAAACATTATTTGGTAACTTTAACCTAGAAGATATTTATAATGCATACCAGTTTGCAGAGACAGGTTCTTTTAGTAATCCTTGGATACGCACAGTAGCAGAGAATACACCCGGTGGTAGTACAGCCTATGGCCCAGTCCAAATAACTGGTGGTTTAATAGATGACTTCTATAATAATGAAAGAAGTGTATTTGATGACAATTCTGATATTGCACAATTACTTAGAGGACAAGCTGCATTGTTTAGCCACTTTGGAAACGAAGAAGGACTGGCAGGGTATGACCCTAGGTATGATTATAAGGGTGAGGGTATTGGCTTAACTGACATACAAAAAATACAGTACAAAGATTTTGCACAAGACATGATGCAGGATATGTGGAACAAAAATAAGAATAAAGAAAACCCAGTACAAAGTTTTATAGAAGCATGGCGAGGGAAAACAATTGAAGAAGACCCCGACTATTACAAAAGATTTAATACATACTTAGGAAGATAACATGGCAGTATATTCAGGACAAGGAAGACAACCATTTTCAGCAGCACAGCTAGCTCTTATGGAAGAAGAAGAGCTAAGAAAAATGGCAGCTCAAAGAGCTTTCAATGAAAAAATGCTAGCACGAAATAAAGCAAGTGCTCTAAAGAATCAAACAGCAATGACTCAAGATGATGTAGGGTTTTTTCCGGGGTTGCTTGGTAGAAGTAGTGAAGAAGAGCAGAGAATGCTGGCAGGTAATATGTACCCCGGTCCTCAATTGTCTTTGTTTGATAGAGCAAAGAATGCTCTTAGTGACGCATGGACTAATGAAAATTCTGCTTATAAGCAAGGACTTATAGTTGACAGGCTGATTGATGAGCAAGAATTAGAACAAGAAAGAGCGAAGGCTGTTGCCACTGCTGTTGCTGACCAACAAGCTGGCTCGGGACAATTGGCACAGCAAGTTTGGTCCCCGGGACTAGGTGCCCCTCAAATTCAGCCTAGAGTAGTAGAAGAAAAAGAAGTGAATCAAGGTGTTACAGGAATTGTACCTCCGGGCGAATTTAATTTTAGTCAAGGTAAACAACTAAGTGATGCAGAGGCTGGTGCCATTTATTCACAGCCAGTAGCTGGTACTTATATGAATGTCGGTGAAATGCTAGGTAGACTTCGCTACAATGCAGATGGTACTTTCAGTCGTTTACCTACTGTGGGTACAAGAGTTGGTGATGTAGGAACTGACCTAGCACGAGCAGCTTATGAAAATTCTAGAATACCTTATATGGGTATGAAAAATATGGCCGGTGATGCAATCGTTGGTCCGGGTCAGTGGGCAGATGACCAGATAGATAGAATAGAAGCTGAAAGAGAATACAACTTGCCAGAGAATGTAGCAGCAAGAGAAGTAGCAAAGAAAAGAGAAGAGATGAAGCAAGCAGGACTTTTAGTTGACCAGCAATTAGATGCTATAGAAGCTGAACAGGCTGCAGCAAAAGCAGAAGAAATGAAAGCTGCTGGCATATGGGCTACTGATGAGATAGTTAGACAAGAGACTGAGCAACTTGCAGCAAAAAGAGCAGCAGAAGCTGAAGCACAGAGAGCAGCAGAGGCTGATAGAATTAGAAACATGCAAGGATTTATTGAGCAGCAAAGCGAAATGGAAAGTGGCTACAACAATATGCAAGAAGCTCAAGCTGCAATGGAAACAGTTAATCAAGAAGGTCTAGACAACGAGGCGTTAGACGTTCCTATCATCGGTGAAGAGCCTATTACTCTTGCAGAACACATACTACCATCAGTAGAAAAAAAGGTTGAAGAACTAACTGACGATGAAAAGAATGATAAATATGTTGAAGCAACTTTAAATGGTGAGACAATGCTTGGCAAATTCTTGGATTGGATTGGTGTACTAGACAATGATAATGATGGTGTAACTGAAGCAGATGGAAATGCAGCAGTTAATGACATAGCAGTCATAGCTTCAGAGTCGGGCAGTGAAGCAACGCAAGAAACAGAGCAAGCTGGTTTACTAACAGAGGATAAGACAGCTGATAATAAAAATGCTAATGTATTTAATGCATCGGTTGCAGGCAGTCAGGGTGGGTCCAGTTCTGGTATAATGTCAGCTACTGCTGATGATGGTATGGGTGGATTTACAATGGACAGACTTACTAACCCACTATCACCAGAGAATAAGAAATGGTGGATGGGTGGAGGTGGAGGTGTTCCCGGTAGTAATAGAGCAGTACAATTCTTTGAAGCTCTTGCGTACATAGGTACACCATTAAAGTACAGACCATCTAAGACACCTGCTCAACAGAACATTGAAAACCAAATGACTCAGATGAATAACTTAATGGATTACAGGTCATCTATGGCATCGTCTAGTGCATCCGCTAATCAAAATACTTTTACTAAACTTAAGGCAGCTATACCTTCTACTACTGATTTAGAAAAAAGCCTTGCACCAGCATTCTATGAAGCTGCTGGTATGTTTGAAAAAGATTCTGAAACAAAAAGAAAAATTGAAGCTAGGGCATATGAGTTACACGAGAAGATGACAATCTTAGCATCACAAGGAGTATACCCTACTCTTGAAAGAGTCTATGCTGATGAAGCAGAGGCCGAGAGAATACGACAAGAAGAAGAGGCTAAAAACAAAGGCAATGAATTAAACGAAGAAAAAAAAGCATGGTGGGATTTTTCTTAAGGAATAACTAGGATGGGATTTTTTGGATTAGGTAAAGAAGAGGAAGAAGATAATCCGGCATTGGGTTTTTCTAATTCTTCTGGTGCTTTGGGCACAGGAAACAGTCAAGGTGCTTTAGGTTCTTATAAAAAGAATGACCCTATTGCTACTAGCTGGGACAATTTTAAAATACAATTTGGTGGTGCTTTAGAAACTGTTGATGGTTTAATTGGTACTGATAGTTTTCTAAGTGATTGGGGACAAGCTCTTGAAGAGTCTGGTGAACTAGGTAAAGAAGACTACCAGCCTAAATATGAAGAGAGTTTTTTACAAACAGAGGGCTGGGACAAAGTAGGCTGGGCATTAGAGAAAGCATCAGAAAATGCAGCAGGCATGGGTGCAACAGTAGCTGCATCAGTTGCAGCATCTTTTGCAGGCCTTGGTGTGTTAGGAACTACAGCGACTGCTGGTTTGTTTCGTGCGTTATTAAATTTAGATGATGTTGCAAGAACTCATGTAGATAACTCAGGGAAAGATGTAAAGGACTTTGATGCAGGAGAGAAAGCTAACTTATTATTTGCAACTGCAATTAACACTGCGTTAGACGCTATTGTTCCGGGACAGGTAGCTAAAGGATTTACACCGGGTAAGACAATAGATGTTAAAGAACAATTAAAAGAATGGGCTAGTAAATTAAATGACTATGAGAAAACTCAATTTGCAAATGCTTTTCTAACTGGTCTAAAAAAATCTACTGCTATTGGATTAACTGAAGCAGGTACTGAGGGCACACAAAATATAGTAGCAGAACTTACATCAGCTACACGAGGAAGAGATTTAACTTTAGATGACACACTAGGACAAAGTGCTGCAGGATTTGTAGGTGGTAAAGCATTTGGTACTATAACGGGATATAGGGATGCCACTCAAAATACAAGAGAAGCTAAACAGGCTCAGCGTGCATTAGATGAATTTAATTTAGGTGAATTACAACAGGCAGGTTCGGAATATAGAACTGGTGTAAAGGACTACGAAAAACAATACCAAGAATTAGTAGACAAGTACGAGGGTCCAGAGCTAGATGCTAAGATAAAAGAACTAGCACCAGTAGAAGATGTAATACCAGAGACAATAGACTTTAAAAGACTACAGCCTAGTCGCATATCTAAACTTACTACTGTTGCAGCAGATGCTTTACTTAACAGGTCTACAGAATTCTTAGAGCAGACTCGTGCAAAGACCAAGACAGGTAAAGATATGTTTCATCTGGACAGAGCACTCAGAGGCTTTGGCGATGTCGAATCAGGAACAGGTCAGTTCCAAACAAACCCATCATTTAATACACTCAAGCATAATTATGTTGGAGAATTTCTTACTCCGTTTGGAGACATAAGAGATAAGTGGACTAGTGCATACCCATTGGCCGGACAATTTGGTGGTAAGATTGGACATAACATTGACAAGTATCTAGGTCAGGTACTAGAAAATAAAGTAGACCCTAAGCTAAAAGCAGAGGTTCGTTCTCAGTTAGGTAGAAGATTCGGAGAACTAGAAGCAGACATTGTTACTATCAGAAAGATACAAGACAAGGTATTTAATTCCTTAGCTAAAGCACTTGGTAAGGATGGTCTAAAGATTAATTTTCAGAAAGATTACCTAACTCGTGGTATAGATAAGAAAGCAGTGAAAGCAGACCCAGATGCATTTCTTAAATCACTAGAAGAAGATGTACAGATAGGTCCTACCAAAGACCCTAAGACTGGGGAGATTATAGAGACTGCTGAACAAGTAAGAGAAAGAATATTAAATGACATACTAAATGATATTGACCCGTCTGTATTAACTTCTGAGCAGATAAGAAAGATTAAGACAAGGACTGGCACAGGCAGGCCATCATTTGAAAAATCAAGAGATGGTAGATGGAACAGGCTTAATGAACAGTTCAGAAAGAAAAGTCCTTTTGAATCTGTGGGTGATTACTTACTTAATGCTTCTACTCGTTTAGCATCTGCTGATGCATTTGGTGCTAACAGTGCTAACAGACTTAACGATGACATTAACCATTTACTAGAAAATAATATTGTCTCTAATGCAGAAGCACAGAAAATGTGGGATATGTATGACGGGTTGCATAATGTATATAGAAGACCACAGGATGAAACAGGAAGAACAAGGCAGTTAGCATACAAAACTGTTGCTACTGCAGCTGCTGTCAAGTATCTAGGTATGGCTACTATATCTTCTATTACTGAGCCTGCTTGGATAATGCAGAGAAATGGTGTGGTCAATACACTAAGAGCTGCACCGGCCATGGCTGCTAATGTCTTGGTAGGAATCAAGCGTAGCATTTACGCAGGTGGTGTAGGAAAAGCACCTAGTAGTTCCTTTGGCCGAGATTTAATTAGGACCATGGGATTTGCAGTAGACCCTGCAATGAACGAGAGAGTAGAAAAACTATTTGCTGGTGACAGAAATGAATTCTTAGGGGTATACTTCCGTACACCTGCTGGTTTATTCTTGACCCAGTACACAAACTTTGTTCGTACATGGGCTGCTGTTGCTGGATTAAAAAGAATAGAATCAGAAGCTAAGAAGCTAAAGAATATGAAGCCTGCAAGGAAGCGTAGGTTAGAAGAAGAACTAAGAGAAAATGGTCTTACTATAGAAGAGTTTGCTGAGATATACAGAGTAGGTGGCAACAGGATGAGACTAACAGATGAGAACTTTCTAGAAACAATGATAACTAGAAGTGATGGTACCCAAGCTAGGGTAAGAGACCTGATGGTTCCTTGGGTTCGTAAGTTAGTTACGGATGTAGCACTAGAGCCTACTACTACTAATAGACCGTTGTGGATGTCTAATCCTGATATGCAATTACTAGCACAGCTTAAGTCTTTTCCTATTCTGTTTGGTAATACTATTGCTAAAAGAGTAATAAGGAAAATGAATCCTAAGACTTGTAGTCCAGACTTCATGGGTCAAATGGCTACAGTAGCTGCGATAGGTACAGCACTAGGAGCTGCTGCATTAGCTATGGCTATCAAGGATGAGATTCGTGGTAGTGAAAGAGAGAAAGGACCTATTGATTATGTATCTGCTATTGGTGTACCACTAATTGGAGAGACATCTTTGTCTGGATATATAGGAGGGCCTGCTGTTAGTATAATAGATGATTTTCTAGCGTCTTTGTATGGAGAGGGTTTGTCAGAAACCTTAGCAAAAACACCAGAACAATTTTATGATATATTACTTAGGGCTAGTGTGGGTGCTCTGGGTGCTGAAGCGTTGGGAGGTGAGTAGTGCCTAGAAAATGTGCAATGGGACCTTTCAATGGCTTTCAATTAGAAGGTAATATATTATCAGCCAAAGGTATTGATGATGCTATGGATGACTGGGAAGGTGTCAAGTCAGCTGAGGAAATAAATAACAGAGAGGGATTTAAACCTATACCTGATGAAGATGGTAATGTTATCATGCATCATTATAGTAATGCTAAAGGACTAACAGAACTTGACCCAAAGAAACAAGGTACTGGATTAAGAAGTAGTAATTTTAGAGCTGGCTTTGGAGCACCGGGACAAGTATTGTTTTCTTCTTATGGTTTAAATGTAGGACATCCTAAAGGATATAAAAAAGAACAAGGCTTGGGTAATGTTGAATACATTAGCAAGATGCCTGTCGAAAGAATATACGACATAGAAAAAGATAAGGACTTTCTTTACCTCGAGAGAGATAAAATAATAGAACAGGAAAACATACCTCCTACAGATACTAATAGTAGGACACAAGCATTCTATAGAGTAATAAGAGATGCTGGGTACGCTGGTATATTTGTATCGAATGGTACGGGGTATGGATTAAGTGCAGCTATCTGGGAGCCAACAGCAGTAGAGCAAGTAAAGCCTAGGTCTGAAGCATTAGCTACTTCAAGTAAAGCTAAGATGTCTAGTATGTTAGAGGGCTGGAGAATTACTCCTGAGGAAATAGAAGTGGCGAGAGCTTCTAGGCCTACTAATGAATGGAAACAACCAGAAGAATTAAAAAGTCTAGCATTAAATAAAGTAGACGATGGTATTAATTTAGATGAAGACTATGAGTGGGCACAAAATATTATATTAAAAAATGATATTGCTTTACTAGGTAGTGTACAGAAAATACCTACATTTAGAGAAATGATAATGGCTGTAAAAGCTAAGGCACCTTCTGGTTTAATAAGGCAAGGTGGCGGTGATGGTTATAAAAGAATTAATAATGGCACAAGAGTAAAGTCTAGGTTAGATATACCTGCTTATGAAAAGACAGATACTTGGGTAGTTACTGTCCATGATTTAAAAAGCATGGGTGTTATTGGCTACGCTAAATCTGCAGTATTAAACAATGTAGAGTTTGGTGAATTTAGCAAAGCAGCAGGCAGAGTAGCGTCAGGGAAAGCATCTAAATCTACCTTTGCTACTATGCAAGGTGACTGGGTAGATGTAAATGAAAGACAAGCAGAGCAAATGGCTAACGAAGCAATAGCGGACCCAGAGAATTGGGTAGAGGTTGGAATGAATCCTATTCGCTATGGTTATTTTTATGTAAAAGAAACTGGTGAGAAAATACTGTCCTCATCACAAGTAATACAAGTAGGTCCACTGGTTATGGCAAAGAGAGATGGTATAGTAGAATCTACTCCACACAGTGAAATAGTAGAGGATGCTCTTGGTGATGCTAGCTCTAGAATAATACAAGTAGCTAAACAATACAGGGCCAAGTCTAGGATAGTAAAGCCAGAGACTAAAATACATCGGCCAGTTAATCCTAAGTTTGCAACAAGAGTAGCTATGGCATATGATGCTATGAAACACACACCTAGGAATAAGGATGTAGCTGAGGCCTATGATGCATTGATTAATGAAACTATTGAGCAGTACAAAACAATACTAGAGTCTGGACTGCAAGTAGAGTTTATACCTAGTGGACAAAAATCTCCGTATGCTTATCCTAGTCAAGCTGTAAAAGATATAGTAGACAACAATCATATGTGGGTATTTTCTACTAGAGATGGTTATGGTAAAGGGGAACAAAACACTGAACATCCTATGCTTGCACCTACTGAGTTTAGGATTAGTGGTGAGATTGCTTTAGCTAATGACTTGTTTAGGGTAGTGCATGATTACTTTGGTCATGCTAAGAATGGTGTTGGGTTTAGAGCTGAGGGTGAAGAAGCAGCATTTATATCTCATGCTTCTATGTACTCTGACCTAGCTGTTAAGGCACTGGCTAGTGAAACTAGAGGTCAAAACTCTTGGGTTAATTTTGGTCCGTTTGCTAAACAGAATAGAACAGCATCAGAAGAGGATACGGTATATGCCCCACAGAAAGCAGGGCTATTACCAGAAGAATTAAGGGACCCTAAGAACCCACCTGCTTAAGTAGCTTTTGTATATTAACTAGGTATAGTTTAGAGGCTTTGTGGTCCCCACCCATGACAGTATATGGCTCCATCTGTGCCATTACTTCTCGTAGTTTGTTAGTATTAAAGACTAGACTACAACACAACTCACCATCCTTTACCAAGTTGTGGACCCAGAGCTCTGCCTCTGTGCTAGTCAGCCCGGATGGTTTACCATAGCTTTCAATCTCGATACAGATGTTACCTGTACTCGCCCACTTATCTCTCT
>Ga0208669_1001079_pt1 | contig 10183 bp, 9 predicted proteins | sample 21_taG_FD_184095 | JGI IMG/M metagenome (GOLD analysis project Ga0208669, IMG submission 184095) | Marine viral communities from the Subarctic Pacific Ocean - 21_ETSP_OMZ_AT15319 metaG (SPAdes) (version 2) | ecosystem: Environmental > Aquatic > Marine > Oceanic | place: Pacific Ocean | collected...
TGAACCGTACCTAAAGTACCACTAGTATAATCTAATGTTACTGTATTACTGCCTATAGTAAATAAATTCATTGTGCTAGGCATAGTTGGTGTTTTTATAACATCATCAGTTCTAAATCTCAACTGTACAGTGTTAATTGATTGTGAATAATTAACCGTTACAGTACCAGCAGCATTACCAATTAAATCTAACGCATAATCAAAATTTAATTTTTCATATACAGGCGGCCTTTCCAATCTAGGACCTCCATATTCATTAATTGATATAAATGATTGTGGAATTCCGTAACAAGATAATAATGCTTGTATACTTCGTTTAGTTCCTTTTGATTTTAATAGTAAAGGTAAATTATTTACAATACGCCTCCACACAGTATAAGTCATATTCTTACCAGATACCGAAGGATCTCCGACTGTATTAGATCCTGTAATCGGGGTACCGGATTCATTTACTCCTAATGCATATTCCCATAAATCTTTATATTGATTACCATTTGTTAAATTCCAACCAAATTGTTTAGCAACAGAATATAATAATTCGTTAGGCATTCCTAGTTTAGGATTTTCTTCTCGCATATTAATTCGAGTCATATTACTAATATACGTATATAATATATCATAATGTTGACCTAACATGTTAACAAATGTAGTAATACTAGTTAATGTCGACTTTGTTTTAATATATTCTGGAACAGCATATTGTAATGAATTTAGATTTAAATTGTCATAAAGCGATGCTTTTTCATATACTGAACTAAACCAATCTTTAAATTGCGTACTATTTACTGTATATAATGTATATGGTTTTGAAGAATTTAATTTAGGTACTGGGTCTATATAACTACCAGTTACATTTGCAACAGTTGGATCAATTAATGGAATATTATGCGTTGTTAAATCAGGAGATCCAGATTCAAAATATAAATAATTTTCAAAATTATCAAATCCGCTAATTAAATTTGTTTTAAGAGTTTCAAAATCTTGTTGATTTGTAGCCGAAACACTTCCAGAAATATTGCCAACAACAATACTTTGAGATGTGTAAAATTCTATCAACTGTAACTTATATTTAAAATTTTCTAAACGTTCTGTAGCCGAACTGTAAAAAACAAAATTATTAAAATCAGAATAATCTATATTTAAAGACATACCAGACAAACTACCAGAAAAATAATGATCTACTAACTGTTGTGAAGTTTGTACTGATGATCCTAATAATTCTGTCCAGTTTTTTAATCCAGTTTCTGTAGATGTATTATATGAATAATTTGCTTGCCAATTTGGATTAGATAATTGATTAAATGTTTTATCAATAGTTGAAGCTAATATATTAACTCGATCTAAATATGGCTGTTTTAATTCTTCAATTATCCAACATTTAAAATCTTCTTTGAATTGTTCTGGTAATGGATCTTGTAGTTTAACGTATAAATATTCACCAATGACAACACTGTTAATAAATTGTACACATTGATTTCGACTAAAATTTAATAGATATGTTTTATGTAATCCATCGTTGATAGTTTGATTAACAGTCTGTATATACTTAGTTATTTGATCTAAAAATTCAACATCTTCATCATCAATAGCTCTTAAACGAATTTCTTTTCGATCAGGAGAAATTTCATCTATACGTAAATGTTGTTTATTAAAATCACCTATTAAATTTTTAAAAAAGTTTAAAACAATTGTAAAATTACCACTAGTAATTTGTAAATCTTCAAACTGTTTATATAAATCAATTCCTATACCGGAATTAATACGAATGGTACGATTTGTAGTTTTATTTTTATATTCAGGAATTGTATCTAAAAAATTAATTTTATGATTACCAGAAATATAATTAGAATCTGAATATATATGAAATTCAATATTATTATTTAAAATATTAGTATTCGGAGCATATGTTTGATTTGCTTCAACAGAAAATAAATTTGTTTTAGACGTAGGAATTCGCTCTGCAGAAACAGATTTTTTTGCTGATTTTATTTGTTCGATATTTTTATACTGATCTAACATATTACGTAAATAATTGTATTTCTTGATTAGTAGTTAACGATCGTTTTGCTATAGTATTAAATTCTCCATCTCTCAATAACGTATTTGCACTAAATTGATATACCCCAGCTAACTCTTCTGTATTATTATCACTCGCTCCATATATACCAGGTGTTGTTGGTATGTCAATTACATCAACATCCCAGTAACAATTTTGTGCTAAAATAAAACTCTCTGCATTACTAGAAACTGTGCTGAATGTATAAATATCTCCTGCTCGTGTATCCACCATATCTACGATATACGTCATCGTAAAAAACGGATATGCATTATTGCTAAAACCATTCGGATTATCTGGATTTTCAGTTTCACCTTGTACATTTTGTTCTGTTACCAATTCTATAGTTTTAAACAGATGAAATATTTTAGGATTAGCACGATTTAACCGCAATCTAAATTCAGTTCTAGAATCAAGACCGGTTCTGTATTGTGTTTGAACACGAAAACGTAGAGTTTTATTTCGTTCATTAAGTGAATTTAATATTGGTTCTGTTATGGTATATGAATTATTTCTAGGCTGAGTCCCACCGGTAAATGCAAGTTCTCTAAACCCTCCTGGATCTTCTATATCATTACGAAACCAGGTATTTGGACCTACTGCATTAATTCGTTGAAAATTTTGCGGTTGATTTTGTTCGTCAAATGGAACAGTTATAGTTAAATTAGTTGATATATTATCCGATTCGGGTAAATCTAAATCTAAATCTAAATTTAAATCCAAAGACTCTCCTGCAATACGTACTGGAAATTTAAAATAATTAAATTGCGTGTCTAAAACTTTAACTACTGAACTATTTAATATTTTTTTATATATCGGTTCTATTATTAATAATGTATTTTTTTTACTTTCTTGTAGTTCAATATTACCAGCAGAATCTCGTTTAACAACGGAATCATTGTTTGATATTCTAGTAATACCCTGTTCTTGATATTTTGATCGTTCCTGTAAATTAACAGTATCTAATCTTCTACGTCTGTCTATTGCCATTATCTAACTACTTTAAAATAAATTTCGTCGTCGATATATTCTTCAGTAAATCCATCTACTACTTTTAATTCTATACGATAATATCGTTCTGGCATAAAACTATTCATGTCTACGTGGATAAAATTACTTGTGCTATCACAACTTACTTTATTATAAATATTATCAAACGGAATTATGTACTCATCTGTAGCAGCATCCCGTATTGCATAACATGTAGTGTTAGGTAAATATTTTATTGTTTCAAATGGATATAGATTATTATGAGATTTTTTAGGAAATTTATCTCGAGCAAAGATTCTAATTTTTGTAATTTCTATATCTTTATACGTTGGTTTTGTTTTGCTATAAGTTAAATATGACTCTAGATCTACCGGCGATAACGATCCTGTTGTAAAAGTGCTGTTATCCCAATACATAGTTATTCTAGGCACATATATAGTATGGGTGTCTCTACTAAAAAATCTAATAGTTCCTGTCTTAGTTCCATCCACTTCATCTGCATCAGAAAACTTAATTAAGAATCCATTATTATCAACACTAACACCACCACTACCTGATATCCACGTCTTTACAGCTTCGGTAACATTCATATGAATATCTGTAGGACGTAAACTAAATTCTTCATTAGTATCTAATCCTGGTTGATAAAAATATGCTGAATCAAAAGAAGAAGTATTAAAAAATCCACTTCCTGACTGATATAACCAACTACCTCCGCTACCAGACCCAGAAATGTATAAACTTGGAGCTCCGGTGTTAATTTGTTGACTACTAGATATCCAAGAAGATCCAGATAAAGTAGTAACAGATCCCGACGGTGTATATGACCAAGATACATGAGGCGTTGCCCAAGCAATTCCATTTGTAGTTGCTGGTGAATCATTTTCAAGACCAGTTCCATTAGTCCATGGTTGTCCCATTAACTTAGCATCTAATGTATATTCTGCTGGTAAATTTTTTGCGTGTGTTGTAAATAATTGCAACATAAATTTACAAGAATTTAAATCCGCAGAATACTTAGTAAGAGTTTTAGTAATTTCAGACATATCAAATTTAACAACAAATCTGCTTTTTACTAATATTTCTCCGTCAGTATCTAATTGTTTACCGACTTGAAGAATTTCGTCGAGTCCAGTATTATGATTTATAAGACTACTAGCCTCATACATTGTAGCATCACTTTCAGCATAAAATATTCTAAACATAATTAACCTTAAGTACTAATCATTAGATAACTACCGCTTCTCCATAATTGTCCTGGATTACCTGGATCTGTTACTGGTAACGATCCTGTTATAAAAACAACTCCAGATGATACTTCTAATCGATCGATTGATGCTGATGTTATAGAAATGCTAGTATTTATCGATCCAGTTATATAAGAAGAAGTTAAAGCACTAGATACTGACATCGAAGATGTCTGGCTGTTTCTTACATAATTAGTAATTCCATCGATGGAAGATGATAATACATATGAAGCAGTATTTGCAGTACCGGTTAATGTTGCTGCAGTTAAACTGCCACTTATGCTTAATGATCCAGATAATACTATATCTTCTACCGAATTAGCAGTTAATACATTATATATATCTGAAACATAACTTGCTGATATTAATCCTCCACTAACAATATTTGTGCGATTATCTCGTATTACGCCCATTTTATTGACCTTTTAGTATAAATATAAAGATATTAAGAACTTACGACTCTACCTCGTATATCTTGATCAGGATATTTAACTTCAAATATACTAGGATCTAAAGAAGGATATATTATACCATTTCTTGTAGCTGAAGCTAAATCATATGCATTTCCAGAATATCCTAAATCTGAATCAAATTTATTTTTAAAAGAAATATTAACAACGGATAACACGCCTGCAACATTTCCTATTAAATTTTGTATAGTAGATTTAACAATAGGCTGATTGATTTGCCATTTATCAACGTCAAAATACTGTTTAACTTCGTTAATGCATTTAAGTAATACTTCGTTACTATTATAATTTGATAATACGGATATTTCAAAATCTATAGACATATTAATAATAAATGCATCTTTTATATTGATTGCATCAGTTAACATTCGATAATATCCTAGATATGTTTTTAAATTGTTTTTAACAGCGTCGTTCAACGTTGTTAGTTGTTTAGAAGAATCAAATCCTAAAACATATAAATTCATTGCCAACGGATTAGTTATTCTTTTTTCAATTAAATCTTGTTGTGCTATTTGATCATCCGGTACAATATATGCCTTTGCTATACTACCAAATTTTGCTGGCATAGAATAACATCTAATTATATAATCTTCTCTTGTTACTAAACGATTTTGAGTTGCAAAATTTCCTAGTGCATTATTTTTAATATCTGTTAATGTATCAAAAGATTTTGCTCCAACTGCAGGCGTTTCGTTATTTACCGTTACAGAATTTTTTACAAAATTTACAATTGGTGCACTATTACTAGAATTTATATTATCATTATATTCTATAAATTCTATACCAGATAAAACACCAGCTTGAACATTGTCTTGTATGCCATTTCCTACAGTATAAGTAACAGTTAACGTTGTATTAGCAGGAGCTTGTCCATATGTTCTAGTATACAAAAAGTTAGATGCGTCTATATCTACGTCGATTGATTTACGAAATCCTGCTAATCCATTTCCTACATTATCTGGATTAGGAACAATTTCCTCATCATTATTATCTGATACACCGGCTCCGAATTGTAATTCCAATTTTCTATCACTTCGTAATCGTGTAATAAATCTCTTGGCTGTTTTACGTAATTTTAATAAACTAGGAGATGAAGCTCGATATTGAGCAAAATCAGGATCATTTTCTAATAAATTTGGTACAGTTTCAAAAACAGTGTCTTGTGCTAAATATGGAACTTCTGTCCAAGCATCACCATCTGATTCAGTTACTGAAATAACTTCAATAACATTAGACTCTGGTAAAACTATTTTATCGTATGCAATTGCCTGATTAAATACAAACTTTTTTGTTTTAATTTCTCCTGATACGGCTTTTGTTTTTTTCTTTAATAAATAATACGTTGGTATATTAGTAGAAGAGTCTGTTTCATATATAGTTACTTCAGTAGAATCAAAAGAAGAAGAAAATCCAAAATCAACTTCTTCTGTAGTTCTAAAAAAAGAATTACCATTTTTTTGTTTAATACGCATACCTGGTTTAATTGATAATGCATATTCATAATCCGGTCGTACGTTGTCTCCTGTGCCTATAGACGGCACCAATTGAAATACATCAAGTGTAACATGTGCTGGTACTGAATTTTTTGGAGTATATCCTAAACTTTTTGCCAAATCAAAAATATTTCCTGATTCGGTTGCTTGTTCTAATAATGATTCCTTAAGATTATTATCTGCATAATATGATAACACATCACCTACATACGATGACATTTCAATAAATAACATTCCAGGAGAAGTTTCATTAAAATCAGTATATGTATTTGGAAAATATTGTTTTGAAAATTCAATTAAATTTTGTCTTAATTGTGCAAAGTCTTTTCCTAAATATGATACATCCTTACTTTGATTCATTATGAAACCTCCAATGCTCCGTTATCATCTACCGTAAATGTTATAGTTTCTGTTTCAAAATCATTGATTGATACATTAATTGATATTCTCATAACATGATTTAATGTTGGATCGTCTTCTGCTGTAACAATATCAATTGATTCTATATCTATATACGGTAACCAAAAATTAATTGGTTCTGTTATTATTTCTTGTATTTCTTCTTTTAGTTCTGATATATTTGGTTCAAACAATATTTCTAATAAGTCAGAACCAAATAATGGTTGATAAAATCTTTCTCCTTTTCTAGTTAGTAAAAGATTTTTAAGATTTTCTAGAGTTTGATCAATTGACACAAATATTGGACGCATTGTTTCATACGAAATACCTAAAGCAATACCTTCAAGACTATTTGTTTCTATATCTCGTACAACTTGAAATCCCATTACAATGCAAAGCCTTTATTTTTCTTTTTGTCCATTGCTTTCATTAATGCAGAATAATCACGATTCATTGCTTTAGCAACAATTGGATCGACTTGCATATTTTTACCAGTTTCTGGATCTTCCATGATTTGAGTAGAAGCGTTGTTTCGCATCATTCCAAATCCTTGTGCATCTGCAGATGAAAATGACATTTCTTCTTGCATTAACTCTGCATATGTTCCTTCTGATCGTAAACCCTGAGTTTCATTTAATATATCTGAAAATTTATTTTCCTTAAACAAAGATGTTTTTCTCGGTTTTGATGTTTTAACTGGTTTTTTCTTTACTGACTCTGTTTGTAATTCTGTAACTGTGGATTGTAATCCTTCACGAAGAATGTCAGTTAATTCTTCTTTAATAACTTCACGTACGGCAGTTTTAAGTGCTTTTACAAGTGCTTTATTTGACATAGGTATTCTTTTTTATTATAAATATGTATGATGTTAATTTAAGGGGCTTCCCCAAGATGTATCGGACACTTTTGGTCCATAAATTTGATTGTTTTGTTTATTAATATAATAATCTCCTGTTTTTCCTAGGTTATTATCCGGAACTCCTGTATTAACTAATACATTGCTAGGAGCTTCAATTAAATTGTCTAATAAACTTTTTTGTTGTTCTAATAATTGCTCTATTTTCTTTTCTCTGTCTGATATATCAGAATCCGATACATTTATTAATTGATAGAACTCAGATTCAGTCATATCCTCAAATTGTGAAATATCTATTTGTGAATCGCTATCATTTAAATTTTTTAAAGTATTCAAATTAATTGCTTGATTATTACAAGTACTTGATATTTTCTCTAAAACATTACTAAGCGTATCAGGAAGTGATTGTATCAAACTTACTCTAGAATTTAAATTTAATGATATTAATCCTAATATACCTAATATTGTAGCAACAACAAATGAAGCTGTTTTTAATCCTTGTTCTATAGCAGGATTTCCTATTAAAGTAACTACAATCGCAATCGCAATCGCAATTGCAGCTGCAGTAGCAATAACTAGTAATATATTAATAACAGTCTGTGCATTTTCAGTTGAACGTTGTGTATCAGATATACGATCATTAATATTACTTAATAAACCTTTCATTTCTGAAATTCTTGGATCATTACAATCAATTTTATCAGGTAAATTAATTAATTTTTCTTGCAATTCATTTACATCCTCTAGTATTTTATCTTGTATATTGTCTAAATTATCAATAAGTGCAGTAAATACTTGTATGATTGGTTGTACTGCTTGATCGAGTGGTGGTTGTAATGCCATGTTAATTTTTTTCTATACTATATTTTTTACTTTTAATTTTTTGTATATCTGATGTTAATGTTTTTAATGTAACTTTATCTAATGGACTAGCAATAGATCCTTGTACAAGATTTCCTTTAGCTAATATTTTAACAATTTTAGTTAATACATCTACTAATTGATCTCCTTGTGGAATTCCTGTTTGATTTGCACTACTATCACCAATCATAACTTTTGATGGAGTATTTAATATTATATCTTTTTCAGAGTCTATAATAGTTTGATTTGTTTTAGATCTTAATATAACTCTATCTGCTATACCTATAAGATTAGAACCATTAAAATTATTGTTAAAATTTGTTGGAGAAGTCGAAGTGCTAAATGTTAAATTATTAATTTTTTGTGTGGTAGTTAAATATAAAGACGATTTATCAGTTTCTATATTTTCAATTACAAATTCTTTATCCTCTAAATTATCCCGACCATTTGACAATATAATAATCGGATCACCATTTACATCACCAGTCCATGAAGGAGATTTATGTACATAATTTTCAGGAACTGTTGATATAGTGCTTCCAAAACGAATACTATTTCCAAAACGACCTTCCAATAACATATCTCCTTCATATGGTTGTAATGGGGAAATGATCTTTTCTTCATCGAAAGTTCTACCTGGCTGTTGATTTAAATTCTTAGTTCGTAGTCTTCTGGATAATGATAATCCTGGTAATCGATTTTCATTGATACTAGACTGTATGTTAATTGTGTCTAAATAATACCAAATTTCTCTAGTTTTATTATTAGACGCATATTGATTATATGATTTAAACAGTAAAACAATTTCTCCGATTAATGGAATTTTTTTTATATTATTGTTTGCAGGTCTAGCTATAAATGTTTTACGATCTATATATCCACTACAAGATCGTACCTTAAGGGCAAATAAATTATTATTATTAAATCCATCATTCGAATCAGAATATGGTACCCAATCATACGTATGATCATATCCTAAAACTTCTGCTACATCAAATTCTACATTATTATTCACCGGTTTCAGTACCTTTCAATTTAGATTTAACGTCAGCAATCTTTTGTTTTATTTCTTGATCTTCTTGTTCAATTTTTTCTATCTCATCTTCTAATTCATGAGTCAAAGTAGTTTGAGCAATTTCGATAAGTTGTTGTTTTTCAGATTCTGAAAGTAATGAGTCAGCGCCTGATATAGTCTGGCTTGTAGATATATAGCGTTGAACTATAGCAGTTAATTTAACTAGATGATCATCGTTTTTAACAGCAACATCTAAATATTCTTTAATAAGTGGAACTATGATAGTTGCATCAGATGCATTTCTTATTAATGGTTGAAGCTGTGATATAAGTTGATTTATTTGTCTGTCTTTCTTTTTTGAGTTATGATAGACATCATGCATAAGGTCAGCAAAACTGGTTCCTTTGAATATTTCTTCATTCTTATCCATACATGACTCCTTTAATAATAAATATTAAAAAGGCAATTTTATGAAGTTTTCGTTTGCGTATTCTGAAAATTTTGTTTCGTAAAGATTTTTTAGAGTTTTAACTACACGCGTAATATTAGTAGTAGGTAAGCCTGTTCGTTCTCTAATATAAATGTAAAGAGCTTTTTTATTGAAGTTTTCAATGTTTTCACGAGACTCAAATAAATGTAAAACTGAATCTGCTACATGAATGTCTGTGGTATTGGTAAAAATATAATTTAAATTATCATAACAATATTCAACAAATTCATCCATAAAATATCTTAACGTTTCACGCATATCATTGTTATGCATTTCTGTTGGTATATTTCTTTGCTCGTCAATA
>Ga0208669_1001080_pt1 | contig 10175 bp, 25 predicted proteins | sample 21_taG_FD_184095 | JGI IMG/M metagenome (GOLD analysis project Ga0208669, IMG submission 184095) | Marine viral communities from the Subarctic Pacific Ocean - 21_ETSP_OMZ_AT15319 metaG (SPAdes) (version 2) | ecosystem: Environmental > Aquatic > Marine > Oceanic | place: Pacific Ocean | collected...
TTCACACCTTGCTTAGATTTACGATAGTTATTTTTCATCCATGTTAAATTTCTTTCTTGGATTTTAACTGTTATTATTTTCTCTTTCATTTACCTTGCCCTCGATATTTTTTTAAGTTGGCTTTTTTGTTTTTGTTCATGGTAGATGTGCCAACATTACCTCTACCTTGACTTGTCTTCTTACCTCTGCCTTGTGTAGCAGAAGCATATGTACTCTTAGTCCACGTCTTCGCCATACCTATTCTCCTCTATCGTTGCTCTGCGTTTGTCCCTGTACTCTGTAATCCTTCGACCATCTGCATAGTCAACAGTTTGTTTATACCATAAACCATCTTTGTATCTTGTGTCAATAGCTACAATTTGTTTAGCTTGTTTTTCTAATTCAAGTATCTCTCTTTGCTGTTCAACAGCTTCATAAAACTCAGTCATAGTGTAGTACTCCTCATCATAAAACCTAACCAAAAACCAAAACACATTCCTGTAAAAAACATTTTATGTATCATCTTTTTCTTTCTCCTTTTTATTTTTAAGTTCCATTAACTCATCCCATTTATAAAACTTCTTAGTCTCTGCATCCCAAAAGTTGCCACGCTGTACATTGGATGGTACATGTGGTTCTATCTTATCATCTTCAACCAAGTACATGTACAAAGTTGTGACTGACAACACCAACACAACACCCACTACTGCTAACATAAATTCCATAACTCTATCTCCTATATAGATTTTTCAAAGTTGCTACTGCTTGTAATACTTTTAAACTTAACACCCAACAACTTATGAATCCTATCTTCAAACAAACTCACTTGATTCATTATCTCAGCTTGTTCACGTGGTGTAGCGTTTGTAAATCCTTTATCCATATGAACCTCTGGACTATCAAACAAACCCATCAAGTAATCAGATACTTGGTGTTTAGCATACACCTTTGGTGTTACTTTTTTATTATTATATTCTATCATTATTATACTCCTTTATAAAGTTTTATAAATATTAATATAAATTATTAATATAATTAATTATTATTTTCATTAATGTTTTAAATTGTATAAAGATTATATCACAAAAATAAACAAAAGTCAAATCATGTGACAGTAAAATTAACGATTCTCTCAGATCGTTTCTAAGCATAGGGTTAATTAAAAGGTAGGGAATACCCTTAGTACCTAAAAGATCGTGCAATACACGAAGCCATATGCTCTTCTACAAGCATAATTATGTCCACCTCTGATAGAGAATCTAAGTCTCTCCTAGTTATGACATAAGCATGGGTAGAATCTAGCAACAAATGTTGCGTTATACCTGTCAATTTACTGTAAACATTTCCAAAGTCTCGGCATAAAATTTCCTCAACTCTGGAATGCCATGTACCTTTTTCTATTCTTTTCACTCAGCATCCTCCAATATTTGAGCAGACATTTCATCATCTTGCTCTTGTTGTTTAACAAAGTCTAACCACTCTTGACTGTTCTTGTCAACAGTATCAAACCATTCTCTAAATACTTTACTCATACTTTACTCCTCGTTTAAAATTAGGTGCTAGTTTTTTTGGCATGGACTACTAGCAAACCACCTACCTTTATATATTTTATAGTAGCTATTAGTATGTTACGCTACTTCTTGTCCTTCCTTACTCGGACAAATTTGTAGTTAGTGCATGGTGGTATAGTTCTCATTTACTTTCATCCTTAACACGCACTTAAGACATGTAAGACCAGTGGGATTTTACAAAGGCTCACTCCTAACTACAAAACTATCTTAACATACCTCCTTTTAAATTACAACCCTTGTTGTTCATATCTTTTATAAGCTTCAATCTCTGCATCCTCAAAACTCATACCCTCATCAACACACTCGTCAAAGAGTCTCTCTAACTGTTGGGCATTGTGATCGTCTGCATCAATCATTTCCAGAACCCCAACAATCACCACATGTTGTTCCGTCTGGTAGTGTACCAAACCCTTTACAGTTTGGACAACTACCCATAAATTGTTTTATTCGTTGTATAAGTTTAACTATCATCTTCGTTGTCCTGTCTTGTTTCCTTTTGCTCTTTCATATGTTGAATAATTTTAATTAACAAATCATCAAAATCATCAACGTGATATTTATCTAATAGTTCAACTATCATCTTCGGTCTCCTCGTAAAATTGATCTTCAATTAACTCCCTTGATACTACTTCTCCTTGTCCAAGTTCAACATCTTCAAACTTTTCCCAAGCGTGTTCTATAGAATCACATTCTATAATTTCCTCTCTTTCAACTTTTTCTACCCACGTTACTTTAACTTTCATCTTCGTTCTCCTTTAAATATAAAACAAAATAATCGTTGCCTTTGCAACGTCCATTGTTTGGGTCTATATAATCCCAACCTAAGTTATAAAATTCTGCTATATCATTAATCCAGTCTGAATCACAATCTTCAAAATAATTAAGATAATCTTCCCAGTCTGCTTTTGTATCAAATCCTTCTTTTACAAAGAATTCTTTAAACATATCATAATCAACTGCCCATATAGAAGATGGACTTGCAACAACATTAAGCGTTGTTGTAATAGAATGATCTTCTGCTTGAGTTTTAAATTTTTTCATTTTCGTTCTCCTCATAAGTTTCAACATCAGCTTTAATATTATTTTGTTTATAGTAATTTTTCATAAGTTCTATAATAAATTTTCTAGTTTCTTCATAATCATTTTCATCTAAATAACTGTAAGAATATAAAAAATCCTCTTTACTACACACCAACATATCATCTATCTTATGTAGTTCATCTGCAAAATTAAATCCTTTCAATTCATTTTTCATATTTTCTCCTATTATTAAATAATGTTTATGATAAGCATACCACATACAATATGATATGCAACTATTAAATTATATATGTTCTTTTCAATGAGATCAATTAACATAATGCTTTCTCCTTGTCATATTCCTTGCCAAGGTTTCGCAATCTTTTAAAATCTTTCTCATCTCTGACTTGCTCAACTTTTGATTGTAGGTTCTGACAATCTCTCTATGTACATAGTCATTGTATAATTTTTTAGTTAGTGCATCCATTAGTAATTAATTTTTCCGTTGTAGTAAATATCACTATCTGCTAATTCCCACTTCAACTTGCCATATAGATTTACATAGTCATTGTTATCTATATAAGATTTAATAATTGGCACTTCTTCTTGCTCTATCATTTCTTCTTGTAAAAGACTTTTAACTGCCACTATTAATTTGTGTTTATCAATCATCATAATTTATTTTCTCCTCTTTTGAAATTTTTGCAATATGATTAAGCATACTTGCTTGTTGCCATTTAGATTTCATTACCATTGGACAGTTTTGTTTTATAAAATTAAAAATATCTGATTCAGAATGTCCTTTGTTTAATAATATAATTATAGAATCAGAAATTGATTCACCCATTTTTGGTTCGTAGTTAATTATCATAATTTATTTTCTCCTATTGATTAACTTCCTTAATTAAAAACTATAGATTTTTAAATGTCAATAGCAAACTGCAATTATTTTAAATTATTTTATCTTGCAATCTCATACAGGAATTGATCTAAATGTGCAAGGCTTTGCAAAATTTTTAAAGTTTATTTATTTTTAGCCTTGACTTTCACCTAAGGCATTTAAAAAGTTTTTGAATACTAGACCATGCCTAACCCACAAAATGGAATACAAAGCATCTCAGAGCCTTACAGGACATAATATATATTTATACAGTAGTTTAAATTATAGGCAAAAAAAACCCCCAATTAAGGGGGTATAAATCTAATTGCTAGATTTTACAGGGGAAAACTAATTTATTTCTAAGGCTTGGATTCTGTCAAGGTTAGATGAAGTTATAAAGAAATTATTTATTTCTTGATCATCTTGTTTTCTAACTTTAATACTTGAACCTTTACGGGATAGATAACCGATAGAGCCTTGATTATCTTTAAATCTTGCATCAGTCTCATCAAAAGAAACTAACTCAACCCCAAATAATTTATGGGGTATCTGTAGCGTATCTTGTTTACTGTTAGCAGTGTTAAATGCAAGGGCAATGTTTAGTTTATCTTTGACGGCTTGTTTTAATTCTTTGATGCTGTAGTCACTAAACATAGAACCAGAAAATGTATAATGATGATTTTTGTTTTTGTTTTTCATCATCATATTTCTGTTTTTAGTGTAGTCATAAAATTGTATATGGGGGTAATCTTTTACTAAGTCTTTATAATTAATGTCAGATGTTCCGTTTAACCTTACTGCTAAATCATCCCCATAAGTCATGTATGCTTTATCAATTTCATATCTTAATTGACGATCATAACTAGCATTCATATATAAATAAAACAATGTTCTATTAATCATAGCTCTTTGTGAGTTCATCATTCCTAATCGTCCGGAATCTTTTAAACAAGCATCAGAGCATCCGTTCCTTTCAGCGTTGGGGCATAGCGTATTAGATGTCACCATTTTATCAGGTGCTAAATATTGAATGGCTGTTATAACTTTTAACTTCTTACCCTTGGCTACTTTATAGCTTGAATCAATGCCTAATAAATAGCTAGGTGGTTTATTAAAATAGTCTTTGTGATCGTCTAAGACTTGCCCAAGTGTTGTATTTTTACCATCAAAATAAATTGAATGATTTAATTCAGCGTGTTTTTTATAGTGTTCATATAACATAATTTTTTTCCTCTGTTTATACCACTAAACCCCCATATAAAACGGGGGTATTGTTAGTGGTGGTTAGATTAATAAATATATCTAACTGTTTCAAAAGTTATTCTTAAATCATCAAGGCTATAAAAACTTAATTCAGGCTTATATGTCCTACGGATAACTTTATTATCTTCGTTTAGTTCAACTGTAATTGCTGAAATATCAGCCCACGAACCCCAAACAAATAAATCACCATCTTCAAATTTAAAATTTTTATCTTCATCTCTAAAAGATATATTTTGTATTTTTTCCCCTCGATCTTCTAATTGATTATAAAGATTAACCAATTGATCAAGGTTATGAAGATTTACTTTTTTAGTTTTATTACTCATATTATTTTTCCCTTTTTATGTGATCAATTCTAATTGAGAACCATTCTCATTTAAATTATTGATCTTGTTAAACATAAGTATTTTATATATTTTCTAATATTAAAATGCAACAATTATTTTAATTATTTTTTAGCCTTTGTTTGTATAGCTTTCAAGGTAAGCAACCACTAACATTTTTAAAAGTTTTAAAAGGAAAATACCACGAGATTGATAATATAAGTCTAGCTTATAGAGTGTTATAAGTTTTGTGAAGTGTACAAAGCTTATGAAGTTTATAAAGTATTTAATAATTTATAAGGACTTTATAAGGGGGTCTCATCTTTATTAACTAGCTTATGAAACTTTTAAAACTTGCAAAGCTTGTAAAGTTCGCCTTAAAAACTTTATAAAGCTTTATAAGTTTGATGAATTATACATGGCACTTATAATACTTTATAAAGTGTGGTAAGTTTCTGACATAACGAGCCTTTATAAAGTATTATTCATCTTGGTTAGGGGGTAGGCAGGAGCCACCCACCACCCACCCCCTATATATATAAAACATATACATTTCTAGCTATTTTAGATATTAACCAGCCCCCTAACTTTACAAAGGTTTCGCCATGTTTGATATATTATTTTGAATAAGTTTGTGACGTAAGACTGGGTGTTAGATATATATATAACCCTGGGGAATCTTACAATTCTATTGTACACATTTATTTCGGTTTTGTCAAGTCATTTGCGAAATAAAGTAAAAAAACTTCATAAAGCTTGACAAGTTTGTAAAATAACTCTATAATAAAGACATGGCAACCAATTATTTAGCTGAAACAAAAGACAGGAACCTTACTGAAAAGCAGGAAGCGTTCTTGGGTCACCTCGTGGATACAGGAGGAGACTTTAAAAAGTCAGCCGAACTTGCAGGTTACTCCGGCAATCACTATCAAGTACTAAAAAGTTTAAAAGAGGAAGTAGTAGATTTAGCCCAAAACGTACTTGCAAGGGAAGCCCCTACAGCAGCGTTCAAGATTATAGAGGTTTTGAAGTCAGATAAGCCTGTACCTCAAGCCAACTATAAGCTACAAGCTGCACAAACTATCCTAGATCGTGTAGGGGTTAGTAAGACAGATAGGATAGATGTTAATCATAATACCGGTGGTGGTATATTTATTCTTCCAGAGAAAAAGGCGATTGACATTACGGATGGAGATTATGAAGAAGTATCTGAATAATTTGTTTGACTTTATCAAACACAATCCTGTAGATGCTCTATTAGTCTTTATAGCTGGATGGTGTATTGGATTAATCATACAATGAAGATATTTTTAACAGAGATAGAAGCTTACGGTACAACCTTTGCAGGTCCTAACATTGTAGCTTCAACATACGAACAAGCAGAACTAGCTGCAGCCCAGAATCATTTGGTTGTTGTAGGTGAGTTAGATAGCATCTATGTAGATGATGATCTAGAAAAAGAACACCTTAATACTATACCTAAAGAAGAAGATAGGATACTACACTAATGTTATTAGAAAGATTACAATTTAGAAAAGGTGGCAAAGCTAAGTCCACTGTCAACAAAGCCGGTAACTATACTAAGCCCGGACTACGTAAAAGAATATTTCAACGTATAAAGTCACAAGCTTCACATGGTACTGCAGCCGGTAAATGGTCTGCACGTAAAGCACAAGCACTAGCTAAAGCTTATAAGAAAGCTGGTGGAGGGTACAAGTAATGTTAAAGAAGTCACAAAAATCATTAAAAGATTGGGGCAAACAAGATTGGGGTACTAAGTCTGGTAAGAAGTCTAGTGAAACAGGTGAAAGATATTTACCTAAGAAAGCTAGAGAAGCATTAAGTGATTCAGAATATGCAGCTACGACAGCAAAGAAAAGAAAAGATAAAGCTGCCGGTAAACAACACTCCAAACAACCAGATAAGATTGCAGATAAAACAAAGAAATTTAGAATGGCGAAAGGTGGTAAAGCAGATGGTAGGTTAAAACGAGCAGGAGTAAGTGGTTACAATAAACCCAAGCGTACTCCCAATCATCCTACTAAATCACATATTGTTGTTGCTAAATCTGGTAGTACAATTAAAACTATTAGATTTGGACAACAAGGTGTTAGTGGTGCTGGTAAAAATCCAAAGACCGCTAAAGATAAAGCCAGAAAGAAATCATTCAAAGCTCGTCACGCTAAGAACATCGCCAAAGGTGTATTGTCTGCAGCATACTGGGCTAACAAAGTTAAGTGGTAATAAGAACTATTAGTTTAGTTTTATTGATGAGTTGTGTAACAACATCAAACAATAATGAGTTTGACAAGTGTAAAGACATTTATTATGCTGCTTACTCTGAAGAAATAGTCTTAGAAGAATGGCATAAATGCATACAAGGAGAAGATAATGGGTAAACAAATAGGTAGTGACGAAAAACCTTTTACGTTTAAATCACCCATATATAAAAATACACATGGAAGCAAGGGTGCTAATCCTAGACCCGGATTCTATACACAAGACTATAGAGATAACTGGGATAGAATATTCGGTAAAAAGAAAGCCGAGGATAGTCCAAAAGAGGACTAGGAGAATAATAATGACAATGATTAAAGAATGGTTAGACAAAGTAAAGAAAGCTTATAGTAAGTTATTCAAGAAAGCTCTAACTCCAAAGAAACAAACAAAGAGGAAAACAAATGTTAAAAGAACTACTAGAAAAAAAAGTAAATAGTATGATTGAAACCAATGACCTAACAGACATGCAAGTATGGGGTGTTATGTGTGGTATAGGTTTTGTATCAGCATTTATAATTATGTGGGTAGTCTAACAGACTAAATTATCTAAAATGTTATTACCTGACGGATACATGAAAAGAAAAACTTCAACCATTCCGTTTGGGTATGAGTTAGATGATATCACAGGATATTTAAAACCAATTGAAGATCAGCTCGAAGCTTTACAAATTGCAGAAAACATGATAGTCAACGAAGAGATATCATTACAAGCTGCTGTAGATTGGTTAGAATATAAAACAGAACGAAAAATTTCTACTCCCGGTTTAAAGAAACACATTGATAAAAAATATGGTAAACGAAACGAAAGACTGGGAGAGGAATCCTCATCTCTACTTACAGGATGATGATGGTAATTTCATCTTAAAGAAAGATGGAACTCCAAAAAAGAAAGCAGGTAGACCTAAGACCTCAACAGAAAAAGCTATCAAAGCTGCGAGGGCAACTGTGGGTCGTAAGCAGCGTAACATTAAAAAGCTTGAAGCCAAGCTTAACAACGCTAGACAATCTTTTAAAAAACAAAAAGAAACAATTCAAAAACTTGACAAGACTGTAGAAGGTCCTGTCACCACAGATGAACTTGACAATCTTCCCAAGGCTGTACAAGAAAATCTAGACAATCACAAAGTATTATTCCACGCTAACGAAGGTCCTCAGACAGACTTTCTTGCTGCCGGTGAAAAAGATGTATTGTACGGTGGAGCTGCCGGTGGTGGTAAATCGTTTGCCATGATCGTAGACCCACTAAGATATTGTCACAAGAAAGCTCATCGTGCTTTAATCCTCAGACGTTCTATGCCAGAACTTCGTGAGATGATTGACAAGTCACGTGAGTTATATCCACAAGCTTTTCCCGGTGCTAAGTTTAGAGAAGTTGAAAAGCTTTGGAACTTTCCAAGCGGTGCAAAGGTTGAGTTTGGTTTCCTTGAGAGAGATGCAGACGTATACAGATATCAAGGACAAGCATATAGTTGGATAGGCTTTGATGAGATTACTCACTTACCAACAGAGTTTAGTTGGAACTATCTTGCTTCACGACTAAGAACAACTGACCCAGAAATACAAACATACCTTCGCTGTACTGCTAACCCCGGTGGTGTTGGTTCTCATTGGGTTAAGAAAAGATACATAGAACCCTCAGAACACAACACAAGTTTTCAAGGTGGTGATGGACTTACACGTAAGTTTATTCCGGCTAAGTTAGCTGATAACCCATACCTTGCAGATGATGGTGTCTATGAGCAAATGCTTAAATCTTTACCACCGATTCAACGCAGACAATTGCTTGAAGGTAACTGGGATGTAGCAGAAGGTGCTGCTTTTGTAGAGTTTGACCCACTACATCATGTGATTACTCCATTTGAATTACCCTTACATTGGGAAAGAGTTAAAGCAGTTGACTATGGATACGCTGCAGAAAGCTGTTGTTTATGGGGAATAATGGACCAAAATGACGGAACTTTAATAATTTATAGAGAATTATACAGAAAAGGCTTGACAGGAGAAGAATTAGGTAGTATAATAACAAGTATGGAGCTAGAAGACCCTTACTCGGTCTCTGGTGTCTTGGATACAGCAGCGTGGGCTAGAACAGGTACTACAGGACCTACTGTTGGAGAAGCACTTGTACGAGCAGGACATAAGCTTAGACCAGCAGATAAGAATAGGGTACAGGGTAAAATCCAGATACATGAGTTTCTAAAGGTTCAAGATAATGGTAGACCTAAGTTACAGATATTTAATACATGTCCAAACTTAATAAGAGAATTACAGTCTATACCGTTATCAAAGAACAATCCGGAGGATGTGGATACACATGCTTCCGATCACGCATATGATGCATTGCGTTATATGATAATGAGTAGACCACGAATGGTAAGTACATTCGATCAGTTGAGAGGATTAAAAAGAGATATCCATCAACCGGCTGACTCCACATTTGGATATTAAAGTTTATGGCAGACAACGATAATACATTTTTAAACGCTGACAATCTCTATCAAGATGTAGAAGGTGAAGCTGGTAAAAATCTTGATCTTGAAATAGAACAAAAAAGTAATCTTGTAGGTATTGTTAAATCAAGATTTACTGTTGCTGAAGACTCTAGACGTTCAGATGAATTACGTTGGTTACGAGCATACGAAAACTACAGAGGACTTTACAACAAGTCCATTAAGTTTAGAGACTCAGAGAAGTCTCGTATCTTTGTAAAGATTACTAAAACAAAAGTACTTGCTGCTTTTGGTCAACTTGTTGATGTAATCTTTGGTACAGGTAAGTTTCCAATCGGTATTGCAGAAACTAAAATACCTGAAGGTGAATTAGCTAATGCACACTTAGATACTCAAACAGGTGCACCCG
>Ga0208669_1001081_pt1 | contig 10169 bp, 25 predicted proteins | sample 21_taG_FD_184095 | JGI IMG/M metagenome (GOLD analysis project Ga0208669, IMG submission 184095) | Marine viral communities from the Subarctic Pacific Ocean - 21_ETSP_OMZ_AT15319 metaG (SPAdes) (version 2) | ecosystem: Environmental > Aquatic > Marine > Oceanic | place: Pacific Ocean | collected...
CTTATGATATGCGCGTAGAATGTAAGTTGTGGCTGTAGCCAAATGATATGGTAAATCAAAATTATCACAAACTTTTCTCGCTTCATATCCATTTCTACCTCTGTAGTAATCTGGAACTCTATTATCTTTTAATCCTAATTCTTCTTTAGACATTTTCATCTTAGGATTTATATTTCTAGTAAAGTTCATATTTCTATCAAATTCATAATAATATTTATTGTGCTTTGCCATTAGTCTAATTTAGTTTTAAAGTGATCAATTATTTTATTCATTTGCCTTTTGTAGAATAAATCAAATTCTATATATTCCATTTGTCCTGTATCACCATTCATGGTTTTAGGTTGTGTTTTCTCCCATAGCTTATACATTACTCCTCTCATTCTTTGGCTAGGAGTTTTCTCGCTAAATTCTGCATTAGTTGTTGCTTTTTCAACTGCATCTATCTGATCTTGATTAATATGATTAGCTGATATTAATACATAACCAGGCTTTTTGATTAATCCAAATAGATTAACCATAGTTTCGTTTGAAAGTTCAGGGGTACCTAAATACACCCTTAAACTTCCATCCGCTAAGGTACTGACTTTATCAATACCTCCTTCAAATACTACTGAATTTTTCATAATATATCTTCATTCATTATATGTATACTTCGTTCTGATTTCTTATCAAGATAATCAAATCCTTCTCCTGGCCAATAATCATTATCGGTACAGTATTTATAGATTTCTAGATCTCTATTATAGAGTTCTCTACCCTTATCTAATAGCTCGTCTCCTATCTGTATAATGTTTATACTAAATGGTGGACTCTTCTCTATTGCTACAATATAGAACTCCTGAGCCTTTACAGCATCCATGTAGAATGCAGCTTGCTTATAGTACTTAAACTTTCTTACAGAGCTTGCAAATCCATAATAAGAGCTATCTTGTGTAGTTTTAAGGTCTACTATAATATTAGCGTCCTTATTGTAAATATCAAGCATACCTCTACATTTTACATTATGCTCCTCATTTTCCCATGCTATAATTTGCTCTTTAAGACCGTTAGTCAACATAAGTTTTGCATCTTGATCTCTCATTAGTTTAGCTGTCATTTGTTCTATTAATTCAAAATCTTGTTCTGATATAACAGTTTTAAATGTATTCTTCTTAACAAATTCAGCATAATCTGCTTTACCTTGCTTAGTTCGTTTATCAAACTTAGGAGATACCGCATAATATTTATTAAATTCTTCTGGTTGTAATACATTCATATGTATTGCAGATCCAAATTTCATTGCAGGTGTAGATGGTTGTGGATTATCTAATGCAAATCTAAAGTATTCTGGTGATTTACCAGTAAGGTTACTCAACATACTATTAGAAACATATTCTGTATCTTGATAATAGTTGTGATGTGTTAAATTGTGATTTTCTATTAATTTCATTTGTTTGATTTATTAGACATTAAGACCCTCCCGAAGGAGGGCCCCAATGCAATCAAAACAAAAACCATGCGAACATGGACAAGAAAGTTCTACAAAAGTAGTAAATTATTCTTTTGCTCCCGAATCTTTCTCTTGTTTGTTTTGAATTTCTTTTTCTTCTTTTTCTTTGATATCTTCTTCTAACTGATTATCCAATTCTTCCATTCTTTTAAGAATGTTTTCTGATTCTGGTATTTGTGAGCAGTAATCCCTAAGACTATCTCTAAATCCATCAATCCCTTCCTTATCAAATTTTCCTTTAGCTTCATAATCTTTATGAACCCAAGTTAATAAAGCCACTTCATGTGATCTTAATGCTTCAGACATTGCTTTTAATGTATCAGCTATAGGCAATTCTACTTTGTATTTTTTACCCATAATATTAATTTTTTCTTTTTTACTCTTTAACGTCATTTAACTGGTTTTTTAATTGTTTAATTTTTGATTTTAACATACTATTGTTATCTAATAATATTTCAACTAATTTTTTCTCTCTTTCTATCTGTGTTCTAATAGGAGAGTTATAAAACTCTATTAAATTTTCTTTGTGTTCTAATAACACTTCATCCGATATAGTATATAGTCTTCTAATATGCGGATAAACTGATAGAAAATTTTCTATGTTTTTAATTGAGTGTATAATAGAGGCATGGTTTTTATCTAAGGATTTTCCTATTTGCTGATAAGTCATTCCTAATGACTTTCTTAATGTGTAAGATAATACCATTCTCTTTTCTACTAAGTCTCTTTTTCTAGATTTAGAAAATAATTGTTCTTTAGTTATATCAACTCTTTTACAATAATCTTCAAAGAAATCTATTAAAGGTTTGTTGTTTATCATAATACTTTTATTTTTACTCCTGAATTTTCTTTGTCGTACTTGTACTCCCCAAAACTAGGGATAATACAATCACAGTTGTCATCTTGAATATAATCATATTTTACCATTAAGTCCTGAACTGTTTGACAAGGATTTATATAATCAAATTTTCTTCTACTATTTCTTATAAATGTAAATTCTATTTCATATGGTATCTCCTTGCCCTTCACTAGTTCTTCAAATTTGTTTTTGTTATTAACCCAATCCTCTTTTGTGTTTTTTATGTAATTCATCACTGTTTTAGAGTGGATTAAATACTTTCCTGTCCATCGTTTTCCGTTCTTACTAGATGGGACATTTCCTGCTATAAATATCTCTGCCATATTGCAAAGATAACAATAAATTTGAGAGTTTCACCCTTTTGGAATTTGGCGCATTTAAGTCTTAAAAGTTTCATCCGATTTTCGGTTGAGATCTTGTCTACTACCGAGTTTCGGAACGCTTACCTGATCCTAGGGATCTGTTATCTCTCTCATTTATATTTATTTAGAATGGCATATCATCATCATCAGCTGCACTAGCACTTATAGAGTTATTTGCTTTTGACCATTCAGAATGCTTCATACTAAACTCAGACATTTGCTCGTCAGTTAGAGTCTGATTCATATCGTGATTATATGTGCATTTACCTCCTGACTTAGCAGACCATCTATACTTAGTAGCAGTTCTAATTACAGGCTCTTCGTTATCTCTATTTTTACCAATGTATTCTTCTGATATAAATGTAACCATTAAACTATTACCTATAGCATCATTCATAGCTTTACTATCATCGCTAAAGTCTTTTACTCCTGCATTCACAAGAAAGTCTTTAATTTGCTTAGTCTTCCATTCTTGTGTTGATTGTTTATCAGTTTCTTTTACCACCCAAAATCTACATCTACCAACCTTACCGTTACTTGTTACGGCATATTGTATAAATGGAGACCCTTTGTAGTCTTCTAATTGTTCCGATGTAGTTAATCCTGTGATTTTACATTCGTGTGCTCCAGGTGTAATGTATTCTACTTTTTCACCTACAGCTCTTTTTGTTGTTGTTGCGTTTAAATTAAACGGTAATGCACTCATTATTTATTGTTTTTAATTTTCCAGTTAATATACTTAGTTAATGTATCTCCATCAAAGATAATCTTATCTTTCTCAGGCGCATATGGATAGTCTTTACCTTTCCATTGTTTTGTGGTTAAAGTTTGTATTGGTAGTCTGTATAAGAATCTACCTATACCCCATGATACACATGCACGTTTAAATGCATCTGATACATGGCCTTTATCTTTCTCTACTTTAGATTCTGATCCTGTGTCTGATTTCCATACCCAGTTATCACCTGTTAATATGCCTATTTTACAAAACAATAAGTTGTTTTCTTCATAGAACATACTTTGCCAGTTTTCAGGGCCACATACTTCATCTAGTAAATCCTGACAATCTCTTGCATCTATATATGCTACGCAAGTTGTTTTTCCGAATTTAGTGGATTGTACTCTCCACTTATATGGTAATTCTTTACTTAAATCTTTTAAATTCATTTTACTTTTTCTTTTTTGTTTTCTTTGTTTGCTTTTCTAATTGCAGCAGTTGCTACTACAAATTTTACAAATCTTCTTATCATAACAGGCCTACCTTTTAATACTAAAGTTATTGCTATTTCTTTAAATGTTAATAGTAAGACCTGTCTAACAAGTTTTTTGTCAATACCTAAATCATAAGCTATCTCATTTACTATAGATCTTATTCTTGATTTACCTTTATTTTTCTTGTCCATTTAAAGGCAAATATACAATATTATTCTGTATCTCCAAATATCTGATCAGCTAAATACATTGGCAATACAATAATTCCTGCTACAACTAAAGAAAGTATAACAGGACTAATTAAGAAAACTATAGTCCCTATTGTAATTATAGCCATCATAGGATATTTACCAATGATTTTAAATTTTTTCATAATCTATAAATTTGGTTATTTCACTTTTAAAGCCTAATGTAACCTCACCAACACCTATATTTCTGCCTTTAGCAAATATAATGTTTGCAGTTCCTTTGCTTTCTTTTCCATCATCATTAAACTCTATTCCATAATATTCAGGACGATATATAAGCATTACGACATCTGCTGCTTGTTCTATCTCTCCTGATTCTCTGAGATCTGATAATGTTGGCTTGCTATTGTTACGCATTCCCACACCTCTATTGAGCTGACTTAATGCTATAACTGTAATGTTAAGTTCTCTGGCTAAATTTTTTAATGTTCTAGCCACTTTACTTACTTCTTGTTCTCTGTTTCCAGATTTAATTTTAGAGCTAACTAATTGTAAATAATCTATCATAACAAGTTTAACTTCTTTATTTTTTACATATTCTTTTATCCTATGCACTAAATAACCTAAAGAAGTTATGTTACCCTCATCTATATGTAGAGGTAATTTTTCTATATCCCCTACAGTTTTATGTATTTTAGCTAACTCTTCATCGTTTAATGTGCCATTAGTAATATACCTATTACTTATTCCTGACTCCATAGAAGCGAGTCTTCTAAGTAATTGAAGAGCACTCATTTCATAGGAAAATATAACAGTTGGTGTATCTGTATATTTTGCAGCATTATAGGCAAGAGCAAGCGCGAAGCTTGTCTTACCCATAGATGATGCACCTCCTACTATGATGAGATCTGTCTCTTGCCATCCACCTGTAAATCTATCTACAACTTGGAATCCTGAAGCTATACCTAATAAGCCATCAGTATTCATTCTAATCTCTATATCTTCAAGAAAATCTTTAATTTGAGAATTAATATTTCCTAAAACTTCTGGCTTACCTATTTGAAGTTTAGACATTTCTGTAGTTAAATTACCTACTATAAGCTCTAACTCATCTCTATTGCTTAATTGATTATGTACATTGTGAACAATTCCAGATAAGGTTCTTTTCTGAAATTCTTCTGTTAATACACCTATGCAAGTTTGGACTTCCATAAAATCAAAAGCCTTTTCAGTCATATAAGATAAATTTAAAACCACATCTTCGCCTTTAATAAGCTTGGATACAGTTAATATATCTATAGTTCTATTCTTGCTTTTTAAATCTGTTATAGCGTGATATGTAGATCTGTTAAAGTCATATTCAAATAAATTTTCATGGATTAATTGAGAATATTTATCTATTAATTCTGGCTTAACAATAAGCTTGCCCAGTAATGTTTGTTCTATTTCATGGTTATCCATAATTTTTTGTTTTAGCTAACAAATATATCATTATTCTCCATACTTACGTCTAGCATCACCTTTTTCTTCAAGATAATTTTCTTCCATTCTAGCATCATACTCAAGCTTATCTTCAGGATCTTCAAACCAATTTCCACATTCATTGCATATGAACCCAGAAGCATCTGCATGTTCATTGCAAGCAGGGCAAATATCTGTATCAGCGTACATTTCAACAGTACAACAATCTGCTATAGTGCTATCTTCAAAGCTGCATCCGCAGCAAGTACTTACCTCACTCATGATGGATTATTACTTAACCATCCTAAAGCATGTTCTACAGCCTTATCTTTCTCTCTAGTAGGCGCTTTATCTACTATAACATTCATTAAATCTAAGATAACTCTTTTAGCATCTCTTGTTATACTATTGTTAATGCATTTCATTTGAGAGTTGTATAACTCTTCAAAGTATTTATTGTGTAATTCGTCTACTTTCATATTACTGGTATTGTTCCTAATTTTTCAAATGTAGTAGACATAGCTCCGCCATCATTACCTTCATCATCTATCATTGGTACTAACCAATATTTATTATCTAATTGAATAGCTATCGGCCTATTATACCAACCAATATCTTCCATTTCGCGTGTATTCATATATTCAACTTTTGTTATTTTCTTGCCAACTAAATGTTTAGCAATTTTTTCTGTCCAGTATTGTTCTACTGGCTTACCTTCAATTTTGACTTCCATAATTCATTTGTTTTATTAAATTCTTTTATTAAAATATTTTCTTCATTATCTGATAATGTTAAAGATCCTTGGATATATAAATTATGTAATTCAAAAATACTAGGAGTGTAACCAAACTTTTCTTTATAATTTTTTATTATTGTTTCCATAATTTATTTATTTTTATTCTGCTGCCCATCCAGTAAAGTAAAAAGCTTTGATACCTTTTTTACCTTTATAACCTCTACTTTCTTTCATTCTTTTTAATACTGCTCCTGTTATTTCTACACAAGCACATTCTCCCCATTTTTGTGTACTATCAAGAACTTTATTTTTCCATTTGTCAAATGCTTTAGTTCCATATCTTGGATTGTCTTTAAATATTATAAAGCCATCTGTTGTTGATATTGTACCGTTATATGGACTATGACCATATTCATGCTCTGCTTCATTTACTAAGCTGATATACGCTTCTTCTGCGTTTTTGTACCTACCTACTGTTAGGTTTCCAAAATTTGTTGCTCCCATAATTTTATTTTTTTTATTTATTTATAAGTAGAAAAAGGGGACGTTAGTCCCCTCGCTTCTGTTAGTATGCTTTCAAGAAATTAAAAGCCTTTTCGTTCATTTTACCAGCAGATCCAGTAATAATACTTTCTTGCTTACCATTTTTCCTTAACGGTGCTGATTTATGATGTGTTGTATATTTAGTTATACCATTAAATACACCCCATTTAGTATGTGATATTCTAGACATTTCACTATCTATACAATGTGCTATATCATATATCATATTTTGTTTTCTAGAAGACATATCTTTTTCTGTCGCCAGCCTATCTGTGTTTGTTAAATAATCTATTAAATCATTCACTAAGGTAGGTGAAGCAGATTGATCACTAAATCTTTGCAGGTTAGCAATCTTTTCTTCTTGTGATGTAAAGTTAATTATAGCAGGCAATTCTTTTACTTTATCCTGTATAGATTGTGTATGTCTATATCCTGATATTGCATTAGAGTTTAACCAGCCAAATTGATTCTGACAGAATATTACTTTATTCATAAATCCAAACTTAAGGCTACTTGATCCATCATGACTATTAATAGCATATATGTATTGTTCAGTGTCCTGCCCACCTATAACTACATGGTTATTAGGACGTTTCATCTGTACCATTACTTTTCTACCTTCGTTAAAAGGCATTGCTTTTACTATTTCTAAATCATTCTGACCAGCAATTTCTTGCATGGTTTCTATAATAGTATGATTCTGTGTAGGAGTGTATGCCTCTTTTACTGTTGCAAACACATCTCCAGTATCTTCTCTTACTATACCGTAGTAATCTGTAGGTTTTGTTTCATAGATGCCTGTGTTTTCATTTAACTTAGATGTGTATAATATTTCTTTATTTACATTCCAGTTAAGTCCATTTTGTTCTAAGATTTGTTCTGTGTTAAGCATAATCTAATTCTAATTTAGTTAATAATTCTTCTGGTGTTCCATGAAATATTTCTGTAGCTTCGCTTGTACCATCTATTTCATACACTGTTAGGTGTATTTGTTTATTTTCTTCTGATATTTCATATAGATATTCTTCCCAGCAATCTGAAGCGTCAGGATGCATGCAGTATATACCTCCCACATTAGATGTTGGTGTTCCATCATCTTTGCATCCGCTTGATTTAAAGTGTACAAACATTTGTGCTGCTAGGCAGTCCATACCATTAAACATTGGTTCAGACTTATCCATAGGTATACCATTTACAACTGTATATCCAGATAGCCATTCTGCTAATTCGGCACCATGACCACTCATGTAGCCGTCATATTGACGGTACATACATGTAAGTGGTTGTCTGTGTTTTTTACCTGCTTCATCTTCCCAGGTTCTTATTACTTTAGTTAACGATCTAGTTCCCATCTTCAATAATTGCTAGGATATCACCTTCATGTATTGCTGTTCTTATATCACTAAGAACCTCACCAGTAAAGTAGCTAGTTAATGTAATGTCAGCTTCAATTTCAGTGTCGTTTATACTGTAATAAATATCAACATTACTACCTGTTTCAATTCTATTATCCATTATACACTGTTCTACAATAGATAATAGTTTATCAAAATCATTTTCACTGATTTTTGGTAAGTTTTTTTGTTTTTCTTCTTTTCTTAACTCGTGTAGTTTGTTTCTTGTTGTTTCCAAGTCCACCTGAAAAGTTGTTTCTTGTAATTCTAGTTTAGTTATTAGCTCTTCTAATGTTAATTCTTCCATAATTATTTAAGGTTTTTGTATAAATCGTTAGTTAATGTTAATGTTATTTCTGTGAGTATTTTACTATAAGCCTCGTTTTTACCTAGTAAATATTCACCAGACATTCCTTCCTTATTTTCCTGACTAGCTTTCAGCTCTTTAGATATTAAGGTTGTAATTCTTCCTACTACATCTTCCATATTATTGTTGTTTTAGTTCATTAATTTCCCATTCTTCATGAGCTATATCCATTTGCTCAAGTTCTTGTACAGCTATATAATCCCATAAAGCTAAATCACCAGACAAGACTTTATCATTAATAGTTGTTTTATGATTTCTTCCATCATCTGGAAATTTCAATATTACACGTGTAGTGTATTCTCTAGTTACTCTAAGTTCATATTCTTTATGCATTGTCTTTTATTAATTTGGTTAATAATTTAACTAGCTTTTCCATAGCTACTGCTACACGTTTAATGTCATTATGTAATTCTTTTTCAGACTTATTCATGATACTAATTTATTTGACAGTTCCTGTATGTCTTTTACAATCAAAGAGCTATAGTTATTACTTCCTCCTGTATAGTCTTTGTAGTCTTTTGCTGTCCTAATTAATAAATTAAGTCCGTCACTAGCCCAACCATATCTTACATCAGGTATACTAAAGTATATTACTTTATTGTTCTTAGTAGCAAAGCCACTAAAGTAATAGTGTCCATTTGAAAACTTAATATCAGTAAAGTCAGCTTCTTTTAAAGCTCTTCTTACAATAGTTTTCTCTGCATTATATGCTTTTTGAGTTAATTGCTTTATCATAGTTCTAATTTTATTTGATTTTTACTAGGTTGCCATTGATAATAGTAAAGAGTATATGTTTTATTTCTACCAAACTTATCTGGAAACGTTTGTTCTCCAAGTAATGGAGTATCTTTATCTATTATCATTTTCTTGTCACTGTGTTTAACAAGTATTTTTTCGTTAGTATACCTATAAGGCAGAGCAACAAGATCAAGCCCAGAGTGTCTAGGATTAACCTTGTAGCCTGCTATAAGCTTTTTTAACAAATATGATTTCATTAGTGCTTTTGTTGATCTGCAAAACTACTGTATGAACTCTTAGCTTTAACTGTTTTTGTATTCTTTTGACTATCAACATGTTGCACGGCCTTAAGCCCTTGCCATATTTGCGTTTCTTTTTTAACTACATTGTAACACTCCTCAATTAACTTTTCTCTTTGTATTGCAAGAGGTTTAGTAGGATCTATTGTAATGCTTTGACCGTAGTTAATTTTTACTGACTCAAAATTACCTATGTTAATGTTTTTGCTTACATTAAATGATATTGTTGTTTCTGTTTTACTCATCTTTTAAATTGTTTTAAAGTTAAAAATCTCAATATATCTTTTTTAAGATCTGTTGTTTTATTTCTTATTTTTTCCATTTCAAAGTATAGACCTCTTTCACCAAGATATGTATTGCTAATGCTTTCCAATCTGTCTTTTAAATTATTGACAGAAGGTATTAGTTTGTTTTTAATAATAGTAAGTTCTTTCTGTCTTTCTATGTATGCTCTCCATGCATCGTAAGACTCATAAACTCTTTCTCCTATTTTTCTAATTTTCATTGGTTCCATTTACTTT
>Ga0208669_1001083_pt1 | contig 10154 bp, 9 predicted proteins | sample 21_taG_FD_184095 | JGI IMG/M metagenome (GOLD analysis project Ga0208669, IMG submission 184095) | Marine viral communities from the Subarctic Pacific Ocean - 21_ETSP_OMZ_AT15319 metaG (SPAdes) (version 2) | ecosystem: Environmental > Aquatic > Marine > Oceanic | place: Pacific Ocean | collected...
TGATTTTTTACGAAGTGAGACACCATTTTTTCATTATGAAGTTGCAGATGCAATAGATGATTTAGAAGTAAAACAATGTGCAATTATTATTCCTAGAGGTCATGGTAAAACTGTTCTTACAAAAGCCTCTATGTTAAAAGATTTTGTTTTTTGCAAAGATGATTTTCTTTTCTATGCTTGGGTATCTGCTACACAAAAACTTAGTGTAGGTAATATGGATTACATTAGACACCACTTAGAATTTAACGATAGATTAAAATATTATTTTGGAAATTTAAAGGGGAAAAAATGGACAGAAGAAGATATAGAGTTAAGCAATGGATGTAAACTTATTAGTAAAAGCAATGTCGCAGGAATTAGAGGTGGAGCAAAATTACACAAAAGATACGACCTCATCGTACTCGATGACTTCGAGCATGAAGCAAACACAATTACACAGGAAGCAAGAGATAAGAATGCTAATCTTGTTACTGCTGTTATCTATCCCGCTATTGAGCCTCATACTGGCCGCCTTCGTGTTAACGGTACTCCTGTACACTATGATTCTTTTATTAACAATCTTCTCAATAATCATGCGAAAGCTAAAAAAGAAAATAAAGAGTTTGCTTGGAAGTTAATTACATATAAAGCATTAATAGATAATGATACTCCTTTATGGGCATCTTTCTTTAATAAAAAGAAATTAGAAGAAAAGAAAAAGTTTTATTCTGATAGTGGAATGCCTCAAAAGTTTTATCAAGAATATATGATGGAAGTTCAATCCGAAGAAGATGCTATATGGAAAAGAGAACATATTAGATATTGGAATGGGTATTTTAAAAACGAAGATGGTGTTAATTATATTGTAAAAGATGGTGATGATATACCAGTTAATACATTTATAGGATGTGACCCTGCTACAGATATTGATACTAAACATTCTGATTATAGTGTTATGACTGTAATAGCTATTGATGCTAACAATGAATTATATGTATTAGAATATGAAAGACATCGTAGTATTCCTACTATAGGTTCTAAGAATCCAGACACAGGAGAAATTATAGGAAAGAAAGGTGTAGTAGATATTATTATAGAATTACATCAAAAATACAATTGTACATCATCTACAGTTGAAGACGTAGCAATGAATCGTAGTATATTTCAAGCAATGAATGATGAAAGAAGAAGACTAAACAAGTACGATATATCTGTAATACCAGAAAAACCAGGCGGAACACAGAAACGAAATCGTATTTATTCTGGACTTTCTGCTCGTTTTAGTACTGGAACTGTACATTTACGTAAAAATATGTTTGATTTAATTAACGAAATACTTACTTTCGGGCCTAAAATGGCACATGATGATACAATTGAATCACTTTATTACGCACAAATACACGCATTTCCGCCAAGTATGAAAAAAAGTAAAGATAAAAAGTCATGGTTTAAGCCAAAAAGAAAAGTTAAAAGTTGGTTAGTATCGTAAGGAGTATATATGCCTAAGTTTGGTAAAAGGTCAAAAGAACGATTAAGAGGGGTAGACGCAAGATTAGTTAGTGTCCTAAATGAATTAGTTAAAATTATGGATGTTACAATCATTGAAGGATTACGGAGTGAGCAACGACAGGAAAAGCTACTAAAAGAAGGCTCAACAAAAACAAAGTTCAGCAAACACATTACAGGAAAAGCTGTAGACCTCGCTCCATATCCTATCGATTGGAAAGACAGAGATAGATTTCATTACATGGGCGGAATGATTAGAGGTATTGCAAAACAATTAAATGTTAATGTTCGTTGGGGCGGCGATTGGGATGGCGATGGTGAAACAAAAGATAATCGTTTTGATGACTTAGTTCATGTGGAGATTAAAGGGTAATGGCACGAGTAACTAAAAAAAATAAAGCACAAGTAAATAAACAAATATGGGATAAAGTAAATAATTCTCATAGACATAGGTGGCAAAGTGTAAGTCAAAAAGGATATGATTTTTATCTAAACGAACAACTTACAAAAGAAGAACTTACAATGTTGGAAGAATCTGGAATGCCAACATTTACTATAAATAGAATAACTCCTATTATAGAAATAATGAAATACTTTGTAACTGCTAACGACCCTAAGTGGAAAGCAGTAGGTGTAACTGGAGATGATACAGATATTGCTCAAGTACATGCTGACATAGCAGATTATTGTTGGTACTTATCAAATGGTAAATCTTTATATAGTCAAGTAATACTAGACTCACTTACTAAAGGATTGGGATACTTTCTTGTAGATATAGATAGAGATGCTGATAGAGGAATGGGAGAAGTTTGTTTTAAAAGACTTGACCCTTATGATGTATTTGTAGACCCTGCTAGTAGAGATTTTTTATTTAGAGATGCAAACTTTATTCAAATAAGAAAGAATATTGCAAGAGCAAGACTTGTAAATATGTTGCCACAATTTGAAGCAAAAATTAAAAAAGTAACAAAAGGAAGTGATGTAGTATCATACTCACAAAGAGATATTGATTTTACAGATAGTATACAAGCAGAAGATTTGACATATGGTGTTAATATGGATGCTGAAGACGATGACATTGTGCCATACTACGAAACATATAGTAAGAAAAAATTTAAATATTATAATGTATATATAAAAGTTGAACCATCTCCTGCTCAATTAGATTTATTAAAAGAACAAATACAAGAAGTATTAGAATCTTTTAAACAAGAAGTAGAAGTAGGTTTAATTGAAAAACAAATGCAGATTGAACAACAAGTTCAAGAAGGTGAAATTATTCCAGAACGAGCAAAATTAATGGTTGAAAATTCTCAAAAGATGGGAGTTCAAGCAATTAAAGAAAAAGAAATGGAATTATTATCAAAAGCTCAAGACGAAGCTACAATTATTAAACAACAAATAATGTCAAATGCTGATTACAATATTTTAAAACAAAGTAAAGAAGTTCAAAAAAATATAATAGATGCAATTGAATTTTATGAAAATAGAATTGTAAAGACTGTAAGTGTAGGAGATGATACATTTTTATATGAATCTATTATTCCTATAAACGAATATCCAATTGTACCAATTTCTTATATGTACACAGGAACTCCATATCCAATGAGTGCAGTAACTCCACTTATAGGTAAACAACAAGAAATAAATAAAGCACATCAAATAATGCTTCACAATGCAAACTTATCTTCTAATCTTAGGTGGATGTATGAAGAAGGTTCAGTCCCTGAAGATGAGTGGGAAAAATATTCATCAGCGCCTGGAGCATTGTTAAAATATAGAAGTGGATTCTCTCCACCTACTCCAATACAACCAGCTCCAATTAATAATGCATTTTTTACTGTTGTTCAACAAGGTAAATCAGATGCAGAATATATTAGCGGTGTACCTAGTGCAATGATGGGATTTTCTCAAGACCAAGCAGAAACATATCGAGGGTTACTTGCAAATGATGAGTTTGGTACTCGAAGATTAAAAGCGTGGATGAATAGTATAGTAGAACCGTCACTTGAACATTTAGGTAGAGTATTTAAAATGTTAGCACAAAGACATTATACAGTTGAAAAAGTATTTAGAATTGTACAACCTGAAGCAAATGCTCAAGAAGAAAAAGAAGTAAGAATTAATATTAATATGTATAATGATTATGGTAAGGCTATTGGTAAATATAAAGATTATGCATCTGCAAGATTTGATATAAGAATAATTGCGGGAGCAACATTACCATTAAATAGATGGGCATTATTAGAAGAATATTTTAAATGGTATCAAGCAGGATTAATTGATGATATTGCAATGTTAGCTGAAACAGATATTAGAAATAAAGATAAAATTGTTGAAAGAAAATCAATGTTATCTCAAATGCAAAGTCAATTACAATCTGTACAAGGAGCAATAAAAGAAAAAGACGGAACAATAGAAACACTACAACGTCAATTAGTACAAGCAGGTATTAAGATGAAAGTAGGAGATGCGTCAAATGAAATACGAAAAGATGTTCTTGAAACTGAAGCACAACAAAAACTCCTAAAAGGAATGTTAAAAGTTGAGTTTGAGAAAATGAGAGACAAAATGAAAAACGACATGGAATCTGCTAAGCAAGACGTTGCTCAAAACGAGCAATCTTAATTATTGCATTTTAGATTTTATAGTTGCTAAATTAAAACAACCTAAAAATAGGAGATAGTATGTCAGAACAAGTAGGTAACGCTCAAGTAGCCCCCGAAAGTACAAACGTACAAGATGCAGTTATGAATAGCTCAAGTGATTTTTTTGAATCATTAGATAGAGAAGTTAATGGCGGCATATTAGACGAACAACAACAACCAACCTCGGTACAAAGCGGTAACACGCAGTCGAGCCCCAATGTAGAAGTTCAAATGCAAGATGACAGTGAAGTCTTGCAAAAACGATATAGCGATTCAAGTAGAGAGGCTAAAAGACTCAATGGAAAACTAAAAGAAATTGAACCTTATATGCCTATTCTAGACGCTATGCGTGAAGACCCTAATTTAATTTCTCATGTGAGGAATTATTTTGAGGGCGGAGGTCAGGCCCCACAATCAATGAATCAACAACTAAATCTTGATGAAGATTTTGTTTTTGACCCTGAAGAAGCATTTCAACAACCTGATTCCGATTCTGCAAAAGTAATGGGTGCTACAATCGATGGTATTGTACAGCGTCGTTTAAATAATACACTACAAACTCAAAAAACTGAAAATGCAAAAATGGCTAAAGAAGCTCAATTCAAACAAAAGATGAATATGTCTGATGAAGAATGGAGTACATTTACTGATTTTGCTAAAAGTAAGTCTTTAGAGCTTGAAGATATATATTACTTAATGAATCGTAAGAACAGAGATAGTCAAATTGCTGATTCAACGAGAAAAGAAATTCATAACAAGATGAGAGAAGTACAATCTCAACCTAGCACACTTGCAACACAAGGTAGTGTTTCTGTTGAGAAAAGTACAGACGATAATGTTTTTGATACCATTTTGGGTACTGGCGGCGAACTAGAAAAGGCTTTCAGTATATAAAACTATATTGTTAGCCATTAACTCAAACTAAAGAGGTACTAAAATGGCTGATGTATTCGGCATGGAAACATACGGAGCGTCTCCTGACGCAGGGCATAGTGGAAGCGCTATACCTAGCACAGGTGACCTTAGACGTAGATACAACTTTGGAGATAGGATTTCTGAACTTTCAATAGCTCAAGACCCTTTTTTCAGATTTGTTTCTTCCGTCGCAAAAAAACCTACGGATGACCCTCAGTTCAAATTTACTGAACAGAGACATTCGTATCACAAGAGATATGCATATATAATGGGATTCGTTTCTAACGGAGCTGATTCTTTTGCAGATGCAGAACTAGACCAATCAAACGTAGGTGCCGCTGTTAGTGCAGTTGGACAAAGCGTTGAACTTTATATGGCTACTGATTATAAATCAGCTGGTAATATAACTAGCGTTATTGGGCAATCATCTACTAAAGTTGATGTTGGAGCATCTGGAACTAGACCTACTTTTTTCCTACCCGGTCAAGTAGTAAAGATTCCTGTTTCAGTAACAGCTGGTGGAGGAGTAACTCAAACTGGTCACCACTTAATGAAAGTTGATAGCGTTATTGACGGATTAAGTAAAGATAGTAAAGAATGTGTTAAACTTGTTGGTAAAATTGTAAAATTTGATTCAGCAGGAAATGAACTCATGTCTTTTCAAGGTGATAACTTTACCGCAGGTGGTTCTGATGGAGATGGTGACATTGACGCAGGTGGTGAGCAAGTATATGACCAAAACATAGCAACTGGTCTTGAACCAAAGCGTTCTTATGTTGTTGGTACTGCTCATGCTCAAGGTTCTGGATACCCAGATTCTTGGAAAGACCAACCTTACTCAAGCGCTGTTGGATTAACTCAAATCTTTAAAACTGCAATGGCAATGGATAATACTACAAGAGCAACTGTTCTTAAGTATGAACCAAATGAATTTGCAAGAATTTGGAGAACAAAGTTAATTGAACATAAGTATGATATTGAACAAGCGTTATTGTTTGGTTCTCAATCTGAAACAGATGGTATACAATACACAGAAGGTGCAATTAGTTTTTGTACTAACTATGGAAACATCTTTGATGGTTCTGGTATTGGTGGAACTGGTACAAAGTCTCAAGATGACTTTCTTGATGATATGTCTCAATTCTTAGACCCTCGTTACAACAATGCAAATGCAACACTATTTATGTGTTCTACTGATACATACAATTGGATGCATAAACTAAGTGGATACTTTTCTGCTAACGTACAAAAAGTTGGTACACAATCAAATGGTATTGGTCGTGCAGACTTTAGTATTGCAGGTAGAAAAAATGTCTATGGTTTAGATGTTACTCAAGTCTTTACTCCTTATGGAGCAATGAATCTTGTTCGTAATGTACACCTAGATGGTTCTGCAGTAAAGATACTTGCTATTAATATGTCTCAATGTGCTTACAGACCTTTGGTTGGTAACGGATTGAATCGTGATACAGCAGTATATGTTGGTGTTCAGACACTTGAAAATAGTGGCGTTGACCGCAGGGTTGATTTAATTCAAACAGAAGCAGGAATGGAATGGCGTATGCCTGAAGCTCATGCTGTATGGAAATAGGAGGTTATAATGTCTAAAAATCCTTTATACGGTTCAAATAGTTATGATAACTCTGCTATTGTTCAAACTCTAAGTGGTCTTAGTCCAGTTGTACTATCAGCTGACACTACGCTAGATTTAGCGAAACATAGTGTTCAAGTTGGTAAATACATTGAAATAAGTGCAGATGCAAAAACTCTAACTCTTCCCGCAGTTAGTATTGGAGCTTCTTATATCATTGTATGTACAGCTAAAGATGGTCAAGCGTTACTTACAATATCCCCTAATGCTAGTGATAAGTTTTTAGTTGATATTGCAGGAGCAGCTGGTACAAATAACAAAGATATTATTCTTGCGAAAGCTAGTCAAAAAGAAAATAACTTTGTACATCTTATCGGATTAAGCGCTGATGGATACTTAATACATAATGTATCTGGAGTTTGGTCAGACGAAGCATAGTAACTAAGTAAATAATATGTGGGGGATTTCGGTCCCCCATGTATAGGAAATAAAATATGGCAACAACAAATATAGCAGATGAAATAGAATTAATTGCTCAAGTAACTACGGCAGATAATAAATTTATTGTATCTGCTCAAAAAGCAGTTTCTTCTAGTATACCAAAAGAAATACTAAGGTGGGCAACTTCTGAAACAATAAGTGCTACACACGGTGGAGATGATAGTCCAACTTCAATTACTCTTCCTGTTGGAACAGATAATATTATTGCAGTAAGAAGAGATATTTACGATGCTGTAGAAGCTACATTAGAAGATAGAGCTTGGTTAGAATCAAATAGTGGAAGTTTAAAAAAACCTACTGATTCATTTCCAAGATATTATATAACTGCTGAAAATCAAATAAGAGTTAAACCTGACCCAACGTCTTCAAAAACTGCTCATGTAACATACATTGATTTTAGTAAATTTGATGATGATTGTGATTTAAAAAGTGCAATTGTATATAAAGCATCTGCAAACGAATTAATGGTTAAAGCATCAATATCAGTAGTAAATTCAGATATATCTTTACAATCTGAACCAATTGCTCCAGAAGTTCCAAGTTTTACATATACGGATGTAAGTATTCCTGATGTAGATTTTTCAATATTATCAATTAACGATATGGCATCTCTTAACGTATCTGCTCCAGAATATGTTGAACCTGTAATAAGTTCTCCTGATTATTCGGATGCAAATAATTGGATAAATAGTGAAGAAGATAGTGAAATGTCTTCAGCTAGAGTACAAGTAATACAATCTCAAATAGCAGATTTTAATTCAAAAGTACAAGATTCATTAAATAGTTTTAATCAAGAAAATGTTGCATATCAAGAAGATGTACAAAGAAAAATTCAAAACTTTAATAAAGATACTCAAGAAGCAATTCAACAATTACAATCAGACTTGTCAATTAAAAATGCTAATTTATCTAAAGACCAACAAGTAAGTTTGCAAAATGCTATACAAAATTTTCAAGCAGAGGTACAAGAATACTCTTCTAAACTTCAATTATATTCTAGTGAATTAAATTCTTATCAAGGTAAAGTAACTGAAGAAGTTCAAAGAAAACAAAATAAATTACAACAATCTCAAACATATTTGGCAGAAGCAGATAAATATTATAATTGGTATTTATTAGAAATAAAACAATATATAGAATCAAATAGTAATATGATTAATAAAACATTAGCTATTCAATCTATGTCAAATAGGAGATAGGAGAAAAAAATGGCTGACAAAGCAAGAGGAAAAATAAGTATGACACCAGTTGTAACAATAGCAGCTGATAGTGATGCTGATGCAGTTGATGCTATACATCACGATATAAAAGGTTCGTTAGGGGGTTCTTTATCATATACAGCTGTAGATGCAAATGATAAATGGTTTTACGCTCCTAATGTAATTGTAACAGCTACTTCAGAAGAATTATTTGCAGATAATAGTAATAATACTGATTTAGTTGGTGCAAGTGGAGACCAAACTAATGGACCTGATGAAGCTATAGGAGCTGCTTTAGAAACAACAGATGGTACAGCTGTAGATACTGATGTAGATGTTTTAAGATTTATATTTATAAAAAACACAGGAACAAGTGATACAAATAACACATCTACTACAAATAGTGTTTATGTTTGTTTAGATAGTACAGCTGCTAGTCATTCTGCTAAATGTGTAGAAATAGCATCTGGAGAAGCTTGGATGTCAAGAATAAATGTTAAAGTAGACCAAATACATATTATTACTGGTCAATCAAGAGCAGCTGGTACATCTGCAACTGTAAATGGAAGTACTTCTGTAAGATGCACAATTGCGGCTATAATAGATGATGGAGCTTAAATAATGACTATTTTAGAATTAATGGAAAGAGTAGGTACTAAAAATGAAACACTTACTATTGCATACATAAAAGATGCTATACATTTAATACAAAGTAATACAAAAGAAAAAATTAAAGTAAGTAAACAAGATGTTTTAAATGCATCTGATAGTGATGATAATGTTTATAAATTATCCGCTGATTTAATTGCAATAGAAAATGTAAGTATTTTAGATACTAGTGACAGTAGATACAAAAAAATTAAAAGATTATCTAGTCAACCTCATTACTTACTTGAGGATACATCACCATGAGTAGTTACGTAGATAAAGAATTTTTTTACTACTTAAGAGGTAGAGAACTTTTACTTTATAAATTATTAGGAAGTAGAAATAGAACTAGAATAACACAAACTGGTGTTCTTCAATCTTATCATAATGAATTAATGTATCCAGATGAATATATTGAAAATGGATTAAGGGTAGAATATACTGCATTAAATGAACCATTTATTGCAGAAGCTTTTGAAACTACAAATGCTGTATTATCAGCAAATACAATAAATTTTAACCCTCAAGATATAAATGATAGTGGAAATAGATGGTTAACATCTGGATTTGCAACTGGTGATAAAATAAGAATACAAGGTTCTTTGAGTAATGATGGTGATTATACTATACAGGATGCAGGCGCAAATAGTTTAGTAGTAGTAGAAACTATAGTAGATGAAGCAGTAGGTCAAAGAATTACAGTTACACAAATACCAAAAGAAGTAGCATCTCCTGATAGTACATCTAGTATTAATCTTAATAAGATGTTATGTCTAGCAGTAGTAGATTATGTAAAAGCAATGATTCACGAAGAAAGAGGAGAAATTGATAAAAAAGAATACTACATAAAAGAATTTTATAGTAAATTAGCAGACAATGAAAGCAACAAGAGAATAATATCTTCTGCTTTCCCAGTCTCGCCTTTTGCTGTGAGATAGTAACCAATATGACCATGAGAATTGTCAAGCTCGGTAAGTCATAAAATAGGAGAAACAAGATGGCAAATATAAGAAAATATTCAGTAAGTGAATCAAATAATGTAGCATTAGGTCAAGCAGGGTGTCTGTTTGAAGATGGAACAGATGCAATAACAGGTGAAAGTATAGTAGCTATACAGTTTTTAGAAGATACTACTTTTGATGCTTTATTACCTGATAATAGTTCTTA
>Ga0208669_1001084_pt1 | contig 10139 bp, 19 predicted proteins | sample 21_taG_FD_184095 | JGI IMG/M metagenome (GOLD analysis project Ga0208669, IMG submission 184095) | Marine viral communities from the Subarctic Pacific Ocean - 21_ETSP_OMZ_AT15319 metaG (SPAdes) (version 2) | ecosystem: Environmental > Aquatic > Marine > Oceanic | place: Pacific Ocean | collected...
CTTTATGGGGGGGGGACTATATATAACACCCCCCGAACGTAGAATTGTTCATAACTTAGCAGAGATTTCTGTAAAATAATCGCTGAAATAGTTGCTAGTCTGGGTAAAAAGGGGGATCTTTATCTTATAAAGATAAAGAGATTACATATATGAAAGAGTTAATAGAGTTTATAAAGGAGGATCCGGCAGAGTTTTTCGGGTCAATTGCTGTTCTAACATTGCTATTTGGTGGGTTCTACGTAGCAATTCACATAGGATGCCCCTGCTAACGGTTCATAACTTTAGAAAATAATTAGTAAATACGTTGCTAAATCGAGTAAAAAGGCGTATATTTAGATATAAATAAAAACAAACACACTATGAGACAGATTGTAAAAATCGAATTGAACGGCTCCAAGATGGTAGCTGTAGGCCTAGATGGTCAAGAAGTTAGTGGTATCTTGTATGGTACCAGAAAACGTGCTTTAGAGAATAATAAAGTACTAGAGAATGTTAACGGTAAGTGGAAGTCTATTGACTCTGCTGAGTGGTATGCAGCCGTTAAAGAGTTTAATGCTCCTGCAGTACCGCAAGGTGTACCAGCAGAGCAGGCAGAGATTATGAATATGATACATAGTTCATACAGCTTAAAGCCTAAATCACTTATGATGAATGAGCTTAAATGGAAGTATTTAATCAGGAGTGCTGTACGTGGTAAGAATATCATGATGGCAGGTCCGGCAGGTTGTGGTAAGACCATGGCTGCAAAAGCTCTCGTTAACTCACTAGATCGTCCAGAGTTCTATTTCAACTTGGGTGCTACTCAGGATCCAAGAGCTACTCTTATTGGTAATGTGACTTTCGATAAAGAGAAGGGTACTGCTTTCTCTGAGTCACTATTCGTTAAAGCTATTCAAACTCCGAATGCAATAATACTGATGGATGAGTTATCGAGAGCGCATCCTGATGCATGGAACATCTTAATGACTGTTCTAGATGAGGGTCAGAGATACCTTAGATTAGATGAGGCAGAAGACCAGGCTACTATCAAGGTAGCAGATGGTGTTACATTTATTGCTACAGCTAATATAGGTAATGAGTATACGGCAACTAGAGTAATGGATAAAGCATTACTAGATAGATTCACGATCATTGAGATGGATACATTATCTGCTGATGAGGAGTGCGATTTATTAACAATGTTATTCCCTCTAGTAGATCAAGAATCCTTAAAAGGGATCGGTGAGATAGCGTCATTATCACGTCAAGAAGCGAGTAATGAGGTGCCTAGAATAGACGCTGGTATATCCACTAGAACGTCTGTAGAGGTAGCTTCACTTATGTTTGATGGATTTACGCTTGCAGAAGCCGCTGAAATCACGATATACCCACAGTATAGTAACGATGGGGGAGTGGATTCAGAGAGAACATTTATGAAACAACTAGTTCAGAAGTACTGTGATGATGGCAGTAAAGAGGACTTATTTAATACCGAGGATATAGAGCAGAGCTCAGAAGAGGTATAAGGAACATAGTAGTGTGTGTAGGTGCACGGGGGGTGAGAAGCTATACAGAGTGTAAGCCCTTCGAACGCGCCATTCCACAGTGCTGAAACAAGGAGAAAAAGGATGGAAGAAGTGATAAACATATTGGGGAGCCTGAATCAGTGGTTGATGTGGGCGAATCTAGCAGCAATATGCATGCTAGGATGGAGTATACAGAGGCTAGCTCAGAAGGTACAGAGTATAGAACACGATATAGACTATATAGACCGGGGGGTAGAGAGGCAATCCACGATCATAGCCAGGATGGGCAAGCGTGTGTATGGCAGGAAGCAGAAGGGCAAGGAATGAAACATTTCAGGGCACTAGGGGAATATTTTTTTATGGTACGGCACACACAGCGGTTTTTATATCGACCTCGATTTTTTTACTATAAGGATCGTAGACATAGCATCCGTACCACGGACCACGTATACGAAGTCCCGCAATTTAAGCTGGCTAGCCGGCATTTTTAATGACATGAAGCATACTTATATACAATGAAAAGAACAAAAGAATAAACATATTCTGACCCAAAACAAAGGAACCCTGATCTGGTTCCAGAGTTACCCCAACAACGTCATAACTAGATAGAAGTCCAATTAACACTTGGCTTGTATTACGTCGTGCGGTCATACGGGAAGGAATTAAACAAGCGTCCAGAAAGGTTAGCTGAGCGTAGGTTATACTAATTATTAACACTAACCATTAAACACAGAGGAAAGAAAATGAGAAACCTTATTATGACTATCGCTCTAGCTTTGATTACTATCGCAGCTTCAGCACAGACAAAAGGGGATTGGTACGTAGGAACTGGTGACATCGCAGATGTTGCTTGGACTGAGTGGTCTGTTTCACCAACTGTAGGATATCAAGTATATGATAATCTTATGATTGGATGTTCAGCTTCACAAGCGGATTCTACAGCTGATCTAGATCTAGACTTCCACGCAAGATACTTCGTAAGAGGATATTTTGTCTATGTTGCTACTGACGGTTTATCTACGGATAATATGTCTTTAGGACTAGGTAAGATGTTCACTATACACAAGAGTATATTTGTAGACCCTAAAGTTGTATATGATATGACAGCTAAGACTACAAACTTGACGTTGGGATTCGGATTAAAGTTTTAAGTTAACGTAACTCGGTGCGCTAATATTTAGTGTATCAACTATTAAAAAAATGGAGATTTATATTATGGATAACGTAATTAAATACATCACAGGATTCTTTGCAGGATTAGGAGCTACATTATTAGCTGTACTTCCAGTAACAATCCTTTGGACAGTCTTAACAGGCGGTTCAGTATTCGGAATGGATGTAATCGCAAACCTTACAGGTCTAGTAAATGGATTTGGTGAAGGTGGGTTTACAGGATTAGTAGTATTACTAATTGTTATGTCATTCTTTGTTAAGAAGTAATTAACAAATTGACCATCACGTGATAGAAGAGACCCCTCCCTAATCGGAGGGGTTTTTTATTTTACAATGCTATTTATATATATGAAGAGATTACTAATCATATTGTTTCTGTTATTCGGTCTGCGCGCTACCTCACAATGTGTGTCAAACCAAACCGCTGCACTCGCACCTCTCGGACCATATCAATCGGGAGATGTAGTAACAGTAACGTATACATTAGGAACCTTCACTGGAATTAACATAAACTGGATTCATGCATTTCAAATTAACTTGGGAGTTGGATGGACTAACTTAACACCTATCACTGCTCCAGGTAATCCTTTTGGATCTAACGGAGCTTGGTTATGGGATATACAGAATACATATCCTAGTGGCTTCAACTTCGGACCGGGATGGAGATTTGTGAATACAGGAAATGCAGGGTGGGGTACAAGTTCAGATGGACCATTTACTATGAGCTTTCAAGTAACGGTTGGACCTACATGTACTCCAGATAATCTAAATATTAGTATGAACGTATACGACGATTGTGTGACGGGTGGATGGAGCAATGGAAACTGCTGCGCAGATCCGCCATACGGTATATACAATGGAGTGGTGCAAATCCCTCTAATAGCTACATCAAACATTAACCATTATTAAACAGGAGAGAGTTATGAACTACAAGGAAAACAAACAAGTACTACTAGTGCTATTCATTACAGCACTACTAATGACAACAACCATATTCACATATGGACAAACAACAATCAACCCAGACACGGTATGTGCAAATGCATTGGGCGAACAATACTTCGTCACCAATACACCCACATCAACCTATCAGTGGACCATTACTGGAGGTGGTGGAGCATTACAGACTGGACAAGGCTCAAATTCTATTACAGTAGATTGGGGTGGTGTTAGTGGACTGTATCCAAATGCAGTAGAAGTTATTGAATCTAATGCAGCAGGATGTCCAGGAACTCCAATACTGCTAGACGTATTTGTATTAGATTTATCAGGTAATCCAATTGGACCATTCTGTGCAGGAGATCCAACTACACCGTTAGTAGGAAATCCATTAGGAGGAACATGGTCTGGAACAGGTGTGGTGGCTAATGCGTTTCAACCATCGTCAGCTGGTGTTGGAAATTATGTATTAACTTATTCAATGGCTGGATGTAATACTACTATAAATGTTGTAGTGAACAACGGACCAGTTACAGGACCTATTCAACATTACTAATATGAGATGGCTAGTATACATATTACTGCCACTTCAATTATTCGCTCAAGAGACTTACACCAATTGTGGTGATATTGTACCACAAAATTATCAAGTGAGTTATGATGTGGATAAGATATACTATTGGGATATCTCCGATGGTGAGATTATTTATAATCAAGAAAACTCTATAACAGTTCAATGGCCTGACTCGATCGGTACGTACATCATATCAGTTTACACAACTAGGTTTGGATGTGAGGGAGATACTTCTTACCATGAAGTTATAATAAAGGATTGTCCATACCTCCAGATCTTTATACCCAATTCATTTACTCCCAACGGTGATAATTATAACGAGACGTTTTATGTACACGGAGCGGATGGTGATGAGATCGAATCGTTAATTATATATAATAGATGGGGACAGAAAGTTTATTATACGGATAATAACATTCCGTGGGATGGTAAGGATTGTCAGGTTGGGATTTACACTTATTCTATAAGAACGCACAACCAACACTACACTGGACAGATTACACTAATTAGATAATGATTTGTTAATATTCAGTTAATACGTATTCAAGGTTAAGATCGTATTTATATACATGACAGAAAGAATAGACATAAGCCCTGCCGTATATGTTTTGTTAATGATAATTGTATTTGCTCTTAGTATTTAGAATCTAATTCGAACAACAACAGCTCCAGCAATAGCACCTAACATATCAGCGTATATATCATTCATATCAGAATGTCCGCACTTGATATCATATACCTCTTTAGCTATTCCTACTCCAACACCCAATCCCATTCCTATCCACATGGCTTTCCTTTCTGAATACTTATATGACAATAATGTAGTTGAACCAGACGATACTATGTAGCATGCTGAGAAGTGCAACATCTTATCTTGAGGTATAGTCTGAGCTAAGCTAGATATACTTAATAGTAGTATGATTATAATCCCTTTCACGTTCCTCTCTTCAGCAATACATATCATTTCCGAGACGATACCATACTCTTATCGGTTCATAACTTTTATTAAAATAACTGTCAAAAAAGTTGCATATTCGGATAAAAAGGGGGATCTTTATCTTGTAAAGATAAAGAGTTAAATAAATAATAAAAATAGATATGACAAAGAAAAATGAAATCAAGTACGGAATCGAAATTACAAAACCACATTCAACAGAGATGTATCAACACAATGATGAAGTAGCACATGCTATGAAGAGTAACATGGGTGAAGCTTTATCTAAGAATTATGATGCTGCTAAAAAGGCATGGTATGATAATGGTGAGTGTGAGGTATTTGGATGTAGACATGAGAAGGCATTGAGAGATATCGGTATGGCTATTGAAGGTGTAGGTTATGGTGATGGTTATAATTTAGATGATATATTGCAAGGAGCTTTGAACAATCTTGATAATATGGCTAACTGGCAATTGCATGAGGAGTATAGCTACTTACAATTCAAAGGTCTGGTTCCTAGAACTCACTTCATGATGATAGGATTCAATACACAAGAGTGGCCTGCAGGAACACCCATCAATTATGATTACACTAATGCGAATGAGTTATCACCAGCATCTCCAGAGAGTGTTCCATCAGGATTGAATGGTAGTGCTACAGTTGAGGAAGTGTTAGAACAAGAAGGTGTGAAGGATGTAGGAGATATAGAGTATGAGGATGAAAACCCAGATGGTATGGGAATGCAGTGTTAAAGAAAATAGTATAAATTAAAAATATAAATTATGAGTTTAGAAAGAACATTATTAAAGCAAGCGTGGTTCAATATGGATCACTCTAACACACCAGTTAGAAAACAAATTATAGTACAAATGACTAAAGGACCTCATTGGGTCGGATATGGTGAAGTAGAAGTACTTAGTGATGGACCAGATGGTTATTCTTCATTTAAGACACACCAAGAAAATCCAATAGAGTATGCTAAGAATAGAAAAGAGTATACTTCAGGTGAATACGAATTAGTGATACAGGACTAATATTTGCTCCGGTCGTCTAATGGTTAGGACGCCAGGTTTTCATCCTGGTAATCGGGGTTCGATTCCCCGTCGGAGTACTAATCAATAAATAATTAAATATGACAAATGAATTGCCGGAAGGCTATGAAGTAGTAGAGATATCTGACGGATGTGGAGGATATGAGTATCAAGTACAAAAGACTGAAGACAAATGCCCATGCGTTAGTTGTGAGGAAAATCCAACTACTACATGGTCTGATGAAGACTTTGATTGGTGTAACGATAGTGGTTACAATGATGTGTTTGATGCTGTAAATGAATTCTGGGATGAGGAAGCCTAAGCATAAACCTAGAGGTGGAGCATCTCAATTTAATTGGTGGAGACGTTTCAAGACACATAAGCCATTATCTACTAAGCGTTCTCTATTAGAACGAATAGAGCATGGAGACTTTGAATACCCTGACCAGTTCAAACAAGCTGAATGGGAGCTTGAGTGGATGCGGGATGAATTGAATACATTCATTGATCAGTATAAGGGTAATGAAGATCCAAAGACTGATAATCTTTATACAGATATACGACGAAGGTATATGAAGCGATATAACAAGTTATTCGAGAGTGCAATGAATACTGAACAGAATAGATTAGCGTTACTCCGTGAGTCGCTTGCTAAACACTTCTATACAGGTACAGATGTAATAGCTCATATCATGGAGTCGTTCAACGGTAATACTAAACAGCTATTTGAATATTGTAGGAAAAATGTTGCTAGTGTGGAAAAAAAATTGTATAGTTAATATATGACAAGAATAAATATTATATCACCATCCGAGTTAACCGACCAACATCTCATAGCAGAATACAGAGAGATTACAATGGTGCCAGGTTCACTCAAGCGTACGCTGAGCAGTAAGGTTGGCTTACGTAGATCAAAGATTAGTAAGAGATTTACACTTAACACAGGTCATGTGTATTTCTTTTATGATAAAGGATTATATCTTAATAAGAGATATGATGAACTTATAGATGAGATGAAGGCTCGTGGATTCAATCCAGATCCTAACAGAAAGTTTCCTAAAGAAGTATTCCCTCCAGAGCTATATAACGATTGGATGCCATCACTTGATGAACAGAAGATAGTACGTCAGAGAATTGCTGAACGGATAGCATCTAAACCTAACTGGTACCGTCGTACAAAAGTTATGAACAATTTGAAAATAAATCGATAAATCGTTGCATATATGGATAAAAAGGGGGATCTTTATCTTGTAAAGATAAAGAGTTAAATAAATTAAAAAAAAATAAAAATGGAAAATTTACACACACTAACGGTAATGGAATTAAATGAGTTAAAGAAGCAAGTTATTCAGATGATAGATCTGAAAGGTGGGCTGGATAGTATTCTTAATGAAGGAGATACTTGTTATGTAGATCATAACAAGACTAGAGGATTTATAGGTACTATTCTAAAGATCAACAAAACAAAATGTAAGATTGATTTTGGTGCGAAAGGTATAATGAATGTACCAAAGAATATGATTGACTTAATATAATAAAGATATGAATAAATTAAACAACGATATCTGGATTCCAGAATTAGATGGATGGGCTAGTATAGATGAATATATAGATTCGATTAAAAAGAATATAATAGATTATGGTGATCCTGGATTGACGTATCAAGTTAAATTCACAAGCTGTTCAGATCAAGATGGTAATCTTTGGAAGGAGCCTTATCTTAAAGTGAGTAATAAACTCAACGCAGAAACTATAACTGATATACTTACCAACATTGGTATTGATGCATCGGTTGATTGTTATGAGGATGAGGATGGTGATGGAGACGGTGGTAGACCAATCGTTAGAAAACTATGGTCAGTTAAATTAGGAGTAAAAGTAGCTTCTCACTTAGGGAGGTAAATAGTAAATAATAAATAATTAAAGTAAATAAAAAATGGCAAACAATTCAGTAAAGACAATGGTTCAAGTTCTTAAAGCAGTGGGACCGATGACAGAAAACGAAATTACAAAAACAGCATTCGGATATGATAGGAATACATCGTTCGGTTCAAATAAGAAATATGCTGACATGCTTCGTAGAGGTTTGAAGAAAGGTATTATCAATAGAGTAGAAGCTGACATCCCTGGAAGGGCTCAGTTCTATTACTATGCAACTAAACCTGTAGAGATAGAATGTTCGTTAGAGCAAGATATGGAATGGGCTAACGAATCTGAAAACATACAGTAGTATGGAGAGATGGAAATATAGTGAGATGGGCTCACGCGACAAGAAGACTGGTAAGCTGAAGTACTACACTGTAGTCAGAACTTCTAACGACGACTTCAGTTGCGAATGCCCAGCCGCTACCTTTAGAAGATTTCAAGAATGTAAACACGTAAAAAGATTAAAAGAGAAATTATGTTTGATATAAATAGTAAGGTAAATATAGCCGAGATGGCTGATGTGTTAACCACATTGCAAAGCATCAATGACACGATGGATAATTTTTTGGTATTAGGATTTATATTTCTAATATACAAAATTGGTAAAGATGTATTTGGAGAATTAACAAAGTAGATGAGAAGACACAAATTTTTAGGTAAGATATATAAACTGCTTGAACGCATAGAGCGTTGGAAGCAAGTAGGTCCAGCTGTAGCAGAAAAAGATTGGGATGCTGCTGATGATGCAATTAAGGATGTTACTGAGTTGGAGCGTTTATGTAGAGCTAATGACCAATATAAAATACCTCAATATAGAATGAAAAAATGTAACGAGTATTGGCATCAGTACGAATCTAAAAATTTAGTTTGGACAACATTTCTTAAATGATGAGACGACCTAGAAAGAAACATGTAAGGTTCGAACATTATATGGACATGTTCAAACTCAATAGTGGAGCTACCCGTCAACAGATGTGGTGGCCGATCCTTAAACATAAGCTCATTCCGTATGAATGTGCGGGGTGCGGAATATCTACTGAATACAATAACAAATTGATGATCTTACAGATAGATCACATTGATGGCAATCCAGAGAATCACCATCTAGATAATTTACAATTGTTATGTCCCAACTGTCATTCGCAGACAGATACATTCTGTATCCGTCATGGGTTTGAGTCTCGTACTAGAGAATGGGATCCGAAAGATCTAGAGGAAGCATTCATCGCCAATTGGAGCTTTGGAGGTGTCGCTAGATACCTTGAAAGGAAGCATGGTATTAAGAGTGTAAATAAAAAATATCTTATGATAGAACAGATGAGATATGGATTAAAGTTTGGAAAATAGTTATGAACAATTGGAAAAATAATCGTCCAAACTGTTGCATATATGGAATAAAATACGTATCTTTATCTTGTAAAGATAAAGAGTTAAATAAAATAAAAAATAAAGAATGGATAAATTACAAATGAAAGAAATAAGGAAGCAGGTAAGAGCTGCTGAACTTGACACACTACAGAAAAACATTAACGACAACTTCCAAGATCTACTTGGATTTGTCTCAGAGTTAAACAATACAAACTCAAAGAACGAAAAGATTGATATAATCAAATCGTATAAAGATAATGAGTTTATCAAGAACGTATTACACTACACTTACAATCCTTTTATGAAGTATAACGTAACAAGTAAGAACTGTAAAAAGAATTCAGATCTAGTAGCTGATACTTATTTTGATTTGTTTGTATTACTTGATAAGCTAGCTAATAGAGAGCTTACTGGGCATGATGCTATTGCAGCTTGTAATGCTTACGCAGATGGTTTAGATTTTGGAGAAGAGGTTCATAACAATCCTTACAAAGAATTGTTTTGGTGTATCATAGATAAGAATCTAAAGACTAGAACTGACTCTAGTATCAATAAAGCAATACCAGGATTGATTCCTGAGTTCAAAGTTGCATTAGCGCAACCGTATGACAAGCAAGCTAAGAAGGTTGATTTCGAAACACAACATTGGTTTGCATCTAGGAAGTTAGATGGTGTAAGATGTTTA
>Ga0208669_1001088_pt1 | contig 10131 bp, 15 predicted proteins | sample 21_taG_FD_184095 | JGI IMG/M metagenome (GOLD analysis project Ga0208669, IMG submission 184095) | Marine viral communities from the Subarctic Pacific Ocean - 21_ETSP_OMZ_AT15319 metaG (SPAdes) (version 2) | ecosystem: Environmental > Aquatic > Marine > Oceanic | place: Pacific Ocean | collected...
TAAGAGAGTTTACAAAAAGAACAAAAATTTTAAGAGGTATCTTTACAAAGACTATTGCAAATGGGGTTAGGTGGTATCAAATAGATGATGAAATAGTATCTATAAATAATGTTTATTTTGATGGGAAAAAGATAGAAAGAATGATTCAGTCTCCAGATGAGGAGGATATAACATAATGGCTAAAGTATACTGGATAGATAAAGATGCGTTAGCTATAGCTGATATGGGAACAGATAGGAAAACATTATCTGGACCAACGGCAGGTTCATTAAACTTACATTGCTCTAGGCATGATTCTCCATTTGTAGCTCCTGATGCTGGCTCAACTGTCTCAGGGGTAAGGGTAGAAACAGGTATGGTAGAATCTCCTGTTATTCCTGTGGAATATCATGAAGCTATTTGTTATAAGGCAATAGCTCACGGCTATGAAAAAAGATTGGATACATTACCTCAAGCAAAGTATTTCTTATCAAAGTTTGAAAAAGCAGTAGCGTCAGGAAAACAAGAAGCAAATACTCACAAGTCAGAAGAAAGTTCTGTAGTTATTCAAGGGAGGGAGTTCTAATGGCATTAAAACAAGGAGGAGCAGTTTCAGGAGATGGAATCGGAGCTTGGGCTACGTCTTCAGTTTTATGGAGACAAGGTTTATCTTGGAAAAGTGTTACAAGTAAGGTATTGGTTAAGATGGAACCAGCATCAGTAGTACCTTCAGTTAGGGTATCTATGCCTACTGTTTCAAGACAGCCTTCCACTTTAGTTCCATTAAGCCTGGGCTAATATTATGGCAAATCTAACAAGCTATACAGTAAGTGAAACTTACAAAGACTTATTAACTGTGCTAGGAAGTACGGCTAATCAAGGGCTGGAAAATACAGCGAAAAGAGTGTTTGACGGTGAAGGAACGGGTAGTCCGTTGTATCTTGGTACAACAACTTTAGACGTAGTGGGTACTACAACTTTTACAGGAGATGTAACGATTACAGGAACCTTATCGCCAAGCAAATTAATCATAAAAACAGAATCATCATTGCCAAGTAGTCCTAGTACAGGAGAAATGTTTATACACAATGGTGGTCTGTTTATAGAAATATAATCAAGGAGATTAAATAATATGGGCGTACAACAAATTGTTGTGCTGGATAGTAATGACTTAGTACCTCACAGTATTACTGGCTCAGCACCAACATTAACAACATCAAGAAATATAGCTTTTAGTGGTGGCGATGTCACTGGTACAGGTGCATTTAATGGTAGTGCAGATACTGCTATTGATTTAACTATTGTAGCTAACGCTATCAGAACAGCAATGATTGGAGATTTACAAGTTACTACTGGTAAACTTCCTGATGACGCTGTTACAGCCGCAAAATTAGCATCAGCATCAGTAGTACCTGTTTCACTTAGTGGTCTTGCAGACAATGGTACAGCAGGACAGTATGTTATAACAGATGGCGATGGAACATGGTCTTATAGAACAGACAACATGTATGACATCAATGCTATGGCTAATAAAGATGCTGATTTAGCAACAGCAGATGAAATACCTTACTACGACTCTGCAAACTCAGTTCATAGAACTATGACTTTGACAGACTTAGCTACTTATCAAGCATCAGGCACAAACAGTGGAATAGGTAACTCAGGGGGTTTGCTAAAGCTTGACGTTTCAGGACTAGCTGAAGTTACTGCTCTAAATAAAGCAGATAGCTTTATGATAATTGATGCTAGTGATTCAAACGCTACAAAGAAAAAGAGCTTAGGTCATCTTGCTACTATGTTTGCAGGAACTGGTCTTACTGCCACAGATTCTGTAATAGCTGTAAATACAACTCAAAATATTGGGAGTATTACAGGTCAAGGTTCTTTAGGTATTAATTCTAATACAGCAATTACTGGTAATCTAACTCTTACTGGAGATTTAACAGTAAGTGGTAAAACAATCACTACTACTACTGAAACATTAGAAATTGCTGACAATCTAATTCATCTTAATTCAGATTTAGGTTCAAATGCTGGTGTTGATACAGGTATTGTAGCTGAAAGAGGAACTACTGGAGATAACGCTTGTTTGTTTTGGGACCATTCAAAGTCTGCATGGGCAACAGGTACAAAAGATACAGTTGCATTTCCTGAGACTTCAGTTCCATTGATGCTTGCAAAAACTAAAGCAGGTGTGCCAACAGATTCAGATGCGAATGTTGGAGACATGATTTACGACACCACAAATAACAACATGTATATCAGGACATCTTAATTGTCTCGATTTGCAAAACAAAAACAAGAAGTTATGCCTAAACAAGAGCCTGAAATCAAGCTTAATGTTAAAGACACTGACTTCTTATTAAAGGTATTAGGTCGCTCTACTTTCGATGGTTCGGAGGTAGAGCAGGCTTATATCGTAATTCAGAAAATAGGTCAATTACATAGGAGTAATCTCGATGGCTAAAAAAGAAGAAACCCCATCCAATGACACGTTAACAAAAGAGGATTTAAAAATTATCCTATCTATTATCATACAGTCAAATATTAGAGCTTCAGACGCAAAAATAATATCTTCTATTATTGAGAAGATTGAAACTATGACTAAATAATGGCAGTTAAACGATTAGTATTTAGTGATGAATTAACTTCTGTTGGAAGTGGAACGTACCTCCCTCTAAGTGGAGGTACGCTTACTGGAAATATTACAGGTACAGGTGCAACATTTACAGGTGATGTCACATTAAGTAGTACCAATTCATTACTAATACCAAGTGGTTCTAGTGTTGCAAGTTTACCCTTTGCTTTCAAAGACGATACAAATACAGGGATGTGGAATCCATCTAATAATGCTATTGGCTTTGTTACTGATGGAACTGAACGAGTAAATATTTCTGATACAGGTACAGTTACACTAAGTTCAGACCTTCTTGCAAATGGTGGTTTAAATACTGGTACTGATATGAACAATCGTGCCATTATAAGTTATGATAGTGGTGCATTAACATTAGGAACTAGGGTTAGTTCTACAAATTATTTTGATGTAATAAAACTTAATGAAACTACTACTACGTTTAGTGGAATAATTCAAAATACTAGAGGTACTCATACTAACGCTTTATATGGAAGTGGAACTTCTTGGATATTAGAGTCAGGTGGTACGAGCAACATTATATTAAACTCAAGTGCTAATGTAAAAATTAACATAGGTTCTGTAACAAAATTTTATATTGACTCAAATGGTCATGCTATCTTTGCAGGTAATCATTATTACGCAGATGGATTTGACACCTATGTTAATAGCGTTCATGCTACTGAAACTTGGTTGTCAAGTGGAACTCCTAGACACTTGCATAAAGGTGACTTAATAGTAAATGGTACTACAACTGTTGTAGGTCATGTTGCACCTACTGTAAACAATGCAGTTAGACTAGGTTCTAACAGTCTCAAATTTGAACATGGGTACTTTAGTAATACAGTTTATGCAGGTACTTTTTCAGGTGGAAATTTTACAGGAGGAACTCTTAGCCTTACTAGTCATCTTACTTTAGGTGGAGATTTAAACCTTACAGATTTTAGTGGTTCTACAGATAATACCTTAATGCGAATTGCTTTAGATGGTGCTAATAGAGACATTATAAAGCTTGTAAGCGATAGTGGTAAAGGTGTTCTAAGATTGTACAATGGTGCAAATGTTCTTGGAACTGAAATTCATGGAAATGGTACATCTACGTTTGGTGGTAATGCTATTATTAGAGGTGAATTATTAATTCATTCTCAAAGTTTAGTTACTAGCAATGCTGATATTGATAAAATTAAATTTCAAAAATCACATCCAATAGGCGCTCATGTAGGTTCTTATACTCTTGGAGAAATTAGGTCATACACTAATGGTGGATATTCAGGTGGTATGACTTTTTACACAGGTGCTAATACAGGAGGTGGTAGTTACGCTAGTACATTAGCAATGACACTTGACCACGAACAAAATGCTACGTTTAGTGGGAATATTGCTATGTCAGGCAGTACATCAACATTACATGCCACTACAAGCAATGCTACTATGCAGATGGGTGCAAATAGTGGAGCAGATGCAGAAACAGAAATATGGGGTTCTAAGTCTATAAAACTTAAAACATTTAATAGTAGCTATAATTGGGTAGATGCGATTTCTATTAATCGTGAAGGTGCAGTTACATTTTTAACATCTCCTATCTTTACAGATTTACAATCAAAATACAGTTCACAATACCCAACAACTGCAACTCTATCAACTGCTGACACAGTTGGTACTTTAAACTTAGCTCAAAGTAATGGAGCAAATTGCGAATTAAAATTTCAAATTAATGGTGTTACTAATACAAGTTTAATCCCAAATATAAGCTATCACTATACTGCCGATAGTGGTGGAAGTACAGCTTATAATCAATATTTTAAAATGGCTGATGGAACAAACATTGGTCAAATTGAATTTCACCCAACAAGCACATCACAAATAGTTACTAGGGTTAATCAACCTCTAGCCTTTGGTGTAAACAACTCTCATAAAATGACTATTGGTACAGATGGGAATGTTACGTTTGGTGTTGGTGGAAGTTTTGCTGATAAAGTCTATTTTAATGGTCGAGTACGAATTAATAAAGATGGTCAAATACATTGGGGTTCAGCTTACCAACAAGGTTATTTATCTTGGGACACAAATGAAGCTATAATAGGTGGTCTAGCTAGTAATTCATTGAGAATACAGTCAGGTGGTGCGACTGCTATGGTGTTAAATACATCGCAAGACATCGCTCTTTCTAATAGTGCTTTTACTTTAGGTACTGGAAGTAACGTAGCTAGGTTGTATTATTCGGGTGGTGGTGGTCAAGAATACTCTTTTAAGTTTTTAGACACAAACAACACTTATTCTAACATTCACGCACACGACCTTAATATTGATGGTGGATTAAAAGCTACTGGAAATTTAGAACTTTATACAGATGGAATACGAGGTATTCTAATGTATGATAGTGGTGGAGATGCGATTACTTGTTTTGATAATAATTTAAGACCTGTAACTGCTAACACAGGGGAAGTGGGTACTTCTGCTGATAGTTTTGCTAAAGCACATATTAATCAAGTAAATATACAACCTGCAAGTTCAGGTGCTACTGCTCATACTGAAGCAGATAATCTTATAGTTGAAGATTCAGCAACCCCAGGTATGTCAATCCTGTTTCCAAGCAATAGTAAAGGCTCTCTAATGTTTGGACATCAATCTAACAATAGTGCTTTTTCTATTGTAGCAGACTCAAACAATAATCGCATGAGTTTTTCAGCAAACCAGACTTATGATGTGATGAGGTTTAATGTTGGAGGTTCTCGAAATTTAGAATTAAGTGGTGCTAGTGGTTCTGAACAAAATAGCTTTACTGGGAAAGTAATTATTGATGGTGCTAGTAGACCTGCAAAATTAGCTATTCAAGGACATTCAAATACATCTGATATAGGTGACAATCTTGATTTAAATATACATGGTGGAAATAATACAAATCTTTTAACACAGATTGGAATAGGATATTCAGGAGCAAGTGTTTATCCTAATGTTGTTCTCGCAACTAAAGTAACAGATAGTGCTGTTCATACTAAGCATGATTTTTTAATAGCTCTTAGAGAAACGACAACTGGAGGCACAAGACCTGTAGAAAAATTTAGAATAAAAGCTGATGGTACAGCTACGTTTAGTGGACAAATATTATCAAGTGGAGTAACATCCACACATCAATTATTGCACTTAAAAGCAGGGTCAGGTAATCATTATCCTTATATGAGAATCACTAGAGATAATGGTAGCTATCATTGGGACATGGGAATGAGTAGCGATGGTTTGTCTGCTTTGTTTTTTAAAAATGCTAGTGGTTCAAATGCTTTAAAATTAGATACTGATTTATCTGCTACGTTTGGTGGTCAAGCTCATATAAAACTTGCAACAGCAGGTAGTTCTGTTGTAGCTAATACTGAAAACGATGATTTAGTTATTGAGACTAATGGGAATACAGGGATGACTATGTTGTCTCCTGATGCTAACGATGTTGGTTTAGGATGGGGAAGTGCTAGTTTAAATAGAGCAGTTCTAGGTAAATGGAATTACAATGCTAATTCTTTTAGGCTAAGGACAAATAAAGCTAATGCCATTATGGTATTTGGTGGTGGGGAAAGCCTTAATACTCTTACTTTAGATGGTAGTGGTAACTCTACGTTTGGTGGAAATTTAGACATATCAAGAGGAGCTAGTGACGATGCTTATTTAAAATTCTCAAGTTCAGATTCAGGTCATGGAGTTACTGATATTATTGGAACGACAACTTTTGGATTTTTTGATAAAGTTGCTTATGGACATGGGTTAAGGTTAACAGGGTTTTCAAATAATACAGGGGTTTCTCCATTAAACATTAGAGCAGTAGCTGATAATGGTGTTAGTAATAGCATACCTGCTATGGAGTTTCAATCTCTTAGGGGTAATGGTGCTACTGGAACTGCTTCAATAGTTGATGCAGGTATATCATTCCGTTTTAAAAATGATGCTACTTCACTACTAGACCTATATGGCAATGGAAGTGCTACGTTTAGTGGACAAATATTAGCTAGTAACGGAACAGCCTCTGCACCTGCATTTTCTTTTGCCTCACAAGCATCAACAGGTATGTACAAAGGTGGAACTAGCTTACTGTATTTTTCAGTTAATGGCACTAGAAAAGTTCGAGTTGAATCTACTCAAATTGTTCTTGAGGATGAAGTTTATTGTTCTGACACTTTAGGAGTTACAGGCAATGCCACTTTTAGTGGAGATATATTACTAGGTTCAGACACAACTGCACCTGATGTAAACACAGCAGTAGATAGGATTACTTTAAATGGTGGAACTAATGGAAGTGTTCTTTCTCTTGGTAGAGATTTAGACTCTACAACTGGTCAAGTAGGTGTGCTTTCATTTTACAACAGAGCAATTACAGGTGGTGAAAAAAGACTTGCTCATATTCAAACTGATGTTGGTGGTGCAAATAATTCAGGCTTGTTACAATTCTATGTAATGAATAGTGGTTCGATTGGAAAGAAAATGGAAATCAATCGTTTAGGTAATGCCACACACTATGGTAATATAATTATAGACCAACCCGATGGTTCAGATAGCACTTTAGTATTCAAAGAAGATGGTACTACAAAAGCTAAAATTTATCACGATGAGTCAGCAGGTACTTTTAACATTACAGATGCCTCTGACACACTTACACTTAGCTTAAAAAATGGTAAAGGTTACTTTCAAGACAGATGCTATGTGAGTGTATCTACATTAGTTACTTCAGACAAAAAATTCAAAGATAACGTTAAAACGATTGAATCTGCTTTAGATAAAACTTCGCAATTAAGAGGAGTTAGTTATACAGATAATCGTAATGGTAAAGAAAAAATTGGAGTTATCGCTCAAGAGATTCAAGAGCATATTCCAACAGCAGTCGAAATGGACAGTAGAACTCTCCATGTAGACTATAATCAAATCATTCCAATGTTGATAGAGTCTATCAAGGAATTAAAAACAGAAGTTGAATCACTTAAAGCTAAAATAGGAGATTAAAATGGCTGATAAGTTCACAAAAAAAGCAGTATCAGACAGTTCTAACTGGAAAGATGTTCTTGTCGAAAAGGAACATCAACCTGCTAAAGTAAAGTCTACTGTTTCTTACAAGCAGTTAGAGCAACAAGTTGCAAGCATAGATGCACAAGTTGTGAATCTAGGTAAACAAAAAACAGCTTTAGAAGCTGAAATGGCAAAAGTCAAGACAGCAGTTGAAGCGTAAATACAAAGGAAAACCAATGGCGAAAAAAGAAAAACAAAAGCCTGATACAATTACGTTACCTAATGGTAAAGAGTTTGTGATACAGGACTTAAAAGATAAAGAACAGATGTTGTGTCATCACTTGAGAGACCAACAGAATAAGATGAACAACATGAGGTTTAACCTCGAACAAATCCAAATTGGATACGATGCTTGTTTATCTATGTTGCACACTGAGTTAGGCGAAGAAATGCCTAAACCAGAAGGTGAGGTAGTTGAGCAAGCGTAGCAACTTGCATCTAATGTGTTTACTGCTGGCTTTAACGCTGGCAGTAAGCATTGGTGCATGTGATGGTGGTTGGAGTGTAATGGGATGGGAGGTGAAGTGAATGAGGAGATTAAATCTGCTCGCTCTTATCGCACTGGGATTATTGACGATAACGCTTATATCACGATTAACTGGAAGCTTTTGGTTCAGCTTGGGGTACTCATTTCTAGTCTTACTTTCGCTTGGCTTGACATACAAGGCAGAATACAAAGCCTTGAAGAAGAAGTGTTGGATGCTCATGCTGAAATTAGGAATCTTGTTGACAAACACAAGCTGGAAGAAAGTATACAATTAGAGGAAATGGAAACTAAGTTAAAATTCTATGAAAAAGAATTTAACATTAATCCTCTGTCTTGGAGGAAAAGGAAAAAGAAATAATGGATTTCATGGCAGTTTACGGAGAAGCTGGAATGATTGGAGTAGTAGGCGTGATGTTTGTCTACCTAGTTGTTTCTTTAAGCAAGAAGTCAGAGAGACAACAAGAGTCTCTTAAAAATTTAGAAGTAGAGAACAAGGGTCAGTCTGAAACAATAGCCAATATGGAAGGTATGATTATTAAACTAATTGCTAGATGGAATGAATCAGATTCTGTACGAGATAGGCGTTACGAGCAAACCATAGAGGCAATGTCTGACATGGAAAAACAACTATCACGGATGGATGGGATTATGTCTAGAATGAATGGGAATGGTAAATAATGGATAGTTTAAAAGTATCAGGAACAAGTTTTGCAAGTCAAGTTATAGTCTTTATGGATATGCTACCTTATTTACTAGGTATAGCGATTGCCATAATGAATATCATATATCTTTATTATAAAATAAGAAACGAAAGGAGTATATAATGTTTGGAAAAGTAGTAGCTGATTTTATCCTAGATGATGCAGTAAAAAAGGATATTGTTGCTCAAGTTAATAAGTCTGTAAACATTCCAATGATAAATGAAAAAACAGAAGCTAAGATATTTGAGGCTCTCTGGGAAATATTTAAAATGGCAATTAAAAAAAAGTTGGGGGTCTAAATGACACATTCGATAGTAACCTTAATCATGATGTCTTCTTTGCATGGACAACCTCTAGAAGAAAATAAATATCTAGAACAGTATGCAATGATGGAAGATGTTAAAAAGAAAAAGAAAAAAGGAAAGAAGATTGGTGGGTCTAAAGGCAAGAAGTCTAAGAAAGGTTTTTTCTCTAAGATATTTGGCAGTAAGTAATGCCTAGGTTTAGTAGAAAGTCTAGAGAGAAACTGGAGGGCGTTGATAGTCGCCTAGTTCTTTTGTTAAATGAAGTGGTGAAATACTTTGATATTTCAGTAATTGAAGGGAAACGAAGCCAGGAGAGACAAAATGAATTGGTTAAAGAAGGTAAGTCAAAAACTAAGTTTGGTAAGCACGTATCTGGTATGGCTGTTGACATTGCTCCTTACCCTATTGACTGGAACGCTCGTGATGACTTTCATTATCTTGGGGGCTTTGTTTTGGGAGTAGCCTGTAAGATGGGTATTAATGTACGTTGGGGAGGAGATTGGTCATCTTCTTCTTTAGCAAAAGAGGCAAGGACCACTAAGGATAACTCCTTTGATGATTTAGTTCACTTTGAGCTAAAAGAAGACTAGGGCATGATTAACTACGGAAAAAAAAATGAAACTAAAAGAAAGAGTAGTAGTATTCCCAGATATCCATTTTCCAAATCAAGACGAAAAGGCATTCAAATGCGCTCTAAAAGTTTTAGAAGCCGTAGAACCAACGGCTTTTTTACTGATAGGGGATACGATTGAAGGTGCTTCTGTCAGTCATTGGCAATGGGCTAAGAAAAAACGCCCCCCACTTGAGTACCAACTTCCATTTATTGAAAAAGAAATTAAGGAAGGAAACAAAGGGCTTAACAGGATTGATAAAGTCTTGGATAAAATCAACTGTAAGAAAAAACAATTTGCCCAAGGAAACCACGAACTCTGGTTCGACCATTTCGTCCAAGAAAATCCTTATCTCGAAAAGTACGGGTCT
>Ga0208669_1001094_pt1 | contig 10106 bp, 10 predicted proteins | sample 21_taG_FD_184095 | JGI IMG/M metagenome (GOLD analysis project Ga0208669, IMG submission 184095) | Marine viral communities from the Subarctic Pacific Ocean - 21_ETSP_OMZ_AT15319 metaG (SPAdes) (version 2) | ecosystem: Environmental > Aquatic > Marine > Oceanic | place: Pacific Ocean | collected...
AGATGTTACAAAACAAATAGCTGATACTATAGCAATGGAGGAGAACAAGTTAACATTACAAAGAAAAGAGGAAACAAATGAACGACCTGACTCCTGATGAAGAATACGAGCATGTTAATGCTAATATTATGGAAGACCAACTAGAAGTATCTATTAGAGCATTACATGTTATAGCAGCTATGCCTACTAGTGACCCTGACTTTCTTTCTTCCGTAGCACTTGATGCTTTAAAAGAAATGGAAACCTATGGGATGCTATGGAGTGATGATATTTATTAATGTTTGCATATTGTCCTATTATAGATAGAACTTGCGCATTTGCTACAGATTGTGGCAATCATAAACATTGCGGTGTAAAAACTGGACATTATGAAGAAACAATGATACATAGTTTTACATCATGTCCTAAACCTAAAAAGAAAAAACGTGGCAGAAGATAATAAACTAGTTATAAATAAATTAAAGAAGAGTATGATAATGTTTGGTAAAATTATAATGCCAAGTATGTTCACTGTACCTTCACCAGATTTTCATTATAAGATTGCTGATGCTTTACTTGATAATGCCTCCAAGCAAGTAAACATCATTGCCCCTCGTGGTCATGCTAAATCCTCCATTGTGGGTGGTGTGTACCCTTTATACCACCTTATGCATCACGAGGGGAATAAATTAATAGTCTTAGTATCAAGAACTCAAGACCATGCTATAAAATTATTAGGTACAATTAAAGATACGCTTGATTATAGTGAAACGTTTAGAGCTATATATGGATATTGGGGGCAACATAGTGCAAAACAATGGGCTAAGTCAGAAATAGAGTTAAAAGATGGCTCTATGATAATATGTAAAGGCACAGGTCAACAGCTTAGAGGTATTAAAGTAGGAAGTCAAAGACCTACATTAATTATTGTAGATGACCCAGAAGATGAAAATAATACTAAGACTGCTGAAGCTATGGAGCAAAACCTTAGATGGTTATTGCAATCAGCAGTTCCTTCGTTAGACCCTAAGAAAGGAAAGATAATTGTTATTGGAACACCACAACACCAACGTTGCTTAGTAGAAGTACTAAAAGAAATGAAGGGTTGGAACAATATGCATTTTAGTCCAGACATGGATAAAGAAATAGCTTTATGGGAAGAATGGCAACCTATAAAAAAATTAAAAGAAAAAAAGGAAGAGCTAGAATCAATAGCTAGAGTAAGTGTTTTTTATAGAGAGTATTTATGTCAAATAGTTGGAGATGAAGACCAGCTGTTTAAAGAAGATTATATACAATACCATGATTACGAACTAGAAATAGATGAAAATAGTCAACATTATTTAAATACTGGTACTGATAAAATACCAGTAAACGTCTTTATGGGGGTTGACCCTGCATCCTCAATACGCAAAACAGCTGACTATAGTGTTATTATGCCTGTAGCAGTTGATAATAATAATAATCGGTATATTCTAGAATATTATCGCAAAAGAGCAACCCCTATGAATTTAGCAGAAAGCATTATAGAGTATTTTAAATTATATAAACCTGTAAAGGTACGTATTGAGTCTGTAGGCTATCAAGAAATGTTACGAGAGTATCTAAAGCAAAGAACAGAAGAAGAAAATTTATTTATTAGTGGGTTAGAAATAAAAGAATCACCACGAACTAGTAAATCATCAAGGCTTGAAACAATGGAGCCATACTTTGCACAGAAAAAAATGTATATTAAAAAAAGCCAACTATCTTTAAGAGACGAATTACTATTATACCCTAGAGGAAAGCATGATGACTTATTAGATGGTTTATATTATGCTATGAAAAAATGTTATACACCTAATCACGTAGTAGAAGATAACAATAATCAATCTAGCAGCAGAGTCGCTGCAAAGAAGTATGATTGGAAAACATCTTAATTTGGAACTTTTTACTTAACTTTATAGTTTAACTCATTAACAAACTCTTTATACATGCATAACAACTCTAATTCTAAAGACCCAGAAGTACAATTTACCCACGACCTTTTAAGCCAATACAGTTCTTCTAGAGAAAACTGGGCAAAACAAGCTGTCGAGGATAACGAATTTCGTAATGGCAAACAATGGACAAAAGAACAGTCTGATGCATTACGAGGTAAAGCACAAGAACCAATTGTAGTAAATGTAATTTTTTCTGCAGTAGAGCAAGCAAAAGCATTGCTCACTGCTAATAAGCCACGATTTCAGTCAACTGCCAGAGAAACCAGCGATACAGAAGTTGGTCGTATTTTTTCTGACTTGATGTCCTACGTCTGGGATAATTCCAATGGCAACGTAGAACTCAAGCAAGCTATTGATGACTACTATGTTAAAGGCATGGGAGTTATGATGGCATATACAGACCCAGATAAAGACTTTGGTCGTGGTGAAGTTTGTCTTAAATCATTAGACCCTCTCGAAGTTTATTTTGACCCTAGTAGTAAAGACCCTTTTTGCAGGGACTCTGGGCATATTTTAGTAGCAAAATTAATGAGTGAAAATCAATTAATTCAATTTTATCCAGAGTACGAAGAACAAATAAAAAATTCTCAAGAAACTAGCCATATAAATATTACTCCAGAAAGCAGACAAAGTTTAAAATCAGAAGACGTTACTTTAAAGAGTAGAATTGCTGGAGAAGAACTATCAGGAGATAGAGAGCTAGAGATGTTTACAAGGTATACAAAAATACGTATGCCTTATTATAAAATATACGACCCTTATTCAAATGAAGAAAAAGTATTAAACGAAGAAGAGTATAAAGATTATCAGAATGAACAGATAATTATTTTAACTAATTCTAATGGTGAGCAACAAATATTTACAGATGAAAAAGAAGTACGAGGTTATGCTCAACTGCACGATAGTGTAGGAGATACATTCCATTTAATGCAAGACCCTGCGTCAGGACAAACAGTTCCTATGGCAGGAGAAGAGCATCAAGGTTCTATTCCAAACTCTACAAGCCATATAGATATTGCTAGTAAGATGCATTTAATAGAAGAAGAAAAAATATTAGTTAATCAAATTGAAATAACTAATATTAAGCAATGTGTTTCTGTAGGTGATGTAATGCTGTATCAATCAGTACTGCCTATAGAAGAGTATCCTATAGTACCAATTATGAATGGGTTTAATCGTAACCCTTATCCAATGTCAGATGTTAGACTTGTAAAAGGATTGCAAGAGTACATTAATAAAATACGCTCATTAATAATTGCGCACGCATCTAGTAGTACAAACGTAAAATTATTAATTCCTCGTGGTGCAGTAAACAAGCAGCAAGTAGAACAAGATTGGGGTAGGGCTGGAACAGCGGTTATAGAGTTTGACCCAGAGTTAGGCAGTCCTGTAGTAGCATCCCCAATTCCTTTGCCAAATGAGTTATATAAAAATGAGGCAGATGCTAAAGCTGATATTGAAAAAATACTTGGTATATACGCTTTAATGCAGGGCGATATGAGTGCTGCACCACAAACTTTTAAAGGGACTGTAGCCTTAGATGAATATGGTCAAAGAAGAATTAAATCTAAAAGAGATGATATAGAAGAAGGATTAAATCAATTAGGTAAAGTAGTACTAGGTTTAATTCAGTATGTATATACAGACCAAAAAGTTTTAAGACTAATGCAACCAAACAATAAACCTAAAGAAGTTGTAGTAAATAGTCCATTGTATGATGATATAGGTAATGTAGTAGGTAAGTTAAATGATATTACTGTAGGTAAGTATGATATTATTGTAGCATCTGGTTCAACACTACCTAGTAATCGTTGGGCAAGGTTTGAGTACTACATGCAATTATATCAAGCTGGTTTAATTGACCAAATAGAATTGTTAAAACAAACTGATGTTGCAGACATGGAAGGTGTTCTTGAAAGAAATGGGCAAATGCAACAGATGCAACAACAAGTACAGTCACAATCTGAAGAGATTAAAAAGCTTAAAGGTGATTTACAAACTGCACAAAGAGAATCATTGCATGATAGAAAACGTGTAGAAGTAAAAGAATTTGAAAAGAAACTTGCTAAAGCAGAAGCTAAGATAGAAATGGCACAACAATTATATAAAGCTAGATTAGGTGATGAACTTAAATTAGCTAGAAATGATTTATCAGATGCAAGTGAGTCTAATCCACAGCGTAATATGAATGAACGTGTATTAAGTTTGGATGAGACATAAAGAATTGAGGAAGCGGTTGCTGGAATTAACCAAATCGCAAAAAAGGAAAAGAGTATGGAAAATTTGGAAGTAGTTGATGCTGGTACTGCACCCGCAGGTAACGTAGAAATGTTTCAAGGAGAGCTGTCTGCAGAGGCACCTCAAGTTGAATCAGTTCCTAACGTTGACCTAAACCCTGTTACAGGGCAAGAAGTTGCAGAACCAATTAGCCAAACCACAGAAAACGGTGTTGACCAGAAGGAAGACACTAATAGGTATGAGTACTGGCAGTCACAGGCTGATAAAGCCAAGAGTGAGTTGTCTGGGCTTAGAGAAGAACTGGAGTATTATAAAAATGGTCTACAACCTGTAGAGCAAATGATACGTCAAAATCCAGAGGTTCTCCAAAGTTTAGAAACCAAGCTCTCCAACGGACAACCTGTAGGACAAACCCAAATGGGAGTTCAACAGTCTTCGTTGAAGGAGCCAACAGAACCTGAAAAACCAGTTAATTACAATGAAGTCGATGCTTATAACGACCCAGAATCAAAGTCGTTTCAGTATCGAATGGCTAAAGAAAGCTATAGAGATGACTATCTTGGTTATCTAAAAGGTGTTGATGCACAGCGTCAGTCTGATATGCAAGCAGCGTATCAAAGACAAGCTGCTGCTCAACAAGAAGAGTCTATGAGGCAACAAGCATATAGTCATGCTGTTAATTCATATGGCTGGGATAATCAAAAAGCAGGTCAGTTCATTCAATGGGCTTCTGCTCCTGATAATCTATCTATGGATAATTTAGCTAAGTTATTTGAATTAAGAACAAATGCGAACCCAGTAGTGCAACAAAAAACACAAGAAATGCAAAATCAAGCTCAAAGGTTATCGGTACCTAAAGACCCTTCTGTAATTACAGGAAAGTCTGAACAGCCAAGAACTGAAGAGCAGTCATTTAGTGATGCATTACTAGGACGTTAATAAAAGGAGTCATAAATGGCTGCAACAACAAAAAACCTTGGTGCTAGTGGAGTTATCTTTAATGAAAGACGAGATTTTCATGTAGACCCACAAGTTACTAAGGAATTATGGACTGATGTTGCTCCTTTTACTACAATGGTTAGTAATCAGGAAATTCGTTCAGTACCAGACCCTGTTTTCAAAATGTTTGAACACAGAAACCCTTGGGTAAAACAAGAGTTCCAAGCTCATGAAGATATATCCTCTGATTCTGGTGTATTACCAGCAGATGATACTCTTCCAAGTGAGTTGCAAATAAAAACAATAACAAATCTCGCATCTTCAGTAGATAGTTCTTATATAGGATTAGTCTGTGAATTGTGGGATTCTACTAAAACAACAAACAAAGGTGTAGTTGTTATTACTAATGTGGGAGCGTCAGCAAATCATATTATTCTTAAGAACTTAACTGGTGCAGACCTTGATATTAATCAAAATGATTATTTTTGCGTTATTGGTAATGCACAAGGTGAAGGTAGTGAAGCACCTGATTCTTGGGCTGATGAACTATCTGTAGTTTGGAATAGTACTCAAATTTTTAAAACTGCTTTGCAGGTAACTGGTACGTTACAAGCTGCAGTATTAAAAGGTGAGTCATCTGAACTTGCTAGATTACGTAGACAGAAAGCACAAGAACATAAAATGCAAAAAGAAAAAGCTTTCTTATTTGGTAAGAGAGTAGGTGGAACAGGACTTGACATAGCAGATGGTACTGCTCCTGCTGATGATTCATTTGCAGATGGTGGAAGAACTGATAAAGACGGAAATCTTATTAGAACTACTTATGGAATTGTAAGTGCTTTAGAAAAATATGGTTCTAGTACTGCAACTCATGATTATCAGAATATTTTTACTGCATCTGAAGCAAGTTACTCTTATGGTAACTTTGTAGATGATATGGAAAAAATATTTCAGTATGTACCAGAAGCGGGTGTTAAGCGTGCTTTTGTAGGTGCTGGTGCTTTAGGATACTGGTCTAAAATGGCTGGTGATTCTGGATTATCTGGAAATTCTGGATGGAGTGTTAACCTTGGTGACATGAAACGTGATTCATTAGGCTTTAACTATAGAGTACTTGAAACACCTCATGGCATGTTACAGTTAATTCCAACTCCAGCATTGCGTAATCAGTATAATAAGTACATGGTTGTAGTCTCTGATGAGAATCTATTTCATGCACAGTACAGACCAGCAATGTATCAGGCTAATATTAAAACTGACAATGCCTTTGATGGTGTTAAAGACCAATATATGTCTGATGAAGGACTTGGTATACAGCTAATTGAGAGTCATTCTCTGTTTAAAATTACAGATTAAGGAGGCTTATTATGGCTAGACCTTATTTAGGTGGTACAAACGCAGGAGTAAAAGAGTTAACTGCAACAAACACACTGCATAAAGCAGATAGTGGTAAAATGTTTATGTTAAACTCTGCAACTGAGTTTGTAACAACATTACCTGCCGTAAGCAATAAAGGATGGGAAGGAACATTTGTAGTAAAAGCAGCTCCTTCAGGAGCTGACTACAGATTAAATTGTCCAGGAGCAATAAAAGGCTCAATAAGTGCTGGTGCAGCAGATGATGTAGCAGATACAAGTGATGGTTCTGATACTACTATTTCATTTAAGGATGGAAATGCAGTTGTTGGTGACTACATTAAATTAGTATCTGATGGAACTAATTATTATATAGTAGGTGGACTTGCAAAACTTGCTGCTGGAATAACGATTAGTTAATACAAAATAAAGAGCGAGGGGCTTTATGCCCCTCCTCTTGTGAAAGGAAAAAAATATGCCAAAAGGCAAGGGAACGTATGGTTCTAAAAGAGGAAGACCTCCAAAGAAAAAGATGAAATCTGTAAAAAAAAAATCCAGTTCTAGAAGCTCTAAGAAAGCCTATTAAAATATGACGCACACACAGTTAAACGCATACATTAAAAAAGTATTTCCTGATGAATCAGATGCTGATATAGCTTTGCATTTAACAGAAGCATCAAGTGATTTTACTAGTAGAACTAAAATATTAAAAGGTGTTGAAACGTTTAATACTGTAGTAAATCAACGTTATTATGATTTAAATGATTTAGATGGAGATGGAAGCGAAACAGACCAAAGACATATTGTAGAAGTAAATAAAGTAGATTATAATAATTACACTATTCAACGCTTAGTTACACCTCCAGATGAAGTGGATATAACATAATGGCAAGAACTAACGCACAAAAACATCATTGGTGGATTGAAAGAAATCAAGTAGGCATTGTAAAAGCAAGTACGTCAGGAACTACTTCATTTACAAGTCCTACTGAAGTAAAAGAAATACGATTACATGTATCTAGAAATGATTGGGATTTTAAAGCTAGTTCAGACTCTGATGCAGATAAAATAAACAATGGCGACAGTCCTAGTTTTGATAAAATATATCACGTTGCATTAGCGTATTACACTATTGCAAAGTTATTTGAAATAAGAGCTTCAGCAGATGAAGACCCAGAAATACTTGGGTTTGCTCAACTATGGAGAGCTAAATATGAAGATTTAGTAGCTAAAGCAAAAGGAACAGATAATCAAGGTAAACTTGGTTCTGCTACTAGCTACGTTATTATACCCAGCGATGGGTTTTTATTATAACCAATATGACCATGAGATTAGTCACGCTCGGTAAGTCATAAGCAAGGAGAAACAAGATGGCATTACATAAATATTCAGTCAATGAATCAAACAACATTGGACTAGGACAAGCAGGTTCTATATTAGAAACAGGAACTACTGCTGTATCAGGAAAAGAAATAGTAGCTATTACATTTCTAGAAGATGCAGTATTTAGTCTTCTTACGCCTGAGAGTGGAACTAGTTTGTATATAGGAAACTCTAACAATAATGGAGATAGTACAGCTAGTGTTACGTTTCCACAAGGAGTTACAATTTTTGGTCGTTGGTCTGCTTTTACTTTAGCAAGCGGTTCAGTAGTAGCATACTTAGGCTAGATTCATGCTCGGATTAGCAGCAAGCCTAGCTAAAGGGGGAGCATCCCTCTTAACATATATTAAGGACAACCTCAAGTTATACCTCGATTTCAAATCAAGTAGGTCAGACACACTTGCATTCCCATCAGAAGGTTCAACATATTTTAATGCAAGTGACCAAGGCATAAATACAGGAAATATATTTAGTGGTGGAGAAACTCAAGCAAGTTTTTCATTTTGGATATGGGCAGATGAGACTGATACAGGCACAAATAAAATAGTTGGTCAAACTGATGAATCTACAAATATGCCAGACCCTTTTAATATTTTGTGGCAAAATGGAAATAATTCTATAAGAGCGTATTTAGCAGATGGTACTGCAAGTAATTATAAATTTATAGACTCAAATGCTTCAACTGCCAACGCTTGGCATCACGTAGTTGTTACTTATGATATGCCAACTGGGACTATAAAGATTTATATAGATGGAGTAGATGAAACAGCAAGTGGGTCTACTAATGGAACTCCACCTACATCAGCAGCTTCAAATACAACAACTAATCTTATTGGAATGGGAAGAACTACAGGAGGAGATGCTTTAAAAGGGTATCTTACTAATGTAGCAATTTGGAATCGTGTTTTAAGTCTTGAGGAAGCACAATCCGTTATGAACAAGAACTATAGTCAGTTAGGCTCTGTAGAAAAAACAAGTTTAGTTAGTTGGTGGGCGTTGGATAGTCAAAGTGATAGTAAAGTTTTACCTCATGATGGTGAAATATTAGGTAGTGAGTTAATTGCAGATGGAGACTTTGCATTGACTGGCACTCAAGGAGCAAGTACTACAGGAACTTATTGGTTTACAAATGGAAACATGACTATTGCAGATGGAAAAGCACACTTTGCAGACACAGGTGGAGGGGCATTAGACCTTGAAGGCGATAGTCCATTTGCAAGTACAGGTTTATATAAATTTCAATTTGAAGTGTCAAATACAGTAAGTGGAAGTGCAAAATTAAGAATTAAAGAAGGAAGTAATACTATTGTTCTTACAACTTATGATGATGGAACTCATCAGATATATTTTGAAATTACAAGCACAGGAGGAAATTTTCAAATTGACCCAAGGTCGTCTGGCGGTGTTGAACATGATTTATCAAATCTTTCTCTTAAGAAAGTAACCTCAAATGTAGGCGTAGTCACAGGAGCAACAACTACCACATCAGTATATGGTGGCAATGCACCAATTTTACCTCGTGCAATAGACATAGCTGAATCACAAGCAGAGAAGATTGGGAATGGTAGTGCTTTGTTTGGAGGAAATACAAGTGACGATAGAATAACTATTGGTTATAATTCAATTTTAAGCAATGTTGGAAAATTAAGTTTATCTGCTTGGGTAAAACCAACTGTAGGCTCTACATGGAAAGGAATCCTTGATAAAGGAGCTTTATCTGGAGATACTCGTGGAGAGTATTCAATTTGGCTTACAAACGATGCTGTTCCAAAAGTAAGATTTGGAGTTAATGCTAATAGTTCTACAACTACTACAGATGATGGAATACCTTTAAATGAATGGACTCATATTGCTTGTACTTATGATAAAGATGCGGGTGGTACAAATGAAAAGAAAATTTATATAAATGGGGTACTTGTAAAAGAAGATGATTACTCTACTGCAATTACTACTAACACTAATGATGTAACTATTGGGCAATACGGCTCATTAAATGATTATGAATTTGCGGGAAATATTGCAGGAGTAGGAATTTGGCAAGGGGTGCTTTCGCAAGAAATGGTGCAATCCCTTATGGAATCCACTTCCTATGCCAAGATACCCGCAAGTGTTAAATCGACATTGGGTAGTGAGATAGCAGATACTTGGGTAAATAATTCAACTTATCCTTTTAATACTTTTACTACTTCTGGTGTGAATATTACTTCTGGAGTATTTGATGGCTCTGGTG
>Ga0208669_1001098_pt1 | contig 10086 bp, 2 predicted proteins | sample 21_taG_FD_184095 | JGI IMG/M metagenome (GOLD analysis project Ga0208669, IMG submission 184095) | Marine viral communities from the Subarctic Pacific Ocean - 21_ETSP_OMZ_AT15319 metaG (SPAdes) (version 2) | ecosystem: Environmental > Aquatic > Marine > Oceanic | place: Pacific Ocean | collected...
ATGCAACAGCAAATTAAGATTGCTCAATCAAATGCTGCAGTAACTCCTATAGCACCTACAAGCCCCCTCTCAGCGCCACACATGCAGAAAGGTATGATGCAAGAAACTACGGAAGACTTTGGTAAAAAAATGTTTACTAAGATTCTTACAACTATGTTTATGAATACAGGTGGACCTATAGGGGCGCAACAACGTCAACGTCCTTACGATCATAATCCTAAAGCTTGGACTTTCGGTGATTATGACCATGAAGCAGGAGAGTATGAGCGCGTTCTGGTTAATCCTCCTTTGGGATTTAAATCTGCTGCTGAACATAAGATGCAGATGAAAGAGTATGAGATTCAAAAAGCGCAAGAGCGCGCTGATAAAGCCGCTGCTGCAAAGGAGCGTCGTGCTGAAGAAGCGCATGCTGCTAAGCTAGCACGTGAGGCTATTAAAGAATCTGGTATGGTACGTAATAAAACAATGCCATTCCAAAAACCTCCAGCTATTATGACTACATATCTCGGAAGTCGAGAAGGGAGATAGATATGAAAGATCTTACTGATCCAACAAATAGGGATAGTGTCCCCGCGATACTCACCCCAGGGGAGTACGTCCTCAATAAGGAAGCTACGGAGATGTACGGTCCTATCATCGAACAAATGAATGAGAATGGTTTGGCTGCACGTACGGAGGGGAATATGGGAGTACTCTCTTTAAATACTGGTGGTCCATCTCTCAGGCCAAAAGCAAGACCAAAAGAATTTAACGGTAAACCTCTCAGCGCCACATTTGATGATGAGTTCTATTATAACTCTGCTGTTAGAGACTTTTGGTCTAGCAAGTATCAAACCGATAAGGACTTTGACAAAGAGCATGGGTTCGACCAACACATAAAATATAAAGAATACCATAAACAAACTCCTATAGACGCTTTAAAAGCTTTAGATACTGCTTCAGATATTTTCGCAGGAGATGAACAAGGCCTTTCAAAAGAACTTCTTTTTGATATGGGCACTAAAATAGGAGCTCACGAAAGTTCTCTTACAGGACCATGGTCTCATAATAAACAAGGAGGAGGAGGACCTGGAAGATCTTATTGGCAAGTAGAACCTTCAACAATGCATAGTCTACTTAATGACAGCGGCGCCATTTTCGGACCTAAGTTTGAAAAAGCTTTTTCTCGATACGCTAAAGATGGTAAGACTGCGAAAAAGTATTTAGCCGATCTTCCGCTGGCTCAAAAGTCTCAATTATTGTTAGATGACCCTGCACTAGGTGCTACTATGGCTCTAGGTAAAGTCACTCTTAAGTGGAGTAGTCTTGACATTAATAAAGATAATATCCCAGTTTTACCTAAAGCTATTGAGCAACAAACAAAAGATCTCATACTCATATCTCGTACTGGGGAAATGCCTAAAGATTCAGTTGTGCCTTCTCAAGAAGTACAGTTAGATTCAACGCCTACAGTTCCACAGCAAGTGCCACCTGATGGGATGCCTCAAGTGCCACAACAAGAACAACCTGTTGTGATGCCACAAGCACCTCAGCAAGTCCAGCCTTCCCCTCCATTAGAAGCATCTGTGCAAGGGCACCCGGATGCTGGTGTGTTTGTTCCTGACTTCGCACCACAACAAGAGCTTATTCCTAATCCTAGCTATAGTCCTCATGGAACTATAAAGCTACATGAGTCTAATCCCCAGTTACGTAATGAAATCTATTTAGGACCTGAGACAAATACTCGGCCTTTAGAAATTAAGAATCCCACAGGGGAGGTATCTGCTGAAGACGCAGATGACGGCTTTTCTTGGAGTGATTATTTTAGGGACTCTGCTATTAGCACGTTTAATTACTTAGTACCTCGTCAATATGAGATGCAAGTAGTTCCCTCCGTAGCTGGAGATGTGCAACAAGATCTTTATCGTAGAGGTCCTAGTCAGTACGTAGGCGGAATGGTGTTTAACCAAGGAGGTCCTGTGCAACACTTAAATCCCGGTGGTAGAGCCGGAGGAAAGAAGAAGGTATGGGATTCTGCTACGCAAAGTTACATATGGGTAGGACCTAGTGATCCTCGTCACCCTGGCAATGCACCTACTATTAATGAGGATAGAGTACCTCGCGTAAATCCTAATCCTGCTCCCTTTACTTTTGACTTAACTCCTAATATACCTGTACGTCCAGGCCAAGACAATGTAGTTCAACCTACATCTAACACAATGGTCCCACCCTCACCGCTTAACATTCCGACTATGCCTAATCCTACGGTAGATGCAGAGCCAATAGTTGTGGATACTGCACCGGCACCAATGAGTGATGAGGCATTGCTGAATACTTCATCTCAAGTCGTTGAGCAAAGGGAAGATAGTTATCCTAACAATGCTCAACCTGGTTGGAGGAATTTGAGAGAAGGTGGACAATGGCAGAATCCACAAGCTGTACCTGCTCCATCTCCAGAAAACATTCCAATGTTGGATGAAGATGAAGCTAATAGATTAAAGTATAATGCACAGCTAAGAGAGTATGCTCGTCAGTTTCCTGAAGGAGATCCTAGACGTATTGAAGCGTTCAATAATGTATTACATGAAAGAGGTGCAGCTCATCCTAGTTATGTTAATGATAGGCCTATTGAATCGGGACTTGTAGCGCAAGCCCCTCCAGTTCCACCACAGCCTTCACCTATTAATTACTCTCAACTAAGCGAAGATGCTTTGATTACACTATCAGATGATGGAGATGAAACTGCTTCAGATGAAATTAGGAGACGCAACGATTTAGTAAATGTTGTAGATCCTATTATTGAAGATCAGCGCAACTTAGGTTATACTGATTTAACGGCGCCGGGTATACATGATTCTAGGCCTGATATAGGAAACCTAGGACCTGGTATATACGCAGAAGCAGATCACCTTGGCGCTTTATCGCCTGGAGTTATTGCTGAGTTAGGTCCTGAAAATGTTCCTATGTTAGACGGAACTGTAATCCCATCAACTCATGAGTTAGCTCTTATAGATCCTAGTAGTCCTGGAACATTAGATACATTAGCTCTTGCAGATGTGGCTGATGTGAATGCTACAGTAGACTTTGACGATCCTCGCGGTCCTGACCAACGTCAAACTGTTGAGCAGGCGCAAGACTCTAGTCAACGTGAAGCAACTGTTAGAAGTAAAGTTGCAGAAGTTGATGAGGGTGAAGGTCCAGCTTCTGATATAAGTAATGATGAAGCAGCAAGTAAAGGTGCTGCAGTTATTGCTGAAAATCCAGCTGAAGAATCCAAAGCTATGTCTGCTATTAAAGGATTCTTTGGAGACCTCTTCACAGCGGATGAGTTGAAACGTGCAGCTGTTCTATTTATTGGTGCTATGTTAACTGGTGCAACACCTGGGCAGGCACTTGCGTTTGCTGGTAAAGACTATCTATCTCGTGGAGATGCACATAGTAAGTATGTCAAAGAGTTAATGGAAGAAGGCGACCATACTACTGCATCGATTAAGGCGTATAGTAAAAGTAAAAACTTAGAAGACCTAGTTCCAAAGCAAGCTATGCGTTCTGGCACAGGTAACTATAAAAATGTATGGAGCCCTGATGGTAAACGTATTAGAGCTATGGAAGTAAGCTTAGGACCTAGAAATAATATTTGGGTCAACTCAGCTACCGGTTTAAAAATCCCTGACGCATGGGAAGATGATCCTAAAAATATACCCAATACTCCCGAGTCTAATGAGGCGATCCGTGCAGCTGGGAAAAACTATGGTGACATGGTTAATGAACTACAAAGAACGCATGCTTCTATCGAAGATAGTAATAAGACTTTGACAGAGCTATCTCCAAATTTAGAAGGAGGTAAGATAGCAAAGTGGGCTAGAGATAATAATATTGATGCGTCTGAGATGCCGACTATTATCGAGAATGCTTACATGGATCTTTTACGAGATGTTAAAGGCGGCGGAAAGGTTGCTAAAGATATTCGACCTTATCTTAACAATCAATACGTTACTGCTAAAGCTGGTGGTGCTCCAGAGTTATTCACTTTAACTACAGGAGATAACGCAGGTCAACGCATGAGTGCAGAGAAAATAAGTGGAGTCCTAGCTACAGCTCGTAGTATAACTTCCCGCTCAGACGATCCTTCTATAAAAAATAGAGGAGATGTTGAAATCATAAAAGCAGTGATTGTAGAGTGGGAAAAGTTAGTAGATAAAAGTAAATACAAAGCATCTTCTACCGAGACACCATTCTTTAAATTCTTAAAAGAGCAAATAAATAGTGGATAGACAATCTTAAGGAGAACAATATGAGTTGGTTAGAAAATTTAAAGACTCTTCCAGATACGTCCCTTAACGATCGTTTATACTTCATTGACGCTGATACTATTAAGGATGATGAAGGCAAATCATACCGACTTCAGGGGTTTGATGCTCCTGAAGTCGCAAAACTATTTGAATCTGGTGAAGCTGGTGGACAAGTAGCTACGGAAGCTATCGCTAGATTGGCTCGTGATAGAGGTTACACTAACATCAAACCAATTATAGGTGAAGATGGTAACCCTGTGATTGGTAAGTTTGATCGTCCTGTGGTGGATTTAACAGATGATTCGGGTGATTCTTTTGTAAACCGTATATTATCTGAAGGTTTATTTGAACCTACAAAATATGCTTCTCGTATGGACTTAACACGAGCTGCTATTGGTCGAAGCGAAAGACAACGTGATGCGGAGTTAGGCGTTGCGAAGGATGAGTGGGATACTGCGAGACGGATGATTGAAGATGGTGCCTTACAAGAAGGTGCAAAGTCTTTAGGATTTAAACAGACTGCATTGAACGAGCAGCAACTTGCAAATGCAAAGCGCTCTGGTCTTGGTAATTACTTTTCCCATAGTAATACTCAAATTGACCACTTAGATAGGGATATAAATAACCAATCACTAAACCCCTTCTCAGATTCTTGGGAGCAAGGTTGGATTAGCGTTATGGAATCTAGCTACGGCATCATGAATATGATGGGAGAAACTACTGGGTCTGATTGGTTAGCCGACATTGGTGAGGAGGGAGTGAAGCGTCAACGTGATCTTCTTGGTTCCTACGGGGAAACTACTTTAGATTTTAGAGATGTTGATAGCGCGGGAGAAGCGTTTGATTATCTCGGCAATAACTTAGCGTTATCTATTCCATACATGGTTGGTACTGCTATTGGTACTTTAGGAATACCATTTACGTACGGTGCTTCTACACTTCTCCCTGTTTCACTCTACACTGGGCAAGTGTGGAATGAGATGGAAGGAGAAAATAAAAATGCTGGTGTTGCAATCGGTGCTGGCGCAGTGCAAGCTGCGTTAGATACCCTGGGTTTTAAAGGTATTATCGCAGCAGGTAAGCCTAAAAAAATGATGAAGCAAGCAGTTGACGAGCTGGTACGTAGAGGTAGCACTCGAAAAGATGCACGTAAGATAGTGCTTAAAGAAACACGTAGGCAAGTAGCGGCACTAGTAGGAGATGTTAGGACTATTGCTAAACAGCAAATCGCTAAGAAGCAAGTGTTTAAAGATTTATCTACGCGCGTTGGATTAGGTGGAGCGTCTGAGGCTGGCACTGAAGCTTTGCAAGAAGCTATAGGCTACACAGCAGCACACCTACAAGAAGGCTTTGACTTCGGTGATCTTAATAACCGGATGATCTCTGGTGCTGTCGCAGGCGGATCTCTAGGTGGTGCTATGTCTGTGCCTGGAGCTGTCTACAATACGGGAGCTTGGGCTGATCTAGCTTACAGGTTAGATGATGCTGATAACTCCACTGCATCAGATGCTGGTATGTGGGCTGATTGGGAGAGGCGTCAGAATGGGAGGATACAATCTGTTGAGGAGATAGCAGAAGAAATCTTTAATAGACCTTCTACTACAGGCCCATCATTTAATGATAGATCAGATCAACATAGGTTATCCAATAGAGAACGTACAACTTGGGATGTGTTTAAAGAGAATGCTTTAAATGTATCTCAACTATGGCAAGGCGCTACTCGTAATATCTTCACACCTGAGTTAAAAGCTAGATCAAGATCTGCAAGGATACTTGCCGACATGTTTGGTGGTGGATTGCAGAGAACGTTTAGTGGATCAAGCTTTGAAAGTGCGAAGCAGCATACACTAGCTAAATATAAGAACACTATATCTAGACCTGATGATGTATACCGTACGCTATCAGGCAACGCTAGAATGTTAAATAGGAAGAAGCGTGGGCAGATCAGCCAAGACATTTATAATAGGCTCAATGCTGCCGTTGTCAATGGTGTGTTCCAACCTGATAACGTTACAGGTCCGAATGCTGATGTCATACGCCAATTAGGTATGGAGCTGAATAAGCTAGCTGCTGATATGCATAGGGATCAAAGTAAATATAATCCTGAGCTAGGTGTAGTTTCTAATTACCTATTCAAATATAAAGCATTGAATAAAACTGCAGTCAGAAAAGACAGAGCTGGATTTCAACAGGCTTTAGTAGATGAATTTGCAGATGATCCTAATAATAGAATGACACATGCAGATGCTAAGAAATTAGTAGATGAAATATTAGACAATCCTCAAGTGTCTGATGTTGATGAAGCATTCTCTGTTACGAATGGAGGCATTGTGCCTGCTGCTCATAGGCGTAGGACTTTACGTCTTTCAGAGAGAGAAGCTTTTAAAGGCTACATGGATCAGGATATATTTGCTAATATCTCAACGGCGGCGAAGTCAGCTGCGCGATATGTAACTCATAGAAAATATATAGGTAAGAATGGAGAGGTAGTTAATAAACTTCTCGATGATATGGTAAGTGAGGGTGTATCTCCTGAGGAAGTTAACAAAGTTGCTTCACGGATGAAGGACTATTTAGATGCTGAATCAGGAAACTATAAACGTCCCACATCAGCTCAAGGTAAAGCCTTGCAGAGAATACAAAGAAGTTTTATGATGTTTACTACATTCGCAGGACTTCCTCTCGCAGTTGTATCTTCGCTAGTAGAAGTATCTTTAGTGCATAAAGCTTTAACCGTTGACCAAATCTTTGGTAAAAAGGGAAGCTTGAAAACTATGGGAGAAGAGTTTATTAAAGCGCTATGGCAAGGTGCAGGCTCTATAACTGATGTAGCTACAGGAGCTAAGGAGAGACCGTTAACTTATGGCCAAGAAGTCATGCAAGACGCAGGGTTTTATGAGTGGGATGTTGGTGCAGCTACTGTAACAGGTGTTACGGAGACTAACCAACTATCACAGCGCGCATATGAACTATTCTTCAAAGCTACTGGTCTAACAGGGTGGACTAACTTTACACGTGCAGCACGAGCAGCTATTGCTATGGACTATATGGTGGATAAAGCTAGAATTCTATTCGACGCAGACGTTGGTGGCGTTAATCCTGAAGCTAGAACTAGAGAGCATCAAGAGGCTGATGAAGCCTTGCGTAATTTAGGTATTGACGTAGATGAGTTTGTAAGAGTATCTAAAAGTTTAGATTTCGGCCATGTATTGAATGAAGCAGATTTAAACTTTTGGAACGACTCAACTCGTGAAGCAACGTTCACATTCATTAACGATGCCGTTGCGCTTCCACAATCTGCTAATAGACCTATGATTTACCAAGATCCTCGATTCGCTCTCTTCACTCAATTCCAGGGGTTCATGGCTACCTTCACAGCAAATCATATACCAAAACTATGGGGTGAGTACGTGAAGCGTGGCACACCCGCTATGAAGTACAATGCATTTGCTACTATGACTACTATGATTATGCTAGGCTTCGCATCTCAATATTTGAAAGATCTTATTAAGTATGGAGGAAAGACCCCGTATTTAGATGATGCTGAGATTATCCAAAGAGGTATACAATCTAGTGGATTGCTTGGTACTGGTGAAAGAGTTTTAGATCAGTTCTTTCCGATCTATGAGCAACGCTCTGATGGTGCAAGCGAATGGTTATTCAATACGTCCGTTGGAGAATCGCCTGCGCTGAGCACTATTAAAAGACTTGGCAAAGCAGGTGGAAGTGTTATTGAAGGTGATATAGAAAGAGCAGCATATCAAGGGCTAAAGACAACTCCGTTTCTTGGTCCATTCACAGAGCTTAATAAGAAGCTCGCAAGTAATCTTTCCGGATGGAATTATAATGGAGAACAGTAATGGCTAGAGCAACAGTAGCAGGTAGTATTAGTGCTGCACAGGATAAGAAGATTCCTCAGGGGGTAGAGTTACCCTCTGAGGCAGCATTAGAGTACTCTAAAGCTGTACCTTCTTGGCTTGAAAACTTACGTGGTATGCCTGAGCAAGAGCAAGCCATATCTGAGCAAGAGCAAGCAACGGAAGTTAGAGCTCCAACTACGACGCAGTTAAGTACACCTGAAAATCCAGAAGATTCTGTGTCTGCGCCTGCCCAACCTATAGTAAATCCTGATAGTTCTTTTATAGAAGAAATAGAAAGACAATCTATACCTTCGTTTAAACAAAAACAACGCATGGAAACCGGGCCGGATAAATGGCAATATAATAGTTCAGCTCAAAATGCTAACTCGTTACCTTTACAAACTAACCAATCAGATGGTGGGATGAAGACTCGCGCGACTGATATTATTAATAATAAAAATGGTATTGGGTTTACAGTGCAAGCTGATCCTCAAGGTGAAACTACTTCTGCAATGAGTAAAGTCTTACATAAGCTTGGAGCAGTAGTCGAAAAGCAACCTGAAGATTTAGGCTTTACGCCTGATAAGCTTTCTTATAAAGCTGATCCTGCTTTAATGGGTGTTGGTGCGCTTGTTGTTGAAAACGATTTTTCTGAAATTATGCTTAATGAAGAAGAAGCTGAATCAGATCCTTTAAAAGAAGTAATGAAAACCTCAAAGTTTGACGAACAATACCAAAAACCTTTAACTCTTGCAGTAACTCGCGCAAAGAATAATGCAAAGGTTGGTAATAAGATATACCAAGAGTATCAGCGGTTAAAAGGAGAAGCATCAGCTGATCCTACAATTCCTGAAAGAGCTTTACCAAGAGAAGAAGCTGAAATTCTTGGGCAAGCTATGAAAGAAATATGGGCTCGCAATAATCCTGATATGATTGAGATTATCCCTGGCAACGAGAAAGAGCAGGCTACGTATCGTATTACTGATGAAGGACAAACAAAGCTAGCGAGGAATACTCTTGAGCGTACTAAGTTCTTTAATAAAACTATTGTGCAGCCTTCTAAAATACCTTTACCAGAAGGTAAATTACCGGGAGATGTAGGTGCAACAGTAGTAAAAGATATATCTGGCAGAGTTGGAAACATAAGACTTGGTAAAGAGATAGCTCAAGCTGCTAGGAATTTATCTGTAGTGCCACATGTCGTAGACAATAGACGTACGCGCATTATGTATCAAACACTTTTACCAGTGCTTGCTACAAATTCATCTTCATCTTGGATGGCTGATATTTATAGTATAGGTCAAGATAAAATGAATGACTTTCTTGGTGCACAGAGAGGTTACCAAAGGAAAGCTAAAGAGGCTGATGCTCGAGGAGAGTTAGATAAGTTTATTAAACTCAACGGTGTATATGATCCACAAGAGAATATGGCTAAGTTGAGATTTAAAGTGGCACAAGAAGCACAGTCCATTGCACAGAATAGAAAGGGTGCTAATTACCTAACATACAATGTACAGTCTTTTAATGGACGCCTCACACCTCAGCAAACTTACTTCAATCCAGTAACATCTAAGCTTGTTAGGTTTGTAACTAAAAATGCAACACCTGCAGTAGTTAAGAAGGGTAGTAGACAAGAACGTAACTTAAGACAGATCTATACGTTATTACTTAACGACAGCATTAGTGGCTCACCTATGAATGGAGCTGATTCTCTTTTACCAGATGCTAGAGATAGAGCTTTAACCGTTGCAACCCCAAAACTAAAACAATGGGGTGAAAGGCTTAAGCAAGTTCTAACTATGACGAACGAAGAGTACGAAGCAGTATCAGAAGCTATCTCGAAAGGGTTACCATTTTCTGATCCAGCATTCCCTAAAGTTCAACCTCTTGCTCTTGATCCTACGAATGATAAGGATCTTATCGATGCTATACAAAGTAAAGGCGAAGATGGTCCA
>Ga0208669_1001106_pt1 | contig 10060 bp, 7 predicted proteins | sample 21_taG_FD_184095 | JGI IMG/M metagenome (GOLD analysis project Ga0208669, IMG submission 184095) | Marine viral communities from the Subarctic Pacific Ocean - 21_ETSP_OMZ_AT15319 metaG (SPAdes) (version 2) | ecosystem: Environmental > Aquatic > Marine > Oceanic | place: Pacific Ocean | collected...
TGCACCAGAACAAGTAACTACAGTAGACCAAACTGCACAAGCTCAAACACCAGAACAAATACAAGCTGCACAAATGGGAGCAACTACAGTTGGCACAGATGCACAAGTAGAAGTTGCAACAGGAGCTATATCAGACGATGCTATAGCACAAGCTGCAGGTGTTGAACGTGTACCAACAATTCAAGCTGCAGATGTAGAAATACCAGAAGGTGCTTTAACTGAAAGAGTTGTAGGTACGTTAAGTCCTGAAGCTCAATCAACTGCTGTAATGAACGTTGGTAGTTCATTGGCAAGAGTTACAAGAGCTAAGAAACAATTAGCAAATGCTGGATTAAGTGATGCAGATATTACAGAACTTGGTAACGACCCAGAAGCTTTAGAAGATAGACTAGCAGACTTTAGTGAAGCTGAAAGAGGTATTATTGAAGGATTACCAGAAGAAGCTTTAGTATCTAATCAAATAGATAGCTTATTAAAAGGTATTGAAGAAGGTGAGATTCCTACATGGGCTAGACCTGCTGTATCTGCAGTAGAGTCTATGTTAGCACAACGTGGTATGTCCGCATCCACAGTAGGAAGAGATGCCTTGCTCAATGCTATTATACAATCTGCAATGCCTATTGCTCAGTCTAATGCACAAGCGATACAAGCAAGTGTTAGTCAACAAAAAACAATAGAAGCACAAGAAGCTGAAGCTAACGCAGCTAGAGGACAACAGACAGCATTAACAAATGCAAGTAATGTCTTCCAGCTTAACATGGCTCAGTTTAGTGCTGACCAACAAACAGCATTAGCAAACAGTAAGTTTTTACAAACTGTAGGATTAACAGATGCTAGTATGGACCAACAAGGTATTATGCAAGATGCGGTAATAATGTCTCAAGCTAATTTAGCTGAAGCAGACTTTAATCAGCGTACCCAGATACAAAATGCTCAAGCCTTTTTACAAATGGATTTAACTAATCTAAGTAATCAGCAACAAGCTAACGTATTAAAATCTCAACAAACTCAACAACGTTTGTTAAGTAACCAAGCTGCTCAAAATGCTGCAGCTCAGTTTAATGCTACAAGCGAGAATCAAACTAATCAGTATATGGCTAGTTTAAATGCACAGATAAATCAGTTTAATGCAGCTCAACAAAATGCTACAGAACAGTTTAATGCGACACAATCTAATGCTGCTGCAGCTAGAGATACACAAAGACAAGCTGATTTAAATAAGTTTAACACACAGTTAGCAACACAGGTAGATCAGTTTAACGCTAATCAAGACTTTGCAAGGAATCAATGGAACGCACAAAACGTTGCTGCTGTTGAAGCTTCTAACGTACAATGGAGAAGACAAACAAACGTAGCTAACACTGCTGCTCAGAACGCAGTCAATATGCAGAACGCACAGAATGCTTTTGCAATGTCACAAACTGCACAATCTTTCTTATGGCAGGAACTAAGAGATCAAGCTGATTTTGATTTTAGAAATACTGAAAATGAGAAAAATAGAATTGCACAACTTGTAAACACTGCATTAGCTTCAGACCCTTCTAAATATAATTCAAGTTTAGGAAACTTAAACAGTCTGATAGGACTAATAGCCGGAGACGTAACAGGAACATAGTATGGGATTATTTAAATCAATTAAAAAAGCTTTTAAAAAAGTAACAAGGGGCATCAAGAAAGTTGTCAAGAAAACTGTTAGAGGTATTAAAAAAGTAGTTAAAAAGATTAGCTCTAGTAAAATACTTAAAGCGTTAGCCATTGCTGCTGCAGTCGTAGTAACGGGAGGTGCTGCTGTTGCAGCATTTACTGGAGGAGCTGGAGTTGCTGCAGGTACAGCCGGTTCAACTTTTGCTAATTGGATGATGACAACAAGTGCAAAAGTTACGGGTGGCTCATTGTTTGGTACATCTACAGCTTTGGCAAGAGGTGCAGGAACAGTAGCTAAAGTTGTTGCAAGTCCTTTTAAGGCTATCGGTACAACATTAGGAAGTACTGCTGCAACAGTTACAGACTTTACAGGACTTACAACTGAAGCAGGTAGAACAGGGTTTGTTCCATCAGGTCTAACAGATGCTGAAATATCACAGGTACTTACAGAAACTCCTGCGAGTATAGCTTCTTCTACAACTTCAGGAACTTTAAACTTACCTACAACCTTACCTGCTGCAGGACCAGTACCTACCCAGCTTTCGACTGGAACACTTACTATGCCAACAACATTACCTGCTGGAACGTCTATAGGCACATCAAGTGGTGTTGTTGGTACACAAATTACAGGGGGTGCAACAGCACAACTATCACAAACAGTTCCTGCTGCTTTAAATATTGACCCTTCTGTAGCTACACAAGCAACACAAAGTTGGTCTCAAAGAAATCCAAGAACTGCAGACTTTTTAACTAATGTAGGAACAGGAGTGGCAACATCTGTAGCGACTGGTTACGCTATGCAACAAATAGCAGGTGACCCAGAAGAAACAGGTTCAATGGCTGGTCTAAGAACAGAAGGAGCTTCAAGCTTTGACCCATTAAGAGTTTATGCTGCTGAGAGAGGTATTGCAGATTCAGACATATCTAAATACTTTACATTTGGCAACACTGCAGAAGCAGGTAACATGCCACTGTTTCAACAACAAACTATAGGAGTAGCATAATGGCACAACCTACCAGAGGTCCAAGACCTATTGTTTCAGACAGTATATCTGATGTAGCTGCACAATCCGTACTAGATGGTTTAGATGCCGGTTATAGTATTGATGAAATAGCTCCGGATAACGGTCCGAAGATACGAGGAGAAGCTAGATTTAATCAAGAAGGCTTAGATGAGGTAGTATCTTTATCTGCACAAGGCAGACCTATCCCGGGTCAAAGTTTAGTCAATGACCCAGCACAGCCCTACATGTGGGAACAACCACCAGAGTTTGCTAATCCTAAAGATGCATTAGACTACATGGTTGGTCTTATTATGCAGCCAGATGCAATGAAACAAATTGTAGGAGCTTTAGCAAATGGTGCAGCAGTTGCAGACATTGCAATGGTTATGTTATATACAAAGTTTACAGAGGGTAAATTTAATCCTGATGTTTTACTTTTATTAGCAGAGCCGGTTATGTATGTGATTATGGCAATTGGTGAAGAAGCAAATATCAAATATAACATTGAAGATAGTAACGACTTAGATGAGTTTGATGAAGACGATAACGAAGAAGAGATTGAAGGTAAGCTTAATGAGTTTAGAAATGTCTTTGAAGATATCAAAAACGGTACAACTAAAAAAGGCATTGAGCCTAGCAAAATTCAAAGTGGTGTAGTACCACAAAACATTCTAGACAAGGTTAAAGAACAAGGTCCAGAAATTAGAAGTTTATTAAGTAAGGGAGCAGAATAATGGCACAAGAAGATTATCTATCAGGTTCACAGTTTGGACAAGTTGCTGGTTCTTTATTAGCAAGTAAACGTAAAAGAGATAAGAAAGACTTTAGAAAAGCTTTATTAGCTACAGCAATTTTTGAAGGTTTTGGAGCTTTACAAAAGCAACAGAAGCAAAGCATTGTTGACGGAGCTAATGAAGTTAAAGAAAAATATACAAACATTTTTACTAACAACGAAGAAGTATTTAATTTAAAAAGTAAAGATAGAGCTAATTTTCAACTTTACACGGATGATAGAGAAGGATATCTGCATTCTAAAGCTGTAGAATTATTTAATCGTGACCCAAATATACAAAGAGAGTTAGGGTTAAACGCATTTAATTCTGTTAATCAAGAAACATTAGACCCAGATAGTTATCAAAAAGCACTTAGTGTATACGAAGGTTATAAAACAAAAGCTGAAAATGATATAAAATTAAAAGGTCAAAGTCCAGCAGTTTATACTTCTACATTTACAAAGTTTAATGAAAAAGCTATGAATGCATATCAAGCTGCTCTTGCAGAAGTTGAAGACGACCCTACTAAAAAAAGTTTAATTAAACAAGCATTTAATAAAATTTTTGGTACAGAATTTGGAATGTCAGACCAAGCTGAATTAATTAAAGCACGAAGAGATACCGAAGCTGAATTTAATGAACAACAAAATTTAATTACTGATAGCTTACCTCCTGTTGAGCAAAATAATAAAGATGCAGATAAAACATCAGATATTAATAATAATATTAATACAAAAATTAATTATTATACTGGTACACAAATTCCTACAACTTTTAATTTTCAAACAAATAAAGAAATTTTAAAATTAGATAAAGAAGCGTTTGCTAAAAAAGTAAACAAACCAACATATAAAATTTCAACAAATGATATAGCTACTGCAGTTGAATTAAATTACTCTATTCCCGGATTTTCTGGATTAAAAGATTTAATGTTAAATGATAGAGAACAACTTGCTGATATTATTATTAAAGTAAATGCAGCCAAAGAAAATGAATTAAATCCTTGGGATGAAGGTGTATTAAATCAATCTGAAAGAAGAATATGGTCTATTGCAACTAATCAAGATTTAAATGCAAGACAAGCTTCAGATTTATCTTTAAAAATAAATAAAGCAAAAATGAATCCGTTGGTATCTGTTGACTATACAAAAGTCAATCAGTTATATAAAGATGAAAATACTAAGGCTACGACACAAGCAGCAATAATGGCTGAAATTGTAGATAGTCCTTTAGAAGATATTTATAATAATAATATGTCTCAAGCTTCTAAAGATTCTATGATAAGACATATTATGGAAGGAGCTTTATATTTACAACAAAGACAAAAAGGACTTGGTTTTGGTGATGCTGTAAGACAAGTTATGCCAATACAAATTCAAGGTATTTATAAATTTCAAGAAGACCCTAAAAATTGGCTAGGGTTTGAAATGTTATCTTCAGACGAAACTTATACCCATGAATATGTAGATATTAATGCTATTCAATTTATGGAAACTAAAGATATTGAATCTCAACAAGATGCAGATTTAGCAACTTACTATATGAACGAACATAGATATATTCAAAATTTAGGAGATGGAAAATTTGTTCCAAGAATTGATGGACAATCTTTTAAAGAAAATGACTATGAATTTATTGTTGAAAACATAGCACCACAAAATGCTCCTGCTCAACTTAGATGGACAAACAAATATATTGGCGACTAAATTATAGGAGATTTTACTAATGGCACTTATTGACAATGTTTCATTATCTGGTTCAGGTACGGTTTACGACTTTAAAAAAGAAAAAGAATATACTTTAGAAGATTTAAGAAACGATGATGAGTTTGTAGAACGAACTGAAAGATTTTTAGAAAGTGTTGGAGAAGGAGATAATGTAGCTGATTTGTATCAGTATTTTAGAGGTACAGATTTTAATTTAAAAGATACATTTAAAGTTGCTTCTCAAGCTAAAACTTTTACCGATCAACAAAAAAAAGATTATACATATTTAAAAAATAAATTTGATAATGCAAACGTGGGTGGTCTTAGAGAAAAAGCACAGCTTGGTATTGATGCTACTCAAGAAATTTTAACCGACCCTGTAAACTGGGCAACAGCTGTATTAATTCCTTGGACTAGCGGTACGTCTGTGTTAGGTAGAGTGTCTGGAGGTGAAGCAGCAAAACAAGCTTTAAAAGAAGCAACCAAAGTCGGACTAAGACAATCTCTTGGTAAGGTAGTTTTAAATGCTCCCGGTCAAGTTTTAAAAGGACCATTATCAACTAAACAAATTTTAGCAATTGCTTCAGCAGAAGGAATGGTGTACGGTGGAACTCATAATTATGTCAATCAATCAATTGATTTAAATGTTGGTCGAAGAGATAGTCGTAGTTATTTAGAAACAGCTACTACTGGAGCTATTGGTGCTGTAGCTGCTCCTGCTGTTATTGCAGGATTTAAAGGTGCAGCACAAATTCCTAAGTGGGTTAATACAGTTAATGAACAACGAATTGCACGTATTGACCACAATGATAATTATAAAAGCACTTTTGTAGAAACAACTGCAGGTAAACTTGTGGAAGGAACTAAAACAGTTGGAGATGTTTTAAAACTTACTACATTACCTTTAAGACCCACAACCTTTCTTAGAAAAAAAGCCAAAGACAATGCACTTTTGCAAGAATTATTAAAGTTATTTCGTTACGATGCTATGGAAGGCTTTGTAGCTCCTACAGTTGGTAAGCAAGAAGTATTAAAAATTGATTATGATACTGCCATGAGAAAATTATGGGGTCAAAAAACAGAAAAACTTACAAAAATTTTAAGAGATAATAAATTATATACATCTCAAAATAGATTTACATCTCAAGAAAGAAAAAATTGGTTAATGACACCGGGTTTAAGTGATGATGTAAATGATGATCTTGCATATTTTATAAGGTCTGGAAAATCTTTTAAAATGGTTGGTAAAGATAAAGTTAAGTTAGCTGATAACATTATTAAAGCTGGTAGAGAAATTAGAAAAGAATTAGATGATGTGTTTAATAAAGCTGAAAAAGCAGGATTAAATCCTAATAGAGCTGATAATTATTTTCCTCGTGGGTGGAGAATTGATGTTATAAAAAAGAATAAAAAAGAATTTGTAGAAAAAATAATGAAAGCTGAAGGTGCTTCTAGAGATGCTGCAGAAGATTTATGGTTAAGATTAACAACTGAAGGAACACCTGAATCAGGTACAGTTTCTGGTCTTAGAACAAGATTACAATCTGAAAGACTTTTAAATAAACTTGATGATGCAGAATTTAGCAAGTTTTTAAACAATGATGTTGAGGGTGTATTAAAACAATACTATACCGAGTCAGCAGCTTTAATTACACGATCAAAATTATTTGGAGAAACCGAAGCAGACTTTATTGCTAAATGGCTTGACCCTATTAAAAAATCAGGATTAGATTTAAACGGTAAAGAAGAGTTATACTTAAAAACGTTATACAATATTACAACAGGGCAACAAGGTCGTATAAATAGAAATAGAAGAGATTTTTTTAATTTAATACCTACAGGAAAAATTGGAGCAGGGATACATGATGTTTTAACTGTAACAATGCAAACGTCTATGTTAGGTTTATCTACTTTAACAAGTTTTGCAGAAATTGGTGTACCTTTATTACTAGGTACAGAAAGTAAAATTGGTGGTAAAGCAATTCGTAATGCCATTGTTGATAGTGGTAAAGAGTGGTGGGGTAAACAAAAACAAAACTTTGGTATAGGAGATGCTAACATAGATATTAGGTCTGCATCAAGACAAGATTTAAATGCATTTATGTCTTCAGTTAATTTAGCAGCCGAAGATAGAGCAGTAGCAATATATGGTCAAGCTGTTGGAAAAACAGCTACAAAAATTCAAAATTTCTTTTTTAAAAGTATTGGGTTACATGACTGGACACGGTTTGTACAATTAGTAGGTTATGATAGTGGAAAAAATTTAATATATAAAAATTTAAAAACGATTGCTGATAATCCTACTATGAACAAAACAAATAAAAAAAGGCTTACAGATGAATTAGCTGAACTAGGAATTGATTTTCAAAACGGATTAAATTGGTTAGATAGGGGTGGGTTACATACAGATAGATTCTTTATGCAAGATGTAAGAGCTGCTGCTAATAGATATACAAACGAAGTAGTTATGAATCCAACCGCAGCTTCAGCACAAAAACCACTTATTCATTCATTAGCTACAACAAAATGGATTTATGGTTTGATGGGTTTCCCAACTGCATTTGCAAATGGACCTCTTAGAAAAACAGTTAGAAACTTTACAAGAGATGCAAAAACATTTTCGTCTGGGGGAACTAGACTTAGTTCGGCTAGAGCTGTAACAGGTGCAACATTTATGGCATCAGTTGGTTTGTTAAACTATACACTGAGAACAGGTGGTAAAAACTTTGAACAGTTAGAAAATGGAGAAATTACTGAATATGACCTGTTAGAAAGATCATTACAATATTCTGGATTATTAGGACCAGCAGAATATTATGTAAGATATTCTAAAGCAGCAAGATATGAAAGTAAAATTTCTGCTGCTATAGGTTCTGTCGTTGGACCTAACTTACCAGATGTTTATGATTATATAAAAGGTTTTTTTGATAGAGGAGTTGTGGCTGAAACAGCTTATAAACGAGCACCTTTTATTATATCGTTAAAAAGTTTACATCCTGAAGCATACAAAAAAGGATTGGAATATGCTAGAGAGTTAGATAAACAATCTCCCCTAGGACCAGAAGGTGTCGAAAAAAAAGAAGGAGAAGTTATAACATCTGGTAAAAAGTTTTTTTCTAAAGGCGGTATAGTCGAAGGCGAAGACAACGTACCTTTTACTAAAGAAGACCCAGCAGATAGAATTAATCCGTACACTGGTGAACCTTACCAAGAGCAAATGAGTAGGTTAGGTTTTAATAATGGTGGAGCTATCTTAAACTATATAGCACAGGCTAGAGGTTATGAAGACCCTGCGTTTTTAAAACAGTATGCAGACGATGTGAAGTGGCAAGAGGTTAGGGGTGCAGGTCCAACAACAGTACAAAATAATAATGGACCAGCAAGAGGAAGTTATCAAGTAGAAGGTAGTGAAGGAAGTAGTAGAAATGAAACTATTTTACAACGTGCAAAAAACTTTTACGAAAAATACCCAGATGCTCCAAAATCAAAAGAAATTGAGTATGCACTTGAACAAAGTGGTAAGGATTTAGATTTTGCAACCTTATCAGAAGATACTCAAGATGCATTATTTTATATGGATGCAGAAAGAGGAACGTTACCTCTTAATGATTTAGCATCAGGAAAGTTAGATCATAAAACTGCGTGGATGAACCATTGGAATCAAGGACCAGATCAAAAAGTTATGGAACAAAAATGGGATAGAGCACAAGAAGAAAAAATTATTTTTCTAAATGCACAGGATAAATAATGCTACTTTACACAGAGAAACAATTAGGCATAGCCTATAACATTTATAGAATGCACCAGATTGGACAAGGGCTAGGCTTTATGGAGTTAGAAAACTTTAGAAGGCTTTACGAAGAATTATTAGAAGAGGTGTATGATGTTCCCATTTGAAATTATAACTATGCTAGGTTCTACTCTATTGAGTAGTGTGTTAAGTCTGTGGTCTCAACGTATGAAGGCTAAACAAGATGAGCAGAAAATGTTAATTACTCGTGGCGAGTTTCAACTCAAAGCTGTAGAGTCTGCACGTAACGTACAGGATAAAGGATTCCAATGGACAAGACGTATCATTGCTCTATCATCTGTCTTTGCAATCGTTATACTCCCTAAACTGGTAGCAGTATATTATCCAGATGTTGATGTAACAGTAGGATATACACTATTTCATCCGGGCTTTTTATTCTTTACAGACGGTAGAGAAGTATTTGAATGGATAACTTTTCAAGGCTTGGTAATAACACAATTAGATACAAACCTTGTATCAGCAATCATAGGTATGTACTTTGGTGGCAGCCTAGTTAAAAAATAAGAGGGCATTATGCAACAGAATAATATGGGTGGCTTTAGTGGCGACATGGATAGGAACGAGGTCGAGATAGACCTTAATAAGTTTATGGAGTTGCTGCAAGAAAAGTCAGCACTTAAAGATAGGATAAGAGAGTTAGAGGATATCAAGAACGATAACCCTTATCAAAAATTAATATTTGTAGCACAAGCTGTGGATAGTTGGAGAATAATACCTAGAGCTTTTCTAAGTGTGTATATGTTCTTATTATACTATACCACGTTTTGGTTTATGGAAATTAGTGACCCAACAATGGAACAATCAGGGTTCATATCAGTAGTAGTTGGAGCAGGTGCTGCATGGTTTGGATTATACACATCAACATCAAAAACTAAATAGGAGATAAAGTGTCAAGAGGTGATTTAAATAGAGGATTTTTTGGACCATTATTTATATTAGGTTTATTAACAATGTCATTTGCTGTAAGTTCAGACCAAACAGGTGACTGTACTTCAGGTACACAGTATTGTGAAGACAATGGTTTGACTACTATTAATACTACGGTGACTACTAATACTAACACCAACAATAATACTAATAGTAATACCAATACAAACACCAATACTAATAACAATACAAACG
>Ga0208669_1001107_pt1 | contig 10057 bp, 14 predicted proteins | sample 21_taG_FD_184095 | JGI IMG/M metagenome (GOLD analysis project Ga0208669, IMG submission 184095) | Marine viral communities from the Subarctic Pacific Ocean - 21_ETSP_OMZ_AT15319 metaG (SPAdes) (version 2) | ecosystem: Environmental > Aquatic > Marine > Oceanic | place: Pacific Ocean | collected...
CAGCTACTTTTTCAGCTTCAACTACTTCGTCTGTAACTTCTTGTAGCGTAGGTACCTCTTCTTTTGTCTCAACTTTTTCTTCTGGAACTTTTATTTCCTCAACCGGTTTTGATAAATCTACCTTAGTGATATCTTCAGCTTTTTTAGCTAACTCCTTAAGATCAACTTTTACAACGTTGTCTTCTGTTTGTTTAAGCTTTTTTGCTTTTGGTTTTTTGATCTTTAATTTTTCAACTTTCTCGTCTACTTTTGGTTCTTCTTTTTTTGCCATAATATAATATAATAATAGTTAATAATTTGTTTGTTATTTTTAGCTAGGTTCAAACGCTCCTAGTCTCATACCTCCACCTATAACATCGTTCCCAGAAGATTCAAATCCTTTAGCTTTTATTATGTTAGCTGCTTTCTTATCTTCCATTCTTGATTCGTGTCGGTTTTTTGTGTCTTGGTTTTTTGTTTCTTTATTGTCTTTTATGATCTCTTTTGATGTTTCTCTTTTCTCTATCATATCCAACTCCATTTGTTTCATTTTCATGTTTAACTCAAACTCATGATCCATTAACATTTTCTTAACCTCAGCTTCAACGTGCAATGTACCTTTTTTGATTTCTCCTTTTTGAGTCTCAACTTTAATCTCGTTTTCTACCATAGCCGCTGCTTTTTGCATTTCAGCCTGAGCTGCAGCTTGAGTTTGTTGAGCGTTTGCATCTGCTTGAGCCTTCATGTTCTCTTGTTGCATTTGCTGATCTTTCTGCATCTTCTTTTTTCTTCTGATCTTAAGAAGTTGGTTTGCTAATTTAATGTTTTTAATTTCTCTTAAATCAATAACATCTTCTAAATCTATTGTTTGTTGAGAAAGAGCAGTTTGTATATTGTTTTCTAACAATTGTTTTTCCTCTTCATCTGGAGCTAACTCTAAGAATATACCAAAATCATAAAGATGTAAATTCTTCATTTCTTGAAGAGTAGCTACGTTGTGAGACCCAATAGCCTGTACAAAAGCATTTGCCGTTGGAGAGTATTCTAATATATCTGATATTCTTAAACAAAGCTGTTCACATATACTTTGTGTTATAAAAGCTCCACCTTGTAATATGTGCCTTGTTGCTGTATTTGAATTAGCTGCCGCTAGTTTTTGTACTCCAACTAAAGCTTTTGGATCTGGAGTTGCAGCGTCTCTAGCTTCGTTTAACCCAGTCGTATCTCTAATCATTTGTAGATAGTAGTTATACGTACCAATTAAACTCTGCATCTTAGCTCCACCACCAGATTGTATTTCTTGAATAGGAATTTTACCACCATTTTGACCACCATCCATAGTCATCGATCTACCAATTATACTACCAGTTTGAAAGAACATGTTCAAAGCTTCTTGTGGGTTATAGTTAGTTCCGTTACCTAAGTCAATCTCTGCTAAACCATCCGCGTCTAAATATATTCCATCTGGAATCATTCTAGACATTACTTGTTGAAGCTTTAAGTGTGTAAGTTGAATCATATCAGCAAATCCAGTTATTCTGCCAACAAGAGACTCTATTCGTCCTTCGTACATTCTTGGGGCTACTATAGAATAATTCATAGTAACTTTATTAAAGTCACTTTTAGGACGCATCATATTTTTAGCTTTTCCCCACTTTATTAGTTTTTGAGTTCCTAATACTAAAGCTCCCTCCATTAAACATTCTATTTTTCTACTAATTTTTTCAAAAGCTAAACCCTCTCCTGCTGGCGGATTAAAACTATCGTCTTTTTCTATTAACTTTTGTAGTCCAGTTGATGTTTTTTTTACTTTATAAACCTCATGAGTGTATGTTTTGTAGTTAAAATAAAGAATATCTATTTTGTTTTTATCTTTATTTAAATTTTTTCTACCTCCAGACCTATAATTATATTTATAATTATTTTTTGTTAGATCTTCTAGCTCTCCTTCTGTTATATCTGGAAACTGTTTTATTAACTCGTTTATAGGTATTGACTTTACTTCTCCAACGTAGTATATATCGTCAAAATAAGGTGAGTCAGTATGGGAGTAAACTAAGTTAGCTGGATCAACATATTCTACTGTGACACCTTCAGCTGTGTTGAAGGTAGTTTTTGAAGCGGCAATACCACAAACTGTTAAATCGTATATTAACCTTTTTCTAGTAAGATCATACTTGTTACCATCTAACAAAACTTTTATAGCTTGTTCTTCTGCTATTTCTACGGCCTGCTTATAATTTAACGACATGTGTAAATCTAGCTCTTCTTGTGTTTCTGGTATTTCCTCTTCTTTATTTTCTTTAAGATCAACGTTCATTAGATTTTTAGCCATTTGATCAAACTCCTTGGCTTTCATATCGTTCATTATACTTTGCATGTATGTTGTTCTTTTTTCTACTCCGTATGGGTCTTGAGAATAAGCTTTTATAGAGTACTGTCTTTCTGATATACCATTAACAACTATATCTACAAATTTAGGTATAATTGGAACTGGCTTCCAATCTAAATTAAGATACGACAAGTCACCGTTAATAGATAACTCGTCTTTATATTTTTGTATTGATTGTTCTCCTCTAGCGTACAACCTTAGTTTATGAAAGTTGTTTAAGTGGTTGTTATATCTATTGTATCCGTTTCTCTCTCCGTCAAACCATTCAGCCTCTATAGCTTGCGCTACTCTCAACCCATAATCATAGGATGATTTTTCGTTATCGCTAACTACTTGACTTGGAAAATGATGATTACCTCTCATATTATTTTTTAATTAATTTAGACATACCACCTGTGTTTGAATACTTAGCGATATTTATGTTTAATTTTGGTTTCTCTATACTTGCGTTTGGAGTATATAAATGTCTATTACAAGCCATTATAGCTAAACCAGAACTAATAGATGCGTCAAACTTTGTTCTTTTATTTATATCAAATCTACTCCAATCGTTTAATGTCTCGTTGAAATATACATTTCCATAATTACCATCACCTAAATGACCAACGTGTTGTTGTATGTACATTTCAATAGCGGCTGCGTGAGCTTGTTTTATATCCTCACTTGAGTTAGGTATACCGCCAATTTCTTTTTCTGTTACAGATAGTTTGTTCCATGTTTTATCCGGTCTATTCATACTGTAACCTCTATAACCTCTTCTTCTTAAATGGTATAACAATCTTGGTTTGTTGTTCTCTGCTAGTATAGGCATTCCGTAAAACACGCAAGCCATTAACACATCTTCAAAAAATATCTCAGCAGTTTGTGGTCTAGCTATATATTCTAAAAACATATGGTTTGGAGGAGCGTCTTCCATGCTAAACTTAGTTAATCCATGTAATGCTCCGTTAGACCCCTTGCCATCAACAGTACCTGATATGTCGTAGCTATCACAACCAAAAGCCCCCATGTGTTCGTTTGCGGGATATTTAATACCGTTTTTTTGAATAATTTTATTTTGCATATGTTGAGGTGGAACCCAACTTATTTTAAATCTACCTTTTGGATCTGGGTAAAACATAACGTTTGTATCTTTAATTCCATTTATCCATTGAAAATTTCCGGTGTTAACATTCGCCGTGCTACCAATTCCTTCGTTATAATCTATTTGCTCGTATATTCTAACTAAGTTAAATATAGAGTTTTTAGCTTCATCTCTAAACGCGTGCTCTGTTGTTCTTGGAAATTGTCTGTAGAATTCATTTAGACCATCGCTATCCGATTTTAATCCCTCTGCTTCGTTTTCCCAGTGTTCTACTATACCTACGTCGATTAATTCACCATCTGGTCCGAGGACATCATTATCTGGACTATCGAATACTGGATATCCGTATTCATCAATAAATCCTTCGTAGTTCCACTCCATTGGGATAAAAAGAGAATATAAACCAGACTTTGTTTGTCCATTTTTGTTTCTTGAAGTAACGTCTGAAGCATTATATAGTTTTTTAAAGTTACTTCCTCCTTTGTCTAAAGCGTTTGAAGTACTACCCATCATACACTTGCCAACTATTTTACTACCTAGTCGTAAACATGTTTTTGTAACTCTCCAGTTATTTAATATGTTATCAGGTCTTTCCCACTTTCCACTTTCATCATGAACCAATAGATTTAACTTTTCACCATCGTAACTGTTATCTCCTGTATTCTTCCAATCTATTGTTGTATCTAATCCTTTAATGTCTTCGAGCTGTTCGTTCGCTGTAATCTTCTTTCTCGTAAACTTACTAGCGGGAACACGATAAGCAAGCTCGGATTTTGGACGATCCATTCCATCTTGTATAGGTTTAAAAAAGAAAGGATAGTTAATCGATATAGGAACAACTTTGTCTGTAAACATTTTTTTAGCATCCGCACCTGATTTTGATAGTATACCATATCTACTATCACTTGATATAGTAGCTAAATTAACTGTTTCTGCTGACGACATAAAAGAAAACCCTGATCTACGGTTTTTAAGGTAGCATATTCCGTAACATCTTTTATCTGCCTTGCAAGCTTCCCAAAATATATAGAACAGTCTGTTTGCCTCTCTAAAATCTGGAGCTCCAACATCAATCTTGCTCCATTGTAAATACATATAGTGCGTACCAGTTATCCAGGTTGGCTTACCATTATTCATAAACCAGAAACCCTCCTCTCGTCGTTTAAATTCTTCGTCTATGTAATCGTACCATTTTTCTTTATTGTTTTCCGGATAACTCCTCCAATCGAATATGTTCTTGATCCTTTCGAGCTCTTTAGGATAGTCCTGTTTAACCCATTTGTTTTTCGGATGCTTGTATACTTCTTTAGGTGGTTTCGGTAGCGCTATAATTAAATTTTGTATCTCTATGATCTCACCTATAATTCCATTGTGAGATAATACTATTAAATCATGTTCTTTGTTGTAACCATACTTCCACTTCTTACCTCTGTTCATTCTGGTAATAGTGGTTCTTTTTATTGGTTCAACCGTGTTAACTAAACTTTGCTTGTACATTACTTAGATCTACCTTCTGCGAATCCTTTAAAGACTTTTTCCTTTCTCTCTTCAGGTGCTTTGCCCTCAAGCAGGTTTTCTTCTTCTTCAATTCTGTTAAGTATTTCAAATGCGTCAAATATAGCTAGTTTTTTAGTAGCCGCTGCATTTTTCAATCTATCTGCTGATATATCTTCTTTAGAATCCACAATAGCTTCTTTAGCTACTTTAATCAGCTCTTCAACTGCCTTACGCCCAGCTTGGATTATATTCTTCTTCGTTTCCTTGGTATTCATATTTAATTGTAATAAATTGTGTCATAACTCTATATAGTCTTTTTCCATCGACTACAAACTCGTATGTTGAAAAAGGTGTGAATCCTACTAGATCTCCTTTTTCGTAAGAACCATCAGTATGTTTAACAATACCAATACACGACTCTTCTTGATCTACTCCTAAATGTTTTCTTTCCTTGATGGGTTGTACAAAACAATATCCTTTAGGGGTTTTCCACTTTTCGTTTCTTTTATATAAAAATATTTGATCTTCTTTTACAAGATAAGTATTTTCATCAAAGAAACTTCTACTATTTCTTTCTTTACCTTTAACGTCATGCCAACGTCTAAACACGTTGTGATGCGTTATAATAGTATCTCCAGGTTTTACTTCTGTTTCAAAAGCTGTAGGAACGGATTTAACAATAGCCTCTCTATTTACAAATTGATGGTTAAATATCTCTGTGTTTAATATAAGATCTTTATCATCAACCTTTGCAGTATTGTTGTATCTGTTTCCTTTTGGCTCTATAACAAAGTCAAAAGGTGCTTTCATTAGTATTCTAGATTATACTCTATTGATATACCCATGTTTTTGTTAAAGTCTTTCCATGGCAGTACGTCGTTTCCTTTCTTAATATATATAGAGTACTTATCGTCTTCCTCTATTATATCACATATTTTATGGCCACCATATACCTCTTGGCCAACAGCATAGTGCATCGCATCGTTCTTGTAGTCTTTACCTACAGTAATCTTTCTAATTAGCTTGCTCATCTTTATTGTGATTTATAGTACCATCTTGAATATTAATATCAGCCGTACCATAAGTCTTTTCAAACTCAGCTTGCAGTATACTTAATTTTTCCTGTAAAGTTGAAACGTAATGTAATAAATTATGTTTTTTACTTTCAAAACTTCCAATTTCCATTTGAGCTCTATTTAAATCGCTCACTATTGATTGTACTTGATTTAATTCTTCGTTTGTAACTTTAGAAGGTTTTTCAGCCTTCAACTCCTTAATTTTTTTTGTTGTGTTTTTTGCCATTTTATTTAATTTTAATTAATTATTTATATTGTATTTAAATATGTATTAAGTAAAGTTTTATCTCCACTACTTAAAACATCATTGAAGATCAGTATTTCGTACATCTTTATCGTAATTAATGGAGATCCTACTTTTGTTATATCAAAGGTTGTAGATGTCGCAATGTTATCTGTGTACCCAGCCGCTACGCTTTGAGCGCTATTATTAACAAAGACTCCAACGTCTCCATTTGACGCTCTATCTATTCCAAGATTTACCTTAGTATCTGCTGACATTCCAGATGTGTCAAAATCCATTCTTGTTCCTATTTTGACTCTAAGACTTGAGTCGCTTTGAACCTTTACCCAATCTGTACTCCCTCCTTTTATTATCCAATCAACAGCAACGTCACTAGACTCATATCGAAAATAAAAAGAAAAAGTACCTAGAGATAATGGTGTACCCCATTCTAAATTATCTCCAGATTCAACAAACTTAATAGCCCCGCTATCGTACTGTGGAGAGTCAGCCGTGTCTCCTGTTGCAGTCAAGTTATTACTCCCTTCTTGGTCTGCCCAAGCTGTAATATCTCCGTCTCCATCTTGCGTAATACCTGTGTCATATTTATACCAGTGTATCAGACTTGATATACTAGCTGGCGTAAATTCTTCTAAAGCCGCTCCTCCTATAATTGCATTTCCTAATCCTAACATTAATCTTCTTCTTCTTGCCAATCAGAGCTTGTTACAATATCTATAATTTCGTCTTTGTTATACTGTGTTACTCCATCTAAAAAACTAGGTGTGTTACCGTAGAAAGATATTAAAGCTAAAGAGTTGTCTAAAGACTTTCTAGTTGTTTCTAAGGAACTTTGCTCTACTAAATTGTAATCTACATTAGAAAGATTACTTATGTTTATTATTACGTATTTTTTCATTACGGTATATTTGTTGTTATAGCCGGAGCGTTAACATATGTTCCATCTTCACCTACTTCGTTTATAGCTACTGTTCCAGATTTTTCCTCAAATCTAAAGTGAGCAATTAAAGCAGAATTAGAAACATGTGACCCACTTACTAAATCTAAACCTTTATCACCAGTGGTACCTCCAGAGTTGTATATTACCGCTATTTCAGCGTCGGTTAACTGTCTTCCGTAAATAGCAACATCTTTTAAATCTCCTTTAAAATAAGAGCTACCCGCTCCATTAGAAGCTATAGACGCGTTATTTATAGTTAAATCCAAAGTTCCAACACCGGGTATAGTTTCTTTTTTAACCCCATCAATCCAAAACTCAGTAGTATTATCTGTTGCGCTTACGGTACCTACTAGATGATGCCATATTCCATCTCCTTCGTAAGTAGCTCCAAGAGCATTTGTTGAACCTCCATTGCAAACGTCTGCCACGTTTCCAAACTTAGTTGTAAATCTAAACTCGTTTGAGTGTGCGTGATACACAAGAATAATTTGATTCTCTGTGTTAGAGGAGTTTCTACATTTGAAAATATTAACACTAGCTGAAATACTAGCACCTAATTTACACCAAACAGATACACTGAACTCTGATTCATCAGTTCTTACTTTTTGCGCTATTGCTTCTACTAAATTATCAATATTAATATCTTGATCAGAACCATCAAAACTACGCGCTTGCGTGTTGTGTAGATTAGATACCACCGGAGAACTAATTGGCGCTATGCCTAACATTAGGCTCTATTTCTGTAATCTGGTCTTGGCGCTACATATACCACTGCAGATCCAGAGTGCAATTCTACATTGTCCCACATTCCATATATAGTAACACCTTTTGGAAACACGTCTGATGTAGTTATTGGATCAGCATCTTCGTTACTTTCGTTTGTAGTATCTGCAGCAGCAGCGTTCCACATAGTATCTACTGCTAACACGTCGGTTCCTACAAAAGCAGTGTCACCCATACCCATATTAACGCCACCGTCAAGAGATTCCAACGCTTCAAAAGCAACATCTGTTATCATAGTGATAGCACAAACATAATATTTAGCTGTTACAGCTGTTAATAGTAATTTAGCGCCGTCTCCTTTTAGAAATGTAGATCCGAACTGCCCGAAGCCATAAGCGACCTCTGTTGAATTTTGTCCCATTATTTTTTTACTTTTTCTAGTGATCTACCGCCAAAGTAAGCACCGATCACTGTTATTAATACTAATTGTAATAAGTCTACCCACGAAGCTTTAACCTCAAAAGCAATAACACCAGCATCGATAAAAACTAACAATACTGTTGATACAACTAGAAATATTAAAACTAGTGGTCTTATATTTTTTGATAACCAAGAGTCCGACTGCATGTCCATCGACCATCTTTCAGTCACTTGCTTTTGCATCTCAGCTTCGTAACTCATTATCATATCTTTTATTTTCTTTTCAGCTTCAAGCTTCTCTTCTTTAGACGTGTGTAAGTTATCTATAACTCCACCTACACCTTTTACTAATTCATTAGCCCCACCTGAAAATATACTTGCTAATATACTCATGTTTAATACCCTGATTTTTTATACTTATTGAAAGGCGTAGGTTTATTTCCAAAATTAAAAGCCTTGTAATCTTGTGGGTTTCTATAGTTTTTATAAGGCGAAGCCATTTCCATTGGCGTGTCTCCAACCCCGCCCATTGTATCATTTGTTTCTAATCCTTTAATCTCTTCACCTGGCTTTAGTTTTTGTACATACATACCGTTTTCATCTTCTCTAATTTCAGAATAGTCTTGTACGGCTGTTTGAGGGTAATCTTCAGGGTCGTGACCTGACAATTTAAACTGAGCCTCAAAATCATCTTCATCAACTAAGTCACCCACTTTGTAATTTAACTTTATTTGTCTGGAAAGATATATTTTCTTAGTTGGGTCAGCTTGTGTTTCTCCACCTACTGCTGCTTGCATTAGTGGACTTAATCCATTTATGTTCATATTTATATATTTTGATGAGGAGATACCCCCTCGTTTAATTCACCTCCTAATTTATTTTTTGGACCAAGTTTCATAGGCATTGCTCCTTCCATTTCTTCTTTAGCTTCTTCTTTTAATAGTTTTTTACCAGCTTCAGCATCTTCATTTCCACCTCCACCGCCAAATAAATTTTTAGCACCTTTTATACCAGCTCCAATAACCTCAGACATTCCACCAGTAGCAACACCTAATCCTACTCTACCAGCTTTTTTCATCCAATTAGGCATTGGAAGTGGACTATCTCCAGCTTCTTTCATTTGAAACGCAGAAGAAGGTGATCTACCATCTTTCAGGTTTACTGTCTCTGATTTTTGATTTATACCAGGGAGCGTGTGTCCCTTCATTTTAAAACTTCCTTGTTTTTTTCTTGCCATTTTTTTTAATTTATGTATTTTTCTTTTCAGCTTCTTTTTTAGCTTTCGTACCTACTTTGTAGGCTAACTTTTCCCACGGAAACTCTTTCCAACCTTCTTCTCTCCACTGTCCGTTATATTTTATTTTACCGTCTTTTCTAGGATATTTCTTACCTCTCCAGGTTACGTCGTTATCTGAATAACCTAACTCGCCTTTTTCCATTCTAGCCATGTGATCTCCTTCGTGAGCCACAACCTCTGCTTCTAATGAGCTTCCTTTAGGTATGTTTTTGTTAACAAAGATAGTACCGTCGTTATTAGCCTCGCCAGCTATACCATTATCTAGTTCTTTTCTTTGCATTTTAAACACCATGTTCTTGTGTTCTCCCGTGCCTTTTAATACCGATCTATTTAGTTTGAACGCCATATTATCTTTCTTTATCTTTTATCATATCATCTATAGATTTATTGAAAACCTTGTCAGTA
>Ga0208669_1001109_pt1 | contig 10055 bp, 8 predicted proteins | sample 21_taG_FD_184095 | JGI IMG/M metagenome (GOLD analysis project Ga0208669, IMG submission 184095) | Marine viral communities from the Subarctic Pacific Ocean - 21_ETSP_OMZ_AT15319 metaG (SPAdes) (version 2) | ecosystem: Environmental > Aquatic > Marine > Oceanic | place: Pacific Ocean | collected...
ATATGTTTTATACAAACCTCAAAGAAGGTTTGTAATCTTCCCCTGTCCCTTAAAGTAGGAACAACCGACTTCTGCAATTGTACGATACAATGCCTTGTTACCAAGAGTACCTACACCAAATGGGTTTCCGTTGGAAATACCATCCTCAAAGTATTGAGTTGGTTTCATAACAGACAACCATAGATGGTCGGTGTCAAGGAAAAGCATATCACTGATACAAGAGGAATTAACACCTGTTGATGGCATAGCCGCAACAGGAATCAAAGGTATGTCATAGTAAGTCGAAACTCTAAATCCGACTTCTGCACCCTTTACACCTCTAACTCCATTAACAGTAGGAACGATTTCCTTTCTGTCCATAAAGCGTTCTTGTGCTTGTAATAGGTCACTTAGAGTTTGTAGTGTATCATATCCAGTTAGAATAACCTTTGGTGAACCACCAGCAACTCTCAAATCTCTAATCATGTTGTTTAGAACAGTTAGAGTTAATTGACGAGCAGCACTTGAAGCATAAGAAGCCCCGAAAGATACTTGTGAATCAAGGAATGAACCACTATCACGGTTTGAGCCGTAAATGTGACTTGTTGCTGTTCCATCTGCGTCACCAACAAGGTTTGCAGTTTCCATAGCAGCCAATTCAGCAGTTGATGTGATAACCTTGTATAGAGAAGTATAGTTTCTATCAATGTTAGCAACAGTAGTTGTAGCAACTGCTGAACCTGCATCATAGTTTTCCAAAGGCATTACAAGCATTTGGTTCTGTACTTCTGAATGGTGCTTACCCATGTCTTCACGAAGTTGCGCTCTAATGTCACCAATTCCGTCATCAATAGCCGCCATTTCCATAGCCAATTCGCTGAAATCAAATTGATGAGCAACGATTTTAGGGCTTGTAAATAGTGTAGTGTAAGTAGGTGCAATTGGGCCTAGACCGTCATTTGCAGTATTTAATCCTGCATTTTCTGGAACGCCACCAATTAGGTCTGCTCTAAGAGTAGATGCACCTAGATTAGTTAGTGAAGTATCGCCTGTAACTCCTACGCTTAGAGAATTACCGCTTCCACCAGCAGGACGCTCTGAAAGAACTCTCCAACCACTAGAAGTGTAAGGTCGCTTTGAAATAACAGATAGTGCATTACACTCTCTATTTAGCATAGACCAAACCTTTTGGCCGTATAGTTGGTTGTAAAGATTACCATTAATACCGCTTGTTGGGTTTGTTTGTGAAGCAGCATCATGACCAGCATGAAGACCGCTTAATCCACCAGCAGCCTTCAATAGTTGATTACCAAAGGCTCCGCCTGTTATTCCGTATGTTTGTGCTTCTAAATCTGCAATTGTGTTAATATAACTCATTTTAAACGCCTCCTGCCATCTTATGAATTTGTGACCAATCCATTTCAGCCAATTCATCCATACTTGGGAGTTGTATTTGTGCTTCTTCTTGTGCCTTAATGATTGTTTCCTTTTCAGCAGTTAAAGACTTGCGTAGTTGTGTAAATTCTTCCTTTAGAGAAGCAATTTCGCTTGCAGCATCATAGTTAGCCTTTGCGATTACGCTTTCTCTTGAAGAAGTTTCAGCAGTAAATCTGTTTTCAAACTGCTTTTGTAGGTTGTCGTAGGCCAACTTTTCAAGTTGTTCTTGACGGAAAGCCTCGTAAGCCTTCTCGATGTTACCAACGCTCAAATCAAGCGTTTCTAATTCATCATTACCAAATGCCTTAACAACGGGCAAATCAGAACTTCGTGGTTTGCCATTGTCAATAACCACACGGTCTGCTGGCTCGCCTATTTCGACACCTGCACCATCTAAAGTAGATACATAGGCTTTAGCCTCAGAATCATCCATATATTCTGCTTTTTCATCTTCTAAAGGCATAGCCTTTTCATCGGTTTCCAATGGCATACCTTTTTCATCTTCGGTGTCCATCATCTCATCTTCTTTCCTAAGAGAATTAACTTCATCCATTAATGAATCTAATTCTGCTAGGGCTTTTTCTAGTTTGCTCATATTATTCGCCTCTGTTTTTTTGTCTTGCTTTAGTATATCAAATCGTGCTTCTGGGTTTATTCCTTTTTCACATATTGTTACTTCATGTAGTTCTAATTTACTTATTTCATTATAGTCGCCTAATTCTGGATTACTTTTCTTTACTTTATGTATAGCCTGTCCTCCAATGCTAAATGACCTTAATGAACCTTTTCTAATGCCTCTGTTTATTTCTTTGGCTTTTTCTATATCATCTCTTAACTTAATTACTACAAAGAACCCTACATCATCTACTTCGGTTTTCCATAGTCTTCCTTCTTTGTCTCTATATGATTTTATTACTTCCCCAACTTGAACATTAGAATGATTAGTCATTACATTTCTAAACTTTGGGTTCTCCATATATTTGTTTACTGCATCGTTAAGTGCTTTGAGTGTGATTAAATCGTTTTGTTTATCGACTATTTCTATTGAAGCATATCCACCAATCATTAAGTCATCATTAGATTTTAATATCCTTAACTCGTCAGTGTTGTATCTCTTCATTAGAAGTGACATTTGCCTCAACCCTTCGTTATCCTTTCCACTATATAAGGAACACCTAATCTTCACTAGGTATGGTTAATTTATTGTTCTTATCTTCGTAGATATTCCATATACCTTCATCACTATCCTCATCAGCAGGGGCTTGTTTATATCCTGTCCATGCAAGCCACATTCTTTTGCCCTTAACAGGCACTACCCTAAGATGTAATTTAGTCTCGAATTTATTTCCTTCTAAAAAGTATTCATGATAACCATGCCTTTGAACACCCAATTTAACCTTTCCTGAATCAACAACTTTTTCTCTTTCAAAGGTTCTGGCAACTTCCGCAGGATATTTACCTGCTTTACCAAACAAATCAAACAGTTCTTTTTGGTTATCTAAATCAACATTCCAATTTATTGATTCATCTCCTAGTTTCATAACAATGTTAATATTATCATCTTCTCTAGAATATATCTTAAATTGACCAGATTGATATTTAGAAGGAGTTTTATATGCTTTCATAATATTATCCTCTTGCATAATTTTATCATTCTCAGCAAACAACTTTCCTTCCTCAAATGAAATACCTTCTCTATTAGAAGCCCAATCCTTTAACTTCTTGCTATTAGATTCCAATACATCTTCATAATCACTAACTTTAGTTTTAACTAAGAAATTATGAATTTCTTTAGGAGTCTTTGCGCCATTTTCTTTCAGATAATTAAATATAGTGACAGTTAACATGCTTTGTTTAGTTTTCATTATTTCTTCTGCTTTAGATTTCCACATATCTAAATCATTAAGTGCATTTTTAGACATTAAATTATCTTCTTCAAACCCATAGATAGTGAATCCATCCATATCGCTTTTAATAATAATAGTGGCTTCTCCGTGAATATGGTCAGTTACAACCATTCCTTTCTTTAGTGCCTCAACATCATAATTTAATGACTTCTTAGTATCTTTAGATAGTAATTCCAAAGTAACTACTTTATCCGGCATGGTTACTTCTGGAACTTCAATAACTTTGGCTGAATAAAGAGTATATCTTTCTCCTGATTTTTTAACTTCATCGACTTTAACTCTAATAATATCTCCTATATCAACAGATATTTTAGTATTAAGAGCCTTACCTACATCCATATATTTCTTACCTTGTAATTCTTTAATATGTTTTCCTGTTTCTTCTGTAGGGCCAATGTCTATACCCACAGTATAAGAATAAAGGTTACTCTTAGTCTTCTTCTTATCTAAAACAATAACATCTAAATCAACAAACTTTTTCCACTTAACCCACTTAGGATTCTTTTTAGTACCTATGTAATAAGTGGAAGTAGCATCTTTAATTACTACTCCTTCAGAAGTAGGCATATCCATAATTGCTTTAGCATATTCTTCAATATCTTTTAAACTATCTGCTTCTCTTGTATCTTTTTTAGAAGGGAAAACTAAATGTTCAGAAGAACGAGAAGAATAGTTATTAAACAAAGTCTTCATTCTTTCTGATAATTCTTCTTCAACCATATTTTGGTCATTATGTCTAATAATATCAAATACATGACACTTTAATTCAGCATCTTTATATTTGCCCTTAAAAACATGAGCAATAGTATCTGCTCTATGCAAAGGGTCTTCTCCATCAAATAAGATTAATTCTGCATCTAATATACAATCACCGAAATGCTTCTTTTTTAGTTCAGAAACTATGTCTTTACATTTACTAGTTATGTCCTTTTCATTATACGAATATATTTTAATATTATTATCTATTTTATGTAATTGTATTCTCATACCATCATATTTTTCTTGAACAAACCATTGACCACTGAAGCCCTTTAATTCTTTAAGGTCGTCTATTTCAAATATTCTATACATTGGTTTGTTAGGAATCACGAAGTCACTAATAGATTTTTCAGTCTCAGACTTTTCATCCTTAGATTTCTCAATGTCCTTTAACTCTTCTAAATCTTCTTCATCTTCTTTAGATAGAATCAATAACTCTAATAAGTCCATGCCAGCCTTTACTTTAGATTCGACTTTCTTTGAGTCTTTTCCATCCCCATAATGCTCAATAATATAGAGGGGTATGTCCTCTTCTTGTAGGTCAAGTCCTTTTAGACCCACTGTAATATCGTCAGGTTCGATGTCTTTAACAGCGTAAATGGCTGGATTGATGATTGTTTTATCATGCCTTAACGCATAATGAATAAATTTAACCATAGTCTCAGGATTATTTAGTAATTCTTCAAGAACACTATCTGTAAAGCGTTTAGCAAAAGGGTCATCAACTAAGTGAGATGAATAACGAACAAGTTTAACTGCTTCAAATAATTTCTTTGCTTCTTGAGAAGAAGGATTCTTAATCTCTTTATTATCCATTAGGTCTTCATCAATATGCTCTTTTAATTCCTTACCTGCGGCATCTGCTTCCTCATAAGATGATTTAATGCTATCAACAGCATTACGCCAACGGCCCCCATACTCGCTAGGGTCTGCCTTTGCAGAAAGATAGGCCATTCTTGTTTTTTCAAACAATCTAAGAATTTCCTCAGAAGGTTGCTTATCCTTCTCTATTGAAGAGAGATTCATTATTGTCCCTCAACGATACTTATTAGGTTTACTTAAAATACCATCAACATTAAATTCACGCACTAGTTCTTGAGACTTTTCAGTAAATTCTTCTTGACCAATACTGCCGTCTTTAAGTCCATCAAGCAGCCCATCTAAGTCTTTTTCAACTTGTCTAATTAACAACTCAATATCTCTAATTTGCTGTTTATCTGCCTTTACTCCACCTTCGCCTCGAATTGTGTATTTAAGGACATCTAAAGACTTTTTAAATTCAGTAACTTCTCCACCTAAACCATATCCTTCTTTTCCATCAGTGTTGGTTTTATATTGAGTGACTTTAGCCGCTTTTGGTTTCTTTAGTTTTATCTTTTCCATAATGTTATCCTTTTCCAAAGGACTACGGTTATTTTCTAAAGATAATAGTAGTTCTTCTTTTGCGCTTCTTGCTTTTTCAATAGCAAGACTGATTATTCTTTCTTCTTTTGTTACTCTTTCTGGCATTATTGTCCACCTGCTCTTTCCACCATTTTGTGAATTTGTGACCAATCCATACTATCAACATCAATAGTAGTGGTATTGTTGTCCATTCTAGGAGTAGGGCTTTCTGCTACTACTAGTCCTGCTTTCATTAAAATATTATCTTTAGCATATAGAGTCTTTTCTAACGCTTCAACTTTTGCAGATAGAGCCTTTACTATCTCTAACATCTCTTGATTAATTGTATTTTCTTCTGTCATTTGGATTCCTCCTTTTTGCCTCTTGGATAAATTAAATCTTGTAATTGCCTAAAGAGCAGTTCGTACTCCTTACGAAGTTTCGTAGCAGTAGCCACTATATCAACATTCCTTTCATCCATTGATTTCATCTTCTTATTTAGTTTCTTATCAGACTTCATTAAGTCTAATTCTTTAAGAGTGTCTATTAGTTCGCCTAACTTAGTAAAGTCTTGACCAAAAAATTCAGTAGGTTCTGCTGATTGCAAAGTTTTCTTTAGTTTCTTTCTACCTTTAGCATCTAAAGAATCAAGTATCTTTTTAGGAACCTTTTTCTTTTCTTTAAGAACATAGTCCTCGCCTTCTCCGTAATAATCCCATGTCATATTAATTCCTCATGTATTGCTTTAATGCACCTTTTATCTCATCCACTCTACTGTATTTTTTAACTAGGCTATGTGAAAGGTTTTCAACTTGAACAATTGTTCTATTATCATAAGTATCTAAAAGGTTTCCTTCTTGTATAGCACTTAACCACTCTTTGTCCACTTCATTAATATTGGGTCTAGTTCCTGCTTTTCCAGAAACCCATTCCTTAAACTCTTCCACTTCGGAATCATCAAGTTTCTTTATTAATTTAGACATTTTTCTTAATGAATGATGTATAGACTCAATAACGCTACCTAGTTCAATTAATTTCTTAACTTCCCTATCCCATTTCTTTTTGCGTTCCATCTGTTCTATTTGATTTTCTTTATCTTCGCCTTCCAATATTCCTTGAGGTACTTCAGGAGGATTAGGGAAATTTTCAGATAATTCTACATAATCATCTAATTCTTTTTTAAATTGACTTATTCTTTCAATACTGCCTTTAACCTTCAAAAGTTTCTGTTCTTCTTCTTCCAAATCCTCTTGAATTTCTTCTGTGGCCTCTTCTATAATATCAACTTTGCCTTCTTTAATTTGTTCTATAAACTCCTGTAATTCAGAAATTTCTCCAAGTTTATCTTTTTTAGGAACAGTTTTAGTTTCTTTAACTCTTTTTCCCCCTCCCGCAGTAGGTACTGAAAAACCAAACGGTGAAATTTCGGGGTCACTACCTACTGTAGTTTCAGGTTCATCTCTAATAGTAGTTTGTTCTTCATATAAGTTTTTAATCTTTAAAGTTAGTTGTTCTATTTTTCTAGCAATAATGCCTTCAGTCCCGCCTTCCGCAAATTCCTTCAGAACATTAATATACTCTGTTAGTTGCTTTTCTTTCTTTAATAAAACATCAAACTCTGTTAATATAGATTTAATTGTAGTCTTTGTCTCTAATGCAATTTCTCTATCAGGCTTATTTAGGTTTTTTGCCGTCTTCTTTGCATCCCTTAGTTGCTTTGCCCATTTAGATTTATTTTGCTTAACAGAAGGATTTTTATCAAATTCGTTAATATGTAAATTAATTAAAACATCATAGAAAGACATCTTATCATCAGTATCTTCGATAGGAATTATTTTGCCTTGTAATGCAATAAGAGTATTTACTGTTTTTTGAACATCATGTGCTTTGGTTTTTGTAGTTTTGCCGTTTTTTGTAGTTACTAATACTTCTAACTTGCCATCAGCACTCATAATTGATTTATACCTTTTATTTAAAAAATCAGGCTCCTTTGAAAGAACAGTCATTAAGTTAATAACAGTATTAGAATCTTTTATGTTTTTTCTTCTACCAACCCATGATGCAAAATTTAAAAACTTGTAACCTGTTAAGGTTCCCTTACTCTTCTTAACTATAATATTATTTGCTAATGTCTCAGTAGATTTCATTAATTTTTCTATATTAGTGAGTTCTCTATTGGCACTTTTATGCTCCATTTGTTTTCTTCTAGATTCTGTTTCCTCAAAATAATCATCTGTTTCTTTATCGGTAGTATCTAGGTCTTGAGTCTGAGAAATACCTGTTCCTCCGCCACCTGCGGCAGTAGTTGATAAGGTTTCATCTAACTCTTCTTCAGTATCGTCTCTGATTTCTTCATCGCTTCTTGAATCTTCTTCCTCTTCTTCATCTTCAGCCTTAGAAATGTATTTTCTATAATTAACTATATTATTAGGAGAGAGGTTTTTTATTAAAGAATTTTTAATATCAGTGATAGTTGCATCTGACTTAACTAATGACATAGTTTCATTATCTATGTTTGCTTTTAGCAAAACAGTCTTCAAAGACTTATCTTTAGATAATTCTATAATCATTTAATCACCTTAGAAGGGAATGTTTTCTTTCTTACCACGCCTTTTAGGAGGAAGAGTAACTACATCAGGAATATCTGCTGATGAAGGAGAAGCCTTATGACTATTATCCGCAGGGAAGCCCATAGTCATATCTTTACTCTTTTTTACTCTTGTATCTTTAGTAGTGTTTATTGCTCTTACTTGAGCCAATTCTTTGCTTAGTCTTACTTCTTTTTGTCTTAAATCTTCTGTCATTTTATTCACCTTTAAGTTTAAAATCATCTAGTTTAATTATTCCTTGTGTTTTAACTAATATCTTTATCAATTCTTCTTTAGTTAATTCATTTAGTTGTTCTTCAAATGCGTTCATTAATTGAAGGTGGGTTGAATCAGCCAACATATTTTCGTAATCTTCATCAACATAATCTAAAGTATCTTCTTCTACATCTTTAATTCTGCCAAATTTATCTTTATCTGAACCACCGACTAGTTTAATTCTTCTTGGGTCTTGACCACCCTCTTTATGACTAAAGATGGTTTCATCTTTATCCTTACGGCTTTCTTTAATTATTTTTCTCCAAGTCATATTAATCATCCTCTTTTAAGACTTTAAGCAATCTGCGTTCTAATTCATCTAATGTCTTAGTACCGCCAAGCATTTTATTTTTCTGTCTAATAGCACTAAGTAATTCTTTCTCACTACCTTTAAATCCTTGACCATGACTAAATTCATCTCTAATTCGTCTAACTTCAACTTGTCTTTCGTGCCTTCTATCCATCTCTTTAAAGTCACCAAAAGCCATTTCATCTTCTTTTAGAATTATTTTCCATTCTTCCATTTTAACCAACTCTTCTTTCTGTTCTTTGGTCTACATTCTGATTTCCGGCATCTAAAGGTAATCCTGTGAGTCTCTTATCTGGCCCTTGTGCCATAGAGGGTTTATTTCTTGTGGTCGCAGGATTTTCTTGCGGAGTCGACATAGCCTGTTCTTGCATTTGTCCCATTTGCGAAGCATCAATGTTTGTTCCTGCATATGGGTCTGCTTCTGCCTGTTCTTCTCCTTCTGCCGGTTGTTCTTCTTCAACAGGCTGAGGTTTTTCATAAGTAAAGTTACCGTCTTCATCCATATCAACTTCAAATCCTAAATTTTTAATAGAGGCAGCAATATTAACTTCTATCTCTTTCTTTCTTAGTGAAGCAATTTCATCTTCTTCTTCACTAGGAGGAAGTTTCAAATCCCAATCAGTAATACCAAATTGCTTAATCAAGAAGGGGAATACATAATTGTTATATACATTTTGAGCCATTTGAACTGCCCTATTAGTAACAAGTATCTGCATACCTTCATTATTTAATCCTCCGCTTGTAGTATTGTCAGCCATGAAGACTTTACTTACACCATAAAACGCTGATATTCTATCTCTCAAATCATCTTTAACAGAAACATAATCCATTTCCTTTAGACTATCCATAAACTTAATCCATTCAACAGCCCCTTTACCATTTTCTGCTTCTATTCCCATAACAGGGATAAAATGAGGGTCAGTTTCCATTTTTTCTTTAACGGAACGCCAAAAAGTTCTCATAGATTCCATATTTCTAGTTTGTACTGCAAGCAAACCTTTAGGCATCCTACTCTTAGTATATGAAGAATTAACATAGTTTTCCATAGCAATTAGAGTAGTAATATGATTATATAGAGTAATAACAGGAGATAAACCATACAATCTAGAAGGACTATACTTACTAAAGTGTAAAACTTCACCCTTTAAGAAATACTGGTCTTTACCATTTACTCTATTAACATAATGAACAGGGGCTAAATTACCACCACACTCTTCACACATTTCATGGGCTTCAGCAGATATAATACTACGGTGATTGATACAAGTAAATCCTTTTGTGCCTCTTTGTCCTAATTCATCAGAATAAATAGCCATAGTAACGGGGTCGCCACGATATATTTCCTTGATACGGTGCATTCTTATCTTACCGTTACCATCTAAAAAGTATTCTTTGACTAAAACAATATAAGCATAA
>Ga0208669_1001111_pt1 | contig 10048 bp, 33 predicted proteins | sample 21_taG_FD_184095 | JGI IMG/M metagenome (GOLD analysis project Ga0208669, IMG submission 184095) | Marine viral communities from the Subarctic Pacific Ocean - 21_ETSP_OMZ_AT15319 metaG (SPAdes) (version 2) | ecosystem: Environmental > Aquatic > Marine > Oceanic | place: Pacific Ocean | collected...
AGCAGGTGCTATAGCAACTATTAAAGTTACCAATGAAAATATAGAAAAGTTTAATAAAGATAAATTATATGTAAGTTATTTTTGTAACGAAGTAGAGAGAGAAGATGCCTAAGAACTCAGCTCTTGAAAGAATAGAATCACACGAAAAACTTTGTCGTATTATGCAGAAACAAACCCATCAAAAAATTAACAACATAGAATCAGAAATTAAAGATATTAAAAGACATATGTATTATGCTATGTCAGCACTTATAGGTGGTATGTTTACAATTATAGTTATATTATTTCAAAAACTTTAACTCTAAAGGTCTTTATGGCTAGAAGAAAGAAAGCAATTACTGGTCTAATAAGCGAAATGAAAGTACAGATTGAACTAGCAAAAGACCCTAATATCCTAGTATTTACACCTCTTGGCGGACTTGGTCCTGTAGATATTGTTACTTTAAATATGACTACAGGTGAGTATACTGGTTATGATGTTAAGTCTAAAAATTATAGGAAGTCAGACTATACAGCCAAGGATGGTTATAAAAGAAAAAGAGTTGGATCACTTATATCCAGAGGTAGAACAAAAGAACAAATCAAACTAAAGGTAAAAATAATATATGCCAAATGATAATTCGTTAGATATTATTAATGAGTATAAAGACCAAGTAAGAATACTAAAAAGTCAGATAGCAGAGCTAGAAGATTCTAATAAGTCTAAAGATTCAGCTAACAAAAGGTGTTTGCAAAAACTAGAGTTTTGTAATAAAGATTTAGAAGATGCACTATCAAAGATTAAGGATTTAGAGGAGAAAGAATAATGCCATTTGAAATGATAACAATGTTAGGCTCTACTGTATTAGGTGGAGTAATGAGTATTTGGTCGCAAAGTATTAAAGCAAAACAAGCAGAACAAAAGATGTTACTGCAAAGAGCAGATGTACAACAAAAAGGTTTTAAAGAAGCTAGAGAATATAACAACGAAGGCTTCCAATGGACCAGAAGAATTATAGCTTTAACTGCAGTATTTGCAATAGTATTGCTACCAAAACTAATGCCAATATTTCAACCAGATGTAAGTGTAATTGTAGGTTATTTAGAATTTAAACCTGCGTTCTTTTTTCTACCAGAAAAAGAAATAATGAAATGGATAACACTATCTTCTAATAGTTTGGTTATCACACCATTAGATACTAACCTAGTGTCAGCTATTATTGGTTTATACTTTGGTGGTTCATTAGTTAAAAAATAATGAGCAAAGGTATAATGACAGCATCTGTTAGTCAGTATAAGAAAAAGACAAATTTATTATCACAACAAACAGGAAAAAATGGCAAGAGTAAAGTTCAACATAGCAGATCAACCACACGAAAGAATACCAAAAAAAACAAGTATAGGTAGACGACCTAAAAAATCTTCTATGAATAAGTCAAGAAAGAGACAAACTGGTCTAAAAAAATATCGTGGACAGGGTAAGTAATATCTTATATTAAAACCTCACAGGAGATAAATATGATTGATAAAATTAAAGACAAAGCTATGCACTACTGGAATGATCATAGAGAAATGGTTATTGTTGTAGCAGTTGTATTAGTTATTACTATCATCACATAATGTAATTTATAAGGATAACCTATGGAGATAGACAGGATGAACTATTACTTTACAGGTGTTCTTATAATAATGATGACTTTGTTGGCTCTTTGTGGAGGACCGGCAACATGATTGATAGATTTATCTATAACTTTTTTGGAAAATTAGATAACGCAATATCTTTTATAGAAACTTATTCTATAAAATTTACCGAGTGGTGTTGGCACTCAAGAGTTAAAATTTTAAAAAGAAAAAGAAAATGAAAGTAAGCGAGAAAACAAATGTAACTATGCCAATTAAAAATATGATTGGTATTGTAGCAATAATTATTTCTGGAGTAATTGGCTACACAGAAGTTACTGCCAGACTTACATCCCTTGAGACATCAAGAGAACTATTCCAAGCTGATCTACTTAAAAAATCCGAGCAGTTACCAACCGACCAAGAACAGTTTATGTTGCTTGAAGATTTATATAAGACAGTAGAAAAGATTGAAAAGAGAATAGAAGATATGATGCACAATAAAGTTAATATACAGTTCTTAACAAAACAAATGGAAAAGGCATTAAAAGATATTGAAAATTTAAAAGACAAAGTAAGAGCAAATGGCAATGGAACGAATCACTAGAAAAGTTGTAGAATACTTAAATGATATGCAAAAGAAAACTAAACAAATGAGGATGGTAAAAGATTTAAAAAAAGAAGTTGAAACTGGAAAGCATGGTACACAAAAGTATGTCATTAAACAAGGAGTAAACAAAGGTAAGACAGTATGATTGAAACTGTAATAGCACTACTAATGATTGTTAATGGAGAAATTAAAGAACATAGAATACAAAAATCTATGTCTTATTGTTTAAAAGGTAAAAGAATTGCTATGCGTAGCAATACAGGAAACAATGTAGAGTACCAATGTATTAAAAGTAAAGCAGAAACAGAAATTTATATAGGTGCAAAATCTATTAAAAAACTTATATTAGAATAATGGCTATTAGAAAAACAACAAAAGGTAAGAACGCAAACTACAGACCTACAAAATCTGGAGCTGGTATGACAGCCAAAGGTGTCAAAGCATATAGAAGAGCCAATCCCGGATCAAAATTAAAAACAGCAGTAACAGGTAAGGTCAAGGCAGGATCAAAAGCTGCTAAACGTAGAAAGAGTTATTGTGCCAGATCAGCAGGACAACTTAAAAGATCATCCGCTAAAACAAGAAACGATCCTAACTCAAGAATAAGACAAGCAAGAAGAAGGTGGAAATGCCGATAAAAAAAACATGGAAGAAACCAGAAAGGTCTTTTATGTGTGGGTACTGCGAGGAGTGTGGAAAACAATTAATTAGTGATGCTGGTGGCTGGATTATAACTGCTACAAAAAAATACTTTTGCCATGATGGAAAAGATGGTAGTTGTTTCGACAACTATTGTATGTTAAAATTAAAAAAACAACAGGAGAATAACTATGTATGGTAAATCAAAAGGAAAAAGTAAATTAACATCTAAACAAAAAACTTTGCCACCGGCTTTGAAGAAAAAAATTATGAACTCTAAATCTAAAAAGAAAAAGTAATGCCGGGTTATCACAAAACTAAATCTGGTAAGATGGCTAAAAAAGGTTTGTACTATAACATCAACCAGAAAAAAAAATCTGGTACTTCAAAAAGTAAAGCTAAAAGTACAATTACTAAAAAGGCATATAAGAATATGCTATCTGGGTTTAAGAAATAAGTTTCTCAAACTCTTGCCACAACGATTGTTCTGGAGACCAGAATCTTTTTTGGTCTCTTTTCATTTCTATTGAATGTAAAACTGTGGTATGATCTTGTCCAAAATATCTACCAATATCTGTAAGGTTCATACGATACTTTTCAAATAACATATTGTGTATTACATTTCTTGCTCTAACAATATCTGTGGTTCTACTTTTTTTCATTAGAGTTTCTTTGTGTACTTCAAAATGTATGCAAACTTTATTAATCACACTTTGTACATCTGATGGTTTTGGTTTTGTAACAGTATAACCTACAATTTTTTTTACATTGCTATCTTTGATTGGTTGTTTTTGTAAAAGATTGGCAGCATATAAAAATCCTTCCGAGAACCCTACCTCATATAATCTTTCTTCTTGGTTCGTAAGAAGGTAAAATGCTTTCTTAACTTTGTATATAAAATTGTTTTCGTTTATTTGTTTTATGTGTTGATTATAATGTTTGCTTACATTTATGGTCATAAATCCCCCTCGTGTTCCTTCAGTTTTTTTTTATATAAAGTTAATAACTACTTTGCCATTAACTGTTCTCTGCACTCGTTAACTTTTATGTGTAAGCTATAACTTTCTGCTTTCAACTTGTTAACCTTTTGAACTGTTTGGATATATTGTTCAGATTTTTTTCTCTGTTTGTCCATCAGTTTTTGCAGTTGCATTTTGGTTTTTTCCATCTTGCTCCTTTTTTACTGTTGTAAAATCAATCCTCAAATTATCAATTTTACATTCTACAAGTTCTCCATTATTGGAGTTGTTTGCAGCTTTCTCTACATCATCAAAAAGTTCTATCATTGTAAAATGACAATCCCCATTAATAATTCTCTTATACTTACCCATTTTTATCCTTTTTGGCAACCTCTTTTTTGTGTATCTCTCTGGTCATCTTATTGTACACACTCAAGTCTAAATAGTTATCTGCTTTAAAATTTTTTGTTGATCTGTATAGTTTTAATCCCATCATTAATTGACCTACTTGGTGCGGTTTTATTCGTTTTTTTAAACTGTCAAACAATATTATTGTAAACATTTCTGCTAATAAAACAAAATTTTCTTGGTAGTTACCATAATCTTTTTGCCGATCATCAATAACTTTCTTTTCAATTTCTTGATCTAAATCTGTTATTTTTTTATCCATAAATATGTTGAGGTGTCTTGGGGAAGAAAACTACCGAAAGGGAACTAGAAAGAAAAAACTCCCCCAAGACTAAATACAAATTAATTAAAACTTGTATGATTGTTTATTACCATAATTAGGTTTACTTTGAAACCCTTTATTAGGAGTTGCTGCAGGTTTATCTTCGTTGGCAGTAGGTGGTGTCATCTTGATTGTAATCCCAACAACATTACCTTGCTCATCCTTATCATCCCATCCAGCTTGATTGTGCCAAACGTCTCCTATCTTTACACCGATTGTCCATTTCTTACCCTCTGGTGCTTTTAGGTTTGGCGGTGCTACCCAATCCGGTTGGTTCTCCGCATTTTTGTTTTGGTTTCTTACCAAGTTACACCATACTACATCTTCACTCATGTTTACTCCTTTGTTATTGTCAGCTTTTACTGACCATTAGTTAATTGTAATTCACGAGTTTCAGCAACATCTGTTACTTGTCTATATGCTCGTAAATTATTTCTCATTAGAAACTCAACGTCTTTTCTAATCAAGTTCTTAACCTCTAGAAATTCATCAAGATTATTAGTTGATTTTAATGCACGTTTCATTTCTTCTACATCTATAGTATCATCCATATATGTAGGTTCTTCAACAGATTGCTCTGTAGAATCTTCAAATGGTTTTGGCTCATAGCCATCCTCATCTTTAATACCAGTTTTAAGATTTAATAAATTTAAAAACGCATACTTTCTTGAATATGACATGGCATTGCCGGTTCCAAACTTATCAAGGTTTCCAAATGCTGAACACCCATCAACAAGTACATGTTGTGTTGGATCATCAACATCATAAACTCTCATGGTACATACGACCATGACTTGTTTTATGTTTGGTACAATCTCTGTCAGATAATTACAAGTGGCATACAAACCATTGTCTAGTAAGGCTTGTGTTGCGGTTGCTTGTACATCATCATGTAGCAATGGGTTAAAGTGCATCCCATTTGCTTTCGCACCTTTCTTGACACCTTTTGCACTTAAACAGGCATCATGTAGTTTTTGATATATATTTCTCTTATTCATGTTTTATTCCCCATAGGTTAGTTATTAATTGTTTTTGCTCATCTGCTAAATCTTTATAATAGAAAGGATGATTTATATCTGGTGCTTCACACATCAATGCAAGTTCAGATAAGTTACCTTTACAGAACATAATCATACGTTCCCATAAAAGTATCTTCTCAATCATTTTAAAGTAAAGATATTCCAAATGATCTTTCTTCATTAACTCATGCGATTGATCAAAGGTAATATGCTCTTTGTCATTTACATAAATTAAATATGGTATCTTCTTGGTACACATATAATAAAATGAAGTTTGTGTAAGGTTATCTGTTGCGGGTTCAGTGGGTAAGGCTTGACTACTCATTGTCCACTCTTCCTTGTTCTTAACCTTTCTAATATTGGGTGGCTTGGTTTTAAGTTCAATCATTATTTTTTTTGTAAGATAATCAACTCTACCGGTAACAGGTTTAATCATTGTCATTTCTTTGTGCTTAACATATTGCTCACAAATTAACTTGTCATCACCAACCAAATCTTTAACAACTTTCTTTGTTACTCCAATACAATCATGTGCATACGAAATCATTTCTTTTCTGGCGAACTCATCTTTTTTATCTACCGGGTCTTTTTTATTTATTTCATCTAACTCGCTGTCAAAACATTTTTGATAATCTCTATCCCATTCTGTTTCTTTAATTGTTTTTGATTTGTAAATTACATCTGCAATTAATTTTTGTACTGTGTTATTAACTAAATTGCCGAATGATGGTTTGTATCTCCACAACCATGATCTTCTAATCTTTTCTAAAAAAGAATAGCTAATTAAATTTTTAGCAAAGGGTGATGACGTTGAAGAGTATGACCAATGATCCAATCCTTCTCCGCCATTAAATATTGAAAATGCTTCAGCTACTAACTGTTCTTGTGTTTTTTCTTTGAGTTTCATAAGTTCCTTTTTTTTAAATCTTTATACACTTTATTTTTTTATTGTAAAGCAATAAATATAATATATATACCTCTATATCAGATCAATTAAAGAGGAATTATGACACTTGAAGAGTATAGAAAAGAGAAGAAACTATCGTATTATGTCTTTGGACAAATGCTAGGACTTAATGGACAAAATCCGGGTACAAGCGTAAATCGTTGGTGTTTGACAGCTAAAGTTAAAAGGTTTCCCGATCCAGAAATGGTCAAGAAGATTTTAGAAGTAACAAACAATGAAGTAACCATAGAGGATTTGTACAGTGCGTGGTATAAAAAAGTTTAAATACAAAAGAGTTAAAGTAACTTGGCAAGATATATTAAATGACAACTCATGGTTTGATAGCTTTGATGATGTTGATAAAATGACTTATGCTTGGTGTCAAGATACCGGCTACTTGTATTCTAAAGATGAAAAAATGTTAAAAATATTTACCTCTTACTCTTATGATGGTGATAAACTTACCATAGGTAATGTTACTGTATTTCCTAGATCAGTAGTTAAAAAGATTGAGGTTTTAAAATGACCTATGAGGGTATGTTTGATGAGGTCGAGTGTAAGCACGAACTAAAAAGAGCCAAAAAATTTATTGAGAAACAAGCTAATATAATTTTGGCTTTAGAGAAAGAACTAGAAGAAAAAGAAAACGAGATAATAATAATTAAGAATAAATAATGAAATGTTTTTATTGTAATGATGATGTCATTTGGCAAAACGATTATGACATGGAAGATATAGACCCAGATTCGACACATAATATTATATCTTACTATGATTGTAAAAGTTGCGGTGCATGGTACGAAATTTATACAGATAAAAAAGAAAAGGACTAATGGCTAGATGGACTTATGCTTTCAGTAATGGAAGTTATAACGATTGGCATAGGAAATACGAGGGTATTGCTATGATTGATATAGACAGTATTGAGTGCTGTCCTCGTTGTTTTGAACCTTTGGCTATATTAGAGACTTGCTACGATAAATCACAAAAATTTAAGGCTACAACCTTGTCAAAGATAGTCGCTAGTCGCTTAAATATACCCTGCTTTTTGGTATTCTATAAGAATTTGACCGACACCACCCTAACCTTTCGTATCAAGCGTATAACTAGCTCTCCGACAGAGTTTGAGTTGATGAATGAGGATCAATGGGTGTCCATCTTGCTAGACCTACAACACAATCACCGGAAAGTGTGTAAATATGAACAATAGTCGTGCATTTTTACATATAACTTACAAATTATATGGTCATTTGGATAAATTAAGCGGTACTAAAAAATCTAACTGTATTAACTGCTATCTATCTCTAATGAAACACGCATGGAAGAAGAATAACTATGAGTGTGGTCTACGTTATTCAACTGTAGCTAAAGAGACTAAATTATCTCGTATTACTGTCAGACGTACCCTTGATACTTTGGAAAAATTAAATGTTATATCTACTGTTCGAGGTAGGTCTGGTAAAACCTATAAGATTAATCAGCTATTTATTAAGTCAGAATCAGATGGATCAATTTTATACACTAATAATAATAAGATGTATAAAAAAGATCACTCACATGTATATAAAAGATCAGTATTAGAAGAAACAATATACATTAATAATATAGAAAAGATTATAAGAGATAATAGGAATGATAAAGATAGTTTAATACTAAACTTATCAAAGCTCCCCCTGTCAGAACTTAATTCAGATACTAAAAATCCATATTATATAAAGTTAGCTATTGAGAAAAAAGCTGAATTGGAACGTGAAAGTAAGGCTACCTACGTCAATCCTCAAAAAATAATTAATGAATTAACCAAGATTAGTAAGAATAGTAACCCCAGATATAAGGAAAAGGTTGCGTTCAATAAAAGAAATAATCTTGATTATAAAGGTAGACCTAAAAAATGGTAGGAAGACCAATGCGTAAGGTTTTCTGTCAAGGCTTTACTCGTGCTGGTAGACGTGAGGGAAAACTAATACCATGTAGAATGAAAGGTTATGAACTTGCAAATGGTACTTTTTACTGTAAATATCATGGGTATCAAAACAAACTAGGTTTCAGAAAAGCTAAATTTACAGATGAAACAAGGATAAAACAATTAAGTAAATTACAACAATTTAGGAACTATACAGATGACCAACTCAAAGAATACTATTACAACAAAGTCAAAGTCAGACTTGATAACAACGAACCAAGCCGATACAATCTGCGAAAAACTCACGAGAGGTTTAACTCTTACAGAAATACTAGAGGAAAAACAGTACGAGTTCAGCTTGATGAAATTTTATCATTTCTTAAAAAAAAATCCCGAAATGAATGAGAGGATAACTGAAGCTAGAAAGAATGGTGTTCAAACTTTAATAGATAAACTGTTGCAAGTCTTTCAATATCAAGAGGTAGAAAACCCTAATCAGATACTATGGATAAGGGAAAAGACAAAATTTATTACCTTTCTTGCTAACAAGCTAACAGATTTATATTCAGATAATAAAGTTCAACAAGTTAAGACAGATCAAAGTATAAAAATTTCTTGGGAAGATAATCAAAGTGATATGATTGATGTATCAGAGGATATAGTTGATATACCCTCTGATAATAAAGATTAATCTTCCATGCAAGTTTGGACTTTTCTATAAGCAACAACTTTAAAATCATAACCAATAGTATCTCTGTCTATTTTTAATTTTAATTGTTCTTGCCAATCAATTAAAGGATTGCCTTTACAATCATAATCTATGCCAATAAATTTAGGTTCTTTAAACCCTATCCATTTTTGATTTTTCATTATTTCCTTTCTTATAAAACACCATTTGTTTTCATAGCCATTAAAACTAAAGTTCCAATGACAAGTATAGTTATAACCAATAAAACATTAATCATATTGATGTTGTTTTAAAGTTATAGACACCTCTGTTTCTTGGTGTGCGTCATGGCTATCAGCAAGTTCTTCAATTAAATAACTTAACTTTTTTATATCCATGTTTTCAATAGAATCATAATTAGCAATGACTTGATCTTTTATTCTTTTATCCTTTTTATGATCGTATCTTGTTCCAATTATCTTTATTGTGTGCTTGTCTATTAACATTGTTTTCCCTTTCTTGTTGTTGTTTATAATTTCTAACTATTTCTTTCCAAGCTAGACCATTTTGTTCTTTAAGAGTGTTAAATAATTCCTTAACATTTTCTCTTAAATTTTGTTGTTGTTGTAGTTGTTTATTCATTTATTTCAAAATTATAAAAATTTTCATCACACTTTAAGCAAACATAAGGATAATCAATTTCTTTAACTGTTTCCTCATATAATTTAGATGAGCATTTTGGACAATTTTTATTTGTTTTATTTTCTTCTTTGTATTGCATTTTATTTTTCCCTTTTGTTTTTTTCGTTAGCCATGTCAACCAAATCATTTGGCAATGGTTCTATATCGTAGTCATAAAATATGGCTAAACTGTGATCTTCTTCTTGCTTTAGTTTATCCAAATAATCGTTGTAGTTATTGATTAATTTACTTATTTTGCTACTATCATCATTCATTAAGCAACCCCCAATTCTTG
>Ga0208669_1001122_pt1 | contig 9972 bp, 12 predicted proteins | sample 21_taG_FD_184095 | JGI IMG/M metagenome (GOLD analysis project Ga0208669, IMG submission 184095) | Marine viral communities from the Subarctic Pacific Ocean - 21_ETSP_OMZ_AT15319 metaG (SPAdes) (version 2) | ecosystem: Environmental > Aquatic > Marine > Oceanic | place: Pacific Ocean | collected...
TTACTTCTACAGCTGGTGATTTTAAAGTTACTTTCCCAAGTGCAACAGCAGGAAGTCCTTCAGGATCTGGCGCTTTATTAAGTATAACTGGAAACCCATAGGAATAGTTAATGGCATTAGTAATTAATGATCGAGTAAAAGAAACTAGTACAACATCGGGAGCAGGTGATTTTACACTTGCAGGTGCTTCAACTGGTTTTGTAACTTTTAATAGTGGTATTGGAACTTCTAATACAACTTATTATTGTATATTTGAACAAGGTACGCCAAATTTTGAAGTAGGTTTAGGAACTCTTACAGGTTCTACAACTTTTAGAAGAGATACAGTTTTAAGTAACTCTGCAGGTAACACTTCAAAAATAAGTTTCGGGAGTAGTACAACTAAAGATGTATTCTGTACAATGCCTGCAAGTAAGTCTGTCTACTTAGATTCGACAGGAACACCAGTAGGAGCAGCGTCAGCTGGCTTTGCATTAGCAATGGCCGTGGCGTTATAAATAGGAAAAAAATATGGCACAAGATTTTAGAAACGTATTAGTTAGAACAATTGGAACAGGTGATACTACTTTATTAGCAGCTGGAGATTATGATGCAGTAATTGGTATTAGATGTTGTAATATTTTAACATCAACTATTGCAATTGATGTTAAAATTGCTAAAGGCGGAGCTGATTACTTCCTTGCAAAAGGGGTAAACATACCACCAAATTCTGCTATTGAATTAATTCAAGGCGGAGCAAAAATTGTTTTAGCTAATGGTGATACGTTAGAAGCAGTCTCTGATACAGCTAGTAGTTTAGACGTGGTTCTTTCATACATCGATACAATTAGTTCGTAGGAGGAATTATGACGGCAATAGTAAATGGAATCCAATACATCGGAGGGCAAGCAGCCCCCAACGAATTTATACCCAATCAATCGTCCACGATTGACGGAACACAAACAATTGAAAATGCAGTTCTAGCTGGACCTATTACTATTCCTGCGACTGTAACAGTAACGGGGACTTTGGTAATAGTATAATGTCAAAACTAGAAGTAAATACAGTTGAACCACAATGCGGAACTAATTTAACAATTGGTGCTTCAGGTGATACGATAACTTTTCCTTCTGGAACTACTGTTGTTAATAATGGTAGTCAAACAGGTTTCGGTAGAACAGGAACTGTTGATTGGCAAACAGGATCAATTAAGACATCTACGTTTACAGCAGCAAATGGAGAAGGTTATTTTGCAAACACTTCAGGCGGAGCTTTTACAATGAATTTACCAGCAGGTTCTGCTGGATCTATAGTTTCAGTTGTAGATTATACAAATACTTTTGATTCAGAAAAATTAACAATTGCACCAAATGGTACAGATAAAATAGGTGGTATAAACGCTAGCGCTAGTTTATCTACGCAAGGTCAATCCGTTACTTTAGTTTTTGTAGATGCAACAGAAGGATGGATAACAACTAATGATTCTACAGAAAATATTGTAAATAACCCAAATTTAGTTGCAACAGGTGGTACGATTACTACTTGTGGTAATGATAAAATTCATACATTTACAGGACCAGGAACTTTTACAGTAACTAATCTTTCAAGTACACCAGCTAATAACACAGTATCATATTTGGTTGTAGCGGGTGGTGGTTCAGGAGCAGCTGGGTGCAGACAAGGTGCAGGTGGAGCTGGAGGTTACAGAGAAGTAAAAAGTCCAACAACACCTTATACAGCTAGTCCATTAGATGGTTATCCAAGTGCACCAAACAGAGTTACAGTAACAGAAGCAGCTTTTCCAATTACAGTTGGAGCAGGAGGTGCAAATGCAACTTACGCCGGATCTGTTATTAGTGGAAATAATGGAAGTACATCAATTTTTTCAACTATTACATCGGCAGGTGGAGGTGCTGGTACTACTGGTAATGGTGGAAATGGTGGATCTGGTGGTGGTGGTAGTCACAATAATTACTCCGGCGGTACTGGTAATACTCCTCCAGTAAGTCCTTCTCAAGGTAATAATGGTGGTAATGGTAATTATAACATAAATGCTGGTTCAGGTGGTGGCGGTGGAGCAGGCGCTGCAGGACAAAATGCACAAGGAAATCCAACACCAGGTAGAGGTGGAAATGGTGGAGATGGTGTATCTACATCTATAACAGGATCATCTGTAACAAGAGCAGGTGGTGGAGGTGGTGCAGGCGATCAAGGACCTAGAGCTGGTGGATCAGGTGGTGGAGGAGCTGCAGGAAGTGGTACTAATGGAGTTGCAGGAACAGTAAACACTGGTGGTGGAGGTGGAAATACTGGTAATGGAAGCAATAGTCCAGGTAATACAAGTGGTGCAGGCGGTTCAGGAATAGTAGTAATAAGGTATAAATTTCAATAATTATGACAAGTACAATTAAAGTAAACAACATACAAAACCAATGTGGTCAAAACATCATTAACGAGAATAGTAATACTATTACTCTTGGCGCTAGTGGTGATACAATTGCTTTAGCATCAGGTGCATCGCAAACAGGATTTGGTAGAACAGGGACTGTTGATTGGCAAACAACTCCTAAAACTGCAACATTTACTGCAGTCAGTGGTGAAGGTTATTTTGCAAATACTTCTGGTGGAGCTTTTAATATGAATTTACCAGCAGGTGCTGCTGGAGCAATAGTTTCAGTTGCAGATTACTCAGCAACTTGGCAAACAAATAATTTAACAGTTGTACCAAATGGTTCAGAAAAAATTGGTGGAACAAATGCAAATGTAGTTTTAAATACGCAAGGTCAATCAGTTACTTTTATATATGTTGATTCAACACAAGGATGGCTTAACACAATGGATTCAACTTCTAATGTTAGAGCCTCTTCTCACGTAGCAGCAACAGGTGGAACAGAATCAACTTGCGGAGATTTTAAAATTCATACTTTTACAGGTCCTGGTACTTTGTGTGTATCAGCAGCAGGATCACCTGGAGGATCAACTACATTTGAATATATTGTTGTTGCAGGTGGTGGTGCAGGTGGAACGGAAAATAATTCTTCAACATCAGCAGGTGGTGGCGGAGCAGGTGGATTTAGATTTGCTTCTCCAAGTTTATCACCAGCGACTTATCCTGGTAAACCTTTAGCAGCACCTGCAGGAATAGCAGCTTCAGTAGGAGCAGTTCCAATTGTAGTTGGAGCAGGTGCAGCAGCCCCTTCTTCTTGTAGTACAGCAAATTCAGGATCAGTTTCAACATTTAGTTCAATTACATCAGCAGGCGGCGGTGCTGGTGGAATTGGAGCATCTACACCTGCTTCTGGTTTTAGAAGTGGTACAACAGGTGGTTCTGGAGGAGGTGGTGCTCACGCTAATGCTGGTTCAGCTGGAAATACTCCTCCTGTAAGTCCTGCACAAGGTACAGCTGGTGGTCCTACTGGTCCAATTTATTTAGCTGGTGGAGGAGGAGGTGCAATAAATTCTGGAGGTGCTGGTAGTCCGAGTGCTGCAGGTAATGGTGGTGATGGTGCTGGGATACCTACGGCTTTTGGTAGTAATGGTGTTCCTTGTGGATCGTATAGATATTATGCTGGTGGCGGTGGCGGTGGTGGTGTAGTAAGTAGACCAGAATCTGGTCCCGCGGGCTCTGGTGGAAAAGGTGGTGGTGCTGCTGGTGGAGCTGGAAATAGTTCCGCACCTGCTGCTGCAACTACAAATAGTGGTGGTGGTGGTGGAGGAGCCGGAGCAAGATATCCAGGAGGAGCAAGAAATTTAGGTTCAAATGGAGGATCAGGTATAGTAATAATAAGGTACAAATTTCAAAATTAGGTAAATTATGAGTGAAGTAAAAGTAAATAAAATTAGTCCAAGATCGGGCACAACAGTAACCCTAGGTGATAGTGGAGATACATTCACAATTCCTGCTGGTGCTACGATTACAAACTCTGGTACTGCATCAGGTTTTGGTGCAACAGGTTCAGCGTCTTGGGACACAACAGTTAAAACATCTACATTTACAGCAGTAGCTGGAATAGGATATTTTGTAAATACAACAGGTGGAGTAGTATCAGTTAATTTACCAGCAGGAACTGCAGGAGCAGTTGTTGCAATAAAAGATTACGCAGGAACTTTTGATACAAACGCAGTTACATTAGTTAGAAATGGTTCTGATAAAATTGGTGGTTCAGCTGTTAATGCAACTCTAGACACAGAAGGTATTGCAGTAACATTAGTATTTATAGATTCAACACAAGGTTGGTTAGTAACAGATTCAGGTTTACAAGATGAAGCACCAACGGCACAGTTTATTACAGCAACAGGTGGAACAATAACAACTAGTGGAAATGACAAAATTCATACATTTACAGGACCAGGAACTTTTACTGTAACTTCTGCAGGTAACTCAGAGGGATCAAATAAAGTTTCTTATATGGTAATAGCTGGAGGAGGTGGTGGAGCTTATGAAGGAGGTGCTGGAGCAGGTGGTTACAGAGAAGGTAAAGATAGTTTTGTTTCTTATACAGCAAGTCCTTTAGCTTGTACTTCAGGACCAAACGCTGGATTAACTCTTCCCGCAACAGGTTATCCTATTGTAGTAGGTGCTGGTGGTGGTGGAGTTAAAGGACCAGGTGGACCTACTCCTAATAATCCAGGTTCAATTTCAAGTTTTTCAACAATATCATCAGCTGGTGGTGGAGCAGGTGCTAACTCACCTAATTTTACAGCAGATGCTGGTGGATCTGGTGGAGGAGGTGCTTCAGGCTCACCTATTCAAGCAGGTGGAGCTGGTAACACACCTCCTGTTAGTCCTCCACAAGGAAACACTGGTGGAAATTATGCACCTAATAGTCCTTATCATATGGGAGGTGGTGGCGGTGGAGCTGGTGGTGTAGGTAATGTGCCTCATACTTCTGGAGGTGGAATAGCAACCACTACAAGTATACCAGGAAGCTCAACTCCTTTAGCTGGCGGTGGTGGCGGCGGTGGAGATAATGGAGGACACGGTAGTAATGGTCACGGAAATCCTGGCGGCGGTGGTGGCGGTGGCGGTAGAAATAATTGTGGAGTTGCAGGAACAGCTAATACTGGTGGTGGAGGTGGAGGTTCTTGGAATGAGACCGGAGGTAATGGTGGTTCAGGAATTGTTATTATTAGATATAAATTTCAAGGTTGATAAATAATTAAAAGTAATATATAAGGAGAAACATTATGGCACATTTTGCAAAACTAGGATCAAACAGTAAAGTTATTCAAGTACTAACTTTAAATAATTCTGATATGCATAACTCTGATGGCGTTGAAGATGAAACAGTAGGACAACAATATTTAGAAACACATAATAATTGGCCTGCACAAATGTGGATTCAAACATCTTACAATACAGCTGGTGGCACACATTTAGGTGGCGGAACACCTTTTAGAGGTAACTACGCAGGCATAGGTTATACTTGGGACGAAGATGATCAAATTTTTTGGCCTAAAAAACCTTATGCATCTTGGGTAAAAGATATTACAACTGCTAATTGGAAATCACCAATTGGTGATGCTCCAGCATTGACAGCTGAACAAGAAACTCAAAATACACCTGCAGATGAAAATACTCCTCCAACTCACAGATGGCATTATGTTTGGAATGAATCAGGTCAGTCTTGGGATTTAGTAGATTCTAACGCATAATTGATCTAGATCAATTCCTTTACCTAATATTGACATTATAAATACAGGATGTATATATTACATCCAGGTATGCAAAAGAAAGTATTAACAGAACAAGCTCTATATTATGGTGATGTGGAGATGCCTAAAGATTGGGACATTGACCGAGATAAATTATCAGGCGACATTTTACAATCAGTAATTCAAAATAAAGATTTTCCATTTTCAAGAACTTGGGATATGTTAAATACCTATATGCGAGATCACGTTAATCTTGAATATGGTGTTAATTTAATTAACAAAAAAACGTGGGGAAATATCTATAAACCTCAAGAGACTACACTTCCTTTATTAAATATTGATCCAGTGGATCTAATTAACTCTCCAGACTTTACATTATTATATGGTGTAAAAGTAAAAGATTGTTTTGTTCGAATACACTTTGAAGATAACAGACGTAAAGGAAGAAGTTGGGATATAGAACTTAAAGATAATATGTTTATTATGTTTCCATCAACTAATATGTATTACATAACCAATAATCAAAAAGATAGTTTAAATTTCGTACAAACTATAACGTATGAATATATCTAATCATTATTGGTATTTTAGTGGTGTACTTACACCAAAGTTTTGTGATGATGTAATAGCTTATGCAAATTCTCAAGAAGAGGTAATGGCTAGAACAGGTGGTTATGGAGATAAAAAATTAAATAAAGAAGAAGTAAAAGATTTAAAAAGAAAAAGAAACTCTGATCTAGTTTGGTTAAATGATACTTGGATATATAAAGAATTACATCCATACGTTCACGAAGCAAATAGACAAGCTGGTTGGAATTTTGATTGGGAAAGAAGTGAGTCTTGTCAGTTTACAAAATATAAACTTAATCAATATTATGATTGGCATTGTGATAGTTGGGATAAACCCTATGATAGACCTGACAATCCAGAAGAGCACGGCAAAATTAGAAAGCTATCTATGACTTGTCAGTTAACAGATGGTTCAGAATACACAGGTGGTGAACTAGAATTTGATTTTAGAAACTATGATCCACATATGAGAGATGAAACTAAACATTTAAGAAAAGCAAAAGAGATATTACCTAAAGGTTCTATTATTGTTTTTCCTTCATTTGTTTGGCATAGAGTTAAACCCGTGACATCAGGCACAAGGTATAGTCTTGTTGTTTGGCATTTAGGAAAGCCATTTAAATGAAAATATTAATTGTAGGTGGCGGAAGTGCGGGTTGGATGACAGCAGCTACTTTAGAATCACAGTTTCCAAACTATAATATATCATTAATTGAATCTAAAAATATATCTACAGTAGGTGTAGGTGAAAGCACTCTTGGACAAATAACAGATTGGATGAGACTACTTAAAATTGAAGACAAAGATTTTATAAAACACGTAGATGGAAGCTATAAATTAAGTATAAAATTTACAGATTTTTATAAAAAAGGAGAGGCTTTTCATTATCCATTTGGAACACCTGCTTTAGCACAAACAAAATCAAGAACAAATGATTGGTGGTTTAAAAAAATACTATATCCTAAAACACCTTATTCTGATTATGCTGATTGTATATACCCATTACAAATGGCATATGTTAATCAAAATAAATTTGACATAAACGAAGTCCAAAGAGCTTATCATTTTGACGCTACTAAATTTGGTACATGGTTAAAAAATAATTATTGTAAAAAAATAAAACACATAGTTGATGATGTTGTTTCTGTCGAACAAGATGACAATGGAATTAAATCTTTAAATAATAAATATAAAGCAGATTTATATATAGACTGCACTGGATTTAAATCTTTATTGTTAGATAAAACTTTAAAAGAACCTTTTGAATCTTATTCTGATATGTTACCAAATGATTCTGCTTGGGCCACAAAAATTAAATATAAAGATAAAGAAAAAGAATTAGTTCCATATACAAACTGCACTGCCATTGAAAATGGTTGGGTTTGGAACATACCTTTGTGGTCACGAATTGGTACGGGGTATGTTTACTCTAGTAAATTTGTAGATGATGAAACAGCATTAAAACAATTTAAAAAACATTTAGGTCAAAAAGATTTAGAATTTAAAAACATAAAAATGAGAGTAGGTATACATAATAGACTTTGGGTAAAAAATGTAGTTGCGATCGGATTGTCTGCTGGATTTATAGAACCTTTAGAAAGTAATGGTTTATACACTGTTCACGAGTTTTTACTAAAATTAGTTAGAAATTTACAAAGAGATAAAATATCGCAATGGGATAGAGACAATTTTAACTTTCAATGTAAACATATATTTAGAAATTTTTCTGAATTTGTAGCATTGCATTATGCATTATCTCATAGAGATGATACGGAGTACTGGAAATATTGTTTAAATAAAACTTGGGACAATAGTTTAATAAATTTAAAACCAGTTGGTGTAACTGGTATGAATAGTGCTGTATGGCAAAGAACATATAATTATAGATTTAATGATACTGAAGGTCTTCACTCGATTGCAGCAGGTATGCATTGGTCTCCAACTGATAAAGTATCGCTTATAAATGAAGGAAAATTTTATGAAAAAAATTTAAAAAAAGAATTTCAAGAATGTATTAATAATTTAAATGAGAGAAAGGAGTTATGTAAACAACTTGTTAAAAAAAAACCAAGTTTGTTTTCAATATTAAAAAATGTACATAAATAATTATTTTAACACAACCATTTGGTCTGAACAAAAACCAGAGTTTGTAAAATCTTTAACTAAAGCATCTAACAAATATATTAAAGATGCAAGAACAAGAGAAAAAAAATTTATAAAAGAACATGGTGATTTTGGAAGATCATATCACTCAACACCATTAACACAAGATAATGATTTTTTAGATTTTAGAAATTATATTGGTCAAAAGTCTTGGGAGTATTTAGATCATCAAGGTTATGATATGCAACAATACAATACTATGTTTAGTGAAATGTGGGTACAAGAGTTTGCTAAAAAAGGTGGTGGACATCATTCAGCACATATACATTGGAACCAACACGTATCAGGTTTTTACTTTTTAAAATGTAGCGACAAAACTTCTTTTCCAGTATTTCACGAACCTCGTACTGGAGCACGTGCTACAAAATTAAAAATGAAAAATCAAAAAGGTCTATGGGGTGGATCAGAGCTTATACATTTTAAACCAACACCAGGTACATTAATTATCTTTCCAGGATTTTTAGAACACGAGTTTAGTGTAGATTTTGGTATTGAGCCTTTTAGATTTATCCATTGGAACATACAAGCAGTGCCAAAAGAAATGGCTAAAGATGTTTAAGAAAAAAAAGTATACAGTTATCCGTCAAGCAATATCAAAAGATCTAGCTAGTTTTGTTGCAAATTATTTTATGATGCAGAAACAGGTTTATGATACTTGTAGAGCTACAAGATATATATCACCCTTTGAAAATATTATAGGTCATTATGAAGATGATAATGAGCAAATACCAAACACGTATTCTCAGTATGCTAATATGGCTATGGAAACTTTGTTACTTAAATGCCAACCTAAAATGGAAGAAGTTACAGGACTTAAATTATATCCCGCTTATACTTATGCTAGGATATATAAAAAAGGCGATGTTCTTAAAAGACATAAAGATAGATTTAGTTGTGAGATATCTACAACTATGAATCTTGGTGGTGATGATTGGCCAATATATCTTGAACCTGATTCTACAAAAGGTGGTGTAAAAGATGGTATGGGTTATGTATCTGATAATACTAAAGGTGTTAAAGTAGATTTAAAACCAGGAGATATGCTAGTTTACTCTGGTTGTCAGTTAGAACATTGGCGAGAAAAATTCAAAGGTAAGGAATGCGTTCAAGTATTTCTCCATTATAACAACCGTAAAACACCAGGCGCTAAAGATAATATGTTTGACAAGCGTCCACATTTAGGTCTTCCCTCTTGGTTTAAACGATGATATAATCTTTAGATGGGGGCAGTACACCACCACATACCTACTGCCTCCTTTTAAGGATTATTTATGAGTTTAGGATTTGACGCAATATCAGCATTACCCATTTCAGCTTCAGGCAATGAAGGCAATGTAATTATTAGTGTTACTGGAAATGCATTAACTTTATCTGTAGGAGCTTCTACGGCTACTGGTCAAGCAGCTAACGTAATTGTAGCTTCTGATCCATTAACTATAGGATCTGGTGCAGTTACACTTACAGCCGATGCTAACGTAAATATTACCGCTTCTCCTTTAACTTTAAATTCTGCTCTAGTTACAGCTAGTGGAGCAGGAAATATTAGCATAAGTGGAATGCCTTTGACTTTAAAAGCTAGCAGTGTTACAATAACAGGTGGAGCGA
>Ga0208669_1001123_pt1 | contig 9972 bp, 20 predicted proteins | sample 21_taG_FD_184095 | JGI IMG/M metagenome (GOLD analysis project Ga0208669, IMG submission 184095) | Marine viral communities from the Subarctic Pacific Ocean - 21_ETSP_OMZ_AT15319 metaG (SPAdes) (version 2) | ecosystem: Environmental > Aquatic > Marine > Oceanic | place: Pacific Ocean | collected...
CTCCGTTGTTCGGTGTGATGTCTATAATATAACTGATTGGCCGAAAAAGTCAAGGACATTTTTTGACCATTGATCGTTTTGCGATCCATGTGCGTTCTCCATCCATCCAATAAATCTCGTATTGGTGCATGCATTTCGCCAAGATAATGCCCCAATTATGTGGTTCTGTGTAATGTTCTACCAAATCACCTACTTTCATGAACCAACTCCAAACGATGTGTACTCTGAAAGCAACGACCCATGTTTGACCAATGCACCCACCAACAGTCAAGTGTGGGTCTGTATTCTGTGAGGACACCAATCCCCCAGTTCACATCAGTCTGTTTCAACTTTACCAAATCACCTACTTGCATATTACCTCCAATGAGCGACCCATTTCCACAAATTTTTCGCTCTTGTTCAAAGAAAAGATTGTTACCCACATACTTATGGGATTCTCGCTTATCTCTAGGACTACGAACATACCATGATGCTCGTTGTGCCTTATTCGCACCAAATCACCTACTTTCATATTACCTCCGTTAAAATTGAGATGTTATGTATGTCATGAAGTCCATTGTGTGACCACTTAACAACAACAACATCATCGACCTTGTTTATCCTTATGACTATTCCTATCCAGTTGTCACCATACTTAAACACTCTCATTACTGGATCACCTACTTTCATGAACCACCTCTATTTCATCTTCAAATGCATATGTTGATTCATAGACACGCACACTACTGCCTATGAGCCACGAAATGAGCCAACTGTCTGGTTCTTCTGTGTCTATAGCGATAATTTTGCCAACAAACCCACCATGCCAATCTCTGAACCTTACCAAATCACCTATTTTCATGACTTCTCCACTGTTACTGGTGTGATAAAATCTTTGAGATAGTCCTTGACTTTTCCTGTCTGCATAAACTTGACCTTTATTGAATTGAAGTGTTGGCTCTGCACGATAGCATATTTCTTGCGAACCTTTGTGTTGTAACTGGTTTGTACCAGAACCAAATCACCTTTTGTGTATTTCATGATTGCTCCATGTTTTGTTGTGATGTTTATAATATAGCCGATTGGCTCAAAAAGTCAAGGACATTTTTTGACCGGCTTCAAAAAGTCTTTGTGCATTTGATGTTGCATGTTGTCTTTGAAGCAGTATACCGTATAGTAGCCTGTCCACATTCCTCTTTTTATATACATGTATATGATTCCCGCAGTGTCTGTGTATAATTTGCCCAATGTCATTATAATCCCACCTTAAATGTTATGTTGTTCATTTTACCTCCAAAGGTCTACATAAGCATAAATCACATTCATACCACACGAAGCACGTATCTCCATCGGGAAAAAATAGCCAAAAACCAAGATCTTCTAGGTTGATTACTGTTGCATGAAGTTCATATGACCCCAATATATATAATAAAGGACGGCCAACGTATATGTCGCTTGGTTTCAGCATTTTATCTCCCTCTTTCGTGTTTACCTATATAATATAACACGTTGGCTCTCTGCGTAAAGGACAAAAAGTGTCCGATGCGAAGAAATTTTTAACAAGTTTGCTAAATCTTAAGAAGTTTGTTATATTTTGTCTAAGTTACATAAAACTTTAACTAACTTCTTGCTTATAGTTTGGAAACCGGTCAAGAACGATTGGGAAGCAGGTTTTTGGTGTTTGAGTTATGTAAACAATTATTGGCACGATTCTTGCAAGCGGTTTTAACAAGTTTGTTATAATTTTATGTAAGTTTGTTAAAATGTGTCGGAGTTATGTAAATAATTATTGGCACGATTCTTGCAATAAAAAGAAACTGCTCTCAGTGTGTCTTAAAGCCCGATTGTCTTTTGAGTTATGTAAACAATTATTGGCACACTTCTTGCAAGGGAATTATTTTAAGAAAGTTACATAAAACGCTTGACAAGTTATAACAAATTTGCTATAATATATGTAAGTTAGATAAAATTTTATGTAACTTGGAGTTCGGAGATCTCAGACTCATAGGCCAAGCAGGTTGAGGAATGTTGAAACGAATAGACAACATAGATAACTCTTGTATCGTTTCCATACCCAGCGACGCCATCGGCCAAGATGACACATAAAGACTTACCATACATAATGTCATCGTAGATAACCAGTTGGCCGGTCTTAAATGTCGTCATAGTGTAGTTCTCTTAAGATCTCTTCGGGTAGATGCGCACGAACACGTCCCAACAGAGACTCATAAAAATCCAATTCAGAAAATAGGATTGGAAAAATCAATGTGGTGCTTGGCAAATAGTTCAGCCCCATACAGAACTCGGTATATTCAGCCCAAATTGCATCTAGTTTTTTTGTAATCATAATGTGAATTTGAGCTAGTTGATAAATGTCTTTTGGTAATATTATATCGTAGGGGTTCACGCATAGACCCCCCGTAGTAGGGCAGTACCCCTGCACACGAAGAGGGGGGAGGGGGGTAGGGTAGTAGGGTGGTAGGAGATCATAGTAATTTTATGTCTCCTCTCTGAATCAGCCGGTGCATTGTGGCCTCTCCAATTATACAATAAGAGCCATCAGAGTAACATACTTCGTAGTTGTTTCTCCATTTGATGAGGTCGTGTTCTGTGTTGAGTGTTCCGCTTGTGATCACTCTCGTTATGACTCCGACCTTTTTGTTATCTATTATTAATGTTCCTACTTCAAGTTTTTCCACTGCACGATTAACTCCTCTAGTTTGTATCGGTCATATTGTCTCAAACGATTGACGTACACTAAACCAGCGTGGAGTTGTGGAAAAGGAGAATAGCCATGCATTCCCATTTTAATTGCGCTTAGAACCCCAACGACTGATCCTTTGTTATCAAAGACAACTGAACCTGACGAGCCAGGGAGGGCAAATGATTGCATCATGAAATCGGTAACACCGCAACTAGCGACGCTTCCATGAAACACAGATTTATCTAGATCAGCAGGATAACCAGCGTGAACCACTGTGTCTCCTGTTAAATCTAGTTTCTTGCTTGTTCTATAGTCAACTGCTCTAATTGACTTAAGGTTTTTTTCTGGAACGAAAATAGCTATATCGTTCTCTGTGTCTAGAACAACAAGATGTAATTTCGTTTTACTATGGTAATCCACTGCAACGTTATCATATCCTTCCTCAAGGATGTGTGCTGCTGAGATTATAAACTTATGGCGACCTATTTTAAAATAGTTTCCGGACGCATGTCCAACTTGATCTCCATCTTTATTTATAGACAAGATTCTAACCGAAGACTGTAGCGCTTTGTCATAATAAAAATAATGCGCTGACCTCGTTTGTTCTATAGATAAAGTTGTTAATTCTCCCTCTTGCTGGTACCCCAATACACAGCTTAGTGCTAACCATAACATAATAAAAAAACCCCCCACTCCCTATTATAACTAGGTTGCAGGGGGCTCAAAAGGAGTTTTGCTACACTCTTTTGTAGTCGTCTTCAAGTCTTACGACATCCTCAATCTCCGGTGTTGACACCTCAATTAGAGTGACAGGGCCACTATCGGAAGCAATGAAGCGATGGATTACACCCGGGAGTACTCTAAATCTTTGCCCATATCGCAAAGTTTTCGTCTCAAAACCCTTTGTGCCGGGTATCCCTAGCTCAAGGGTAAGGGTGCCGTGGTAAACCATAATTGTTTCGTCTTTTATCTCGTGATACTGTCTAGAAAGTTTGTGACCTCGGGCAATGTAGAGGATTTTTCCTAGATATTTATCGGTCTGGGCAAAGCGAATTTCGTGGCCCCATGGCTTCTGTATTGTGTACTCATCCATTGTTACCCTCCTGTTTTCTAAGGTGGTTCAATGTGTCTTCACAACCGCCAATAAGCTTCTCTGTGCCATTCTCTCTAAGTATGACAATAGGTACAGTTGGGTGCTTGTAGAAAGCTTTCTTTTCATTTAGCAGATCAGGCATTGAATCAACGTAGACAACATAAAAGTTTTTCTTGTTATCCACCAATGCCTGTACTAGTCTTTTGCAGTAAGGACACGTGGCTGTGACGTATGCTTTGTATGATTTTGACATGTTAACCTCCGTTTGTAATCATTTTAGCTTTTTAATAATCGCTTTTGTTCTTTGTTATGTATTTTAGACTCAATTAGTCCGGGATCTCCGACAACTGTTATCTCTGAAACATATGTATGAAAGTTCATTCTTACGTTCGTGAAGTTTGTGAAGTTCTGGTTCAGTCCCAGATTCATTTTTCCTTCTTGTAATTTCTGCTTCATAGTTCTGTTCTCTGTGAGAAAAACAATTTGTGCGGGATTGACATAGATGTTGTTGAGGAAGTAATTTCCCTTTGAGTCTTCTTTGATCTCAATTAATTCAACTAGCATTTTTACCCCCAGCATATCTTACATTTGGAATATCAATCGTCCAGTAATTATTGTTAATAAATACCAAGGCACTATAGTTTAACGTATAGCGAATAAAGATGCCAAGAGTTGGCTTCTCTAGATATGTGTACTTATCAATTATAGCTAACTCATTAACTCTCTGCGTAAGGCAGGAGTTTGCTGGTACTCTGACCAAATCACCCTTCGTCAATGACATCTTCAGACTCCTGGTGTTGTTCAAGCGGCTCTTTGGCTGAGAAATAGCCTTGCATTATCATATCACTGTCAGCCATCATTGCATCTATCTTGCCCAATTCTTGCCGACATTTGTCAATTGCATCTTTAACTTGCCAAGAGACCGCTCTATCTGTGTTAAGAGCATCAACAATCATCTCAAGCTCTTCGTAAATTCCATTCACTTTGGCCATTGTCTCTTGAACCATGCGTGAACATTCTGCCGGCACATCGTCTAAATCTACCGAATAACTTATTCTTACTCTCATTTTACCTCCAAGTATAGTAGTAATTTTTATGCAGAAGTAATCATTTTATACAAAGTTGCAGCTACTAAAGCAATCACGGTTGTGATGATAGTCCACTGAACTTTGGCTTGTGATTCCTTCCACTGCTCTAACTCTCTCAAGCGAGCATACAACCCTGAATCGGGATTGTAAACCGCTTCTTTAATCTTCTTGACATCTTCGCCCATTTCTTCTTGGCGTTCTGCCATTCTTTCTATCTGACCTTTAAGCTCCATAATAGCTTGTGTAAGGTGTGTTATATCACTATTTGTCATGGTTAATCCCTCCACTAGTAATTAGTTTGTAGAATTAACAATCGCATGGCTTGTAGTAATAATTGTTGACGCAACAGACACCGCATTTTGCAACGCACATCTAGTCACCTTAACCGGATCGATAATTCCATTCTCTAGGAGATTAACTATGTCTCCGTTGAGAAAATTCATACCGTGATTAAATGTTGTTGTCTCGCGAACTTGCTTTACAACGATGTCCGGACTCAGTCCAGCGTTCAAAGCCATCTGTCGGATTGGTTCCTCAACAGCTTCAATAACTATCTTGGCGCCAAGTGTCTGCTCTTCATTCTCTGTTTGAATCTCAATGTCCAAGACAGATTTCAAGAGTGAAACACCACCACCGGGAACGACACCTTCTTCTTGTGCTGAACGAACTGCTTCCAAGGCATCATCAATGCGATGCTTCTTCTCAATCATTTCAACTTCTGTTGCGGCTCCAACCTTTATGACGGCCACTCCGGATGCCAATCTAGTGATTCGCTCTTGGAGTCTCTCGCAAACCTTGAGGTTATCTTCTTCGGCAATAAGCGCTTTAACCGAGTCAATGCGTTTTTCAATTTCTTCCTCATCACCTTTACCTCCTACGATTGTTGTTCCGGCTTTTGATACTGTTATTCTTTTTGACTGACCAAAGTGTGTCAGTTTAATATCTTTGAGAGTTAAATTATTTTCTCTCGTAATGAATGTGGCTCCAACAGAAGCGCAGAGATCTTTAAGAATGTTTCGTCTTTCTTCTCCGTATCTCGGAGCTTTGATCGCCGCTATCTTCATTGTTCCCCGAACAGCGTTCGCTATCAATGCGGCCAATGCTTGACCTTCAAGATCTCCCGCAATTATAATCAGAGGACGTGACTCTCTCGCCGCTAGTTCTAGAGTAGGCAAAACTTGCTCTATTGTCTCAAGTTTCTCATCTGTAACGCAAAGTAGAGGACTATCGTAGTCTACCGTACCGGCTCGTTCATTCGTGATGAATGTGGGCGAAATGTAGCCACTATCGAAACGAAATCCTTCAATCAAATCAAGTGATGTATTTACTGATCTTGCTTCTTCAACGAGAACAGTTCCATCTTTACCTGCGGCGTCAATAGCTTTGGAGATTAAAGTTCCAATTGCTTTGTCGTTGTTAGCTGAAATGGTTGCGATGTGAAAGATATCTTCTTCTGTCTGAATAGGACGTGCTGTCTCTTTGAGTTTCTCGCAGATAACCTCACAAGCCTTATCCATTCCACGCTTCAATTCTATAGGAGAAACACCAGCAGTCAGATACTTCTGAGCCTTGTTGATGATTCCTCTTGTAAGAACTGTCGTTGTTGTGGTTCCATCTCCAGCTTTAGTTGCAGATTGCTCTGCCGCTTGCTTAAGGATTTGGACTCCAACGTTCTCAAACGGATCGTCAAGTTCCACAAACTTTGCGATGGTTACACCATCCTTTGTGATCACAGGGATGTTCTGCTTCTTATCATAAAGAATTACATTCCTTCCCTTTGGTCCGAGTGTTGTTCCTACATTGTCTGCAAGAACATTCATTCCCTTTAGGATCTTCTCGTTGAGAGCTGATCCGTTGCTGTATTGTTTTGACATTAAACCTCCAATTGTTATTTGTTTATCTTATTTAATATAACATGTTCTATAAGTTTGTCAAGGTCTTTTAGTGATTTTGTTTTGTTTTCTTTAGTTTCTCTTAGGGATTGTTTTACTTCTCTACTTTTAAAACCTTTTTTAATATAGTTTCTAAGGTTTCCATAAGATCCAGCGACTTCTTCTGCTGCAGTTTGTTTTTTTGACTCTTCAACTGAGAAAAAGGCAGTTGAATGTTCTCTTAAGGATGTCAATTCTTTAAACAATAAATCAATATTTTTATCGTATTGATCCATTTTTTCTTTTGAGAAACTTCTCATAGTTTTAGGGGGCATCAATATTAAGGTGCCAATTTTTTCACCATATTGCTTAAACGTAATTCTTGGCTGGTTACCGGTTTCATAAGGTCCTTTCCCGTATGAAACCGCAGCATCACCTGAAGACCCGGACCAAGTATTTGTTACCTTGTATCTCAGCTTGGGCTGAAAAATAATCGTTGCTTTTTCTGTTTCAACATATTCTTTTCCTTCTTCATATGAATCCTTCAGATTGCGATAATCTTGAATTCCAAATTCAGATCTGTAAATATCGATTATGCTATTTTCCTTTTGAGATACTTTTCTCTTAACAGCCATAATATGAATCATTGGTTGGCTATTGGTATCAAAATATTTAGTCACTGTGCTTAGAGCCTGGTAAAAGCTTGATTTTTCTGCGGAAAATTTAATTGTTATATTGTTTAGTTCGTTATCAATTAAATCAATATAGCTGGTTCTGCTAACAGGCGAAGTTCCAGAAAGCAATAAACCGAGGAAGCTCTCAAATAAGAAACCACCTTCTTTCAACTTTTGAGTTCGGCTTTGTGTTATGTGTATAATAATTTTTTCTAATAATTCTAAAACGATTACTCTAGAGAATTGTTCATCTAAGCCGCTTGAATCTGGGGTGTTGGCCATATAATCAGAAAGAAGTTTTATTCTGTTTTCAAAATCACCCACTAAAAAACCAGAGTTTTTGAAAGCATTTATATATAAGGCTGGTAGTTTTATAATATCATCTCTGTAGTTTTCCAATGGCAGCTCACCTAAATATCCAGTTTTTTCAGGCTCTAATTTTGGCTCTTTTGTTGCAAGACCTAAAAATTTATCTCTTATAGTGGCCCCAGAACCTGTTGCTTCTTTATCATCTGTTTGGGGAGTCACAACTGTATACTCTTTACTAGTATCAAAAGCATCTGAGGCTATGAAGCCTGTGAAAGATTCTAGATCTTTAAAGACCTGAAATTTTTCATCTTCGGGTTGCTTGATTTTGTAGTCCAAGTCTTCATTCAACACCTGTTCAATCAACAGATCAATCTTTTTCTTTGTTAATTTATTGTTCATCCTTTATCTCCTTAACGATCTTTTTTAAATTTAAGCCAGCGCAGTCTATCTTGTTCTTCACAACATTAAAGTGGTGAACGAACCCTTTATATTTACCAGAGGCGACTTCTCGTACGACAGTATCTCCATCAGGTGATTCTAAGGGAATGTCTAGGCAATTATGAACTGCTTCCATAAGAGCTTTCAATGCTTCTTTCTGGACATCGTAGAAGCCCAAGAATCTGCCAAGTTTTTTCCCATGAACAGTTGCGGTTGTTAGTGGCCTTGGTTGTCCGACATTCTTAATGTACCAAGATTGGTATTTTTCGTAATAAGCATTGGAGATCTCCACTCCAACAGACTTCTTGTTCACACTTCTCTTTGAAGCATGCCAAGCAATGTGGTTCATATCTAGGAACTGATATATTGTCCCGTCATTATCAATAGCAAAATGTATTGATGCTGAACGACTTGTCTTGTTGAGAACTCGGAAGCACGACTTTGAATTAAGGCACACGTCCCAATGAGCAACAAACATAGAAATGTTTCTTTTTCTCTTCATATGTTGATAGCCATTGTCGTGTTGCATTCCACCGGGATCTGATGGAAGAACAACCTTATCCCACTTGATTGGGAATTTCTTTCCCTTATAGAGAATTGCTTTCTCTCCGGGTTGTATTTCAACATGGGCCTTATCATAGTCCTCTTGGGCCTCACGATGGGCCACAAGTCTACGGAATGTTCCGGGTCCAAGAAGACCATCAGCTTTCAATCCGTTCTCTCGTTGAAATGCTCTGATCTTTCGGATCAAAGATTCGTCAAACGCCTTAGCTCCCAGCCAGGATGGTTCCCAGCCGAGAGACATAGCGGATGACTCATTATAAAAAATTTTATCAGTCATTTGTTTTCCTTAAATAATTTCGTCAGCAAGTCCATATTCAACTGCTTCTTCTGCTGTTAAATATATGTTAACTCTCTCATTAAGTAGTGATTTCAACTTCCTTTTTGATAGAGAAGTACAAGAGACCATAGCGGTAATGTACTGTTCCTGCATTTTCTGTATGGCTTCAATTTCATTAACCATGTTTGGAAGGATTCCAAAAGTTCCAGCGGCAACGTTGTGTATCATAACACGACAGTTCTTGCTGATTTTTCTGTGTCCTTTGGTTCCAGCTGCAAGAAGTAGAGTTCCTGCTGACATAACTTTACCGACACCAACCGTTTCAATCACACAAGACTTTTTGCAATGTGTCATTATATCAAACAATCCGAACATCTCATCAGCGGAGCCGCCATATGTTGAAATGTAAAGAGTGATTGGATCATAAGGCATTTCACCTTTTTTCAACCCTGTTCTCTTTGGTTTCAGTTCCGCTAGTGCTAGAAACCCTGATAGAATTTCTCCAGACTTTTCTTCATTCAATTCACCTTGTAGAAGCATTGTGCGAGATTCCATTTCCTCTGCCATGCCTGATAGGAGAGCTCTAACGTCAACTGGAGGTTTTTCGGGATTATCCGTTTCAGGTTGTTCGTTAGGGGTTTCTTCTATTGTTTCTTCTACTACTTTTTTCTCTTTCTTATCTTTCTTCTTTGTTTTTTTATCTGTTTTTTTATCTTTAGCAAATCTTGCTATTCTCTGTATTATTTTTTTCATATAACCTCCAAGTAAAAAAGACCGAGGATTTTAGTCCCCAGTCTTCATAGTATAACACAATTCTTCTTAACTGTCAAGAAATTAATTACTTTTTGCGACCGAGAGCCTCATTCATTTTCTTATGAGCGCGTTTGGCCTCAACAATTCTTTTTGCAACACGACGAGCAACTTCATTGACGATTTCTTCTTCGTTCAATTCCATTTCAACTTCCATGAGTTCAT
>Ga0208669_1001124_pt1 | contig 9963 bp, 13 predicted proteins | sample 21_taG_FD_184095 | JGI IMG/M metagenome (GOLD analysis project Ga0208669, IMG submission 184095) | Marine viral communities from the Subarctic Pacific Ocean - 21_ETSP_OMZ_AT15319 metaG (SPAdes) (version 2) | ecosystem: Environmental > Aquatic > Marine > Oceanic | place: Pacific Ocean | collected...
AAGTTCGAAACTCTTTTCACAAATCACTTAGCACACCACGAGATGTGGGAAGAAGATATTAAAAGACAAGTACGTTGGTTGGTAGGTGCAGCTTTAACAGCAGCTACTGGAGCAGGTGCTTGGGGGATGATGTAATGACAATAGCAAGAGACTCGACATTAGATTTAAACCAGATAGGTACAAGAGTTAGACTACTCACAGGTATAGAAGCTACAGAAGTAGATGACACAGATTTATCAGAGTTAGTAAGTATGGCTATCGAGTGGGTCGAAGACCAACTAGGTACCACTTACACAGTAGACAGTAAAAACTCACACGATAACGCTGTTATATTTTATACCTCTTATTTGACAAGTATAGCACAGAATGGTATGGGAGTAGAAAATCTTAAGGTAGGAGATTTGTTTGTATCCTTTGCAGACGAAGAACCATACAAAAGATTTGAACAAATGGCATTAGATGCACTCAAGACTGAAACAGCATTGAGTATTAAAATGACATCATATAATGCAGACCCAGACCAAGGCAGTGTCGACTGGCACAAGAACATTGACGGTAGTGATGGTACACTAAACGTCAGAGGAAAACCAAGAAATTTATAATATGGCTAGCACGGTGAAATTAGGTTCAGTAAACTTCCCTAAGTTATTGAGACATTTGGGACATCGCACAAATCAAGTGCGTGATATAGTTTTTGCTAGGGACCCTATTTACCGTAAAGAAGTTATGACTACAAAGGCTAACAGCACATCAGGTAGAGGTAGTGGTACTACAACACTCTCTGGACCAGCTGTAAATTTTGGTTATGAAGAGAGTAGCTTCGCAGCGCAATCTGCGGGCACAAACACTGCTTACCATGTAAATACACCAGAATTAATATTCCCCGGCTTAAAAGCCATCCAAAGCCCTATTACAAGCCGTTCTGGTAAGCTAGAGAGAACTGGGCATAGGATTTCAGGAGAATGTACGTTTTACATGCCTTCTATGGACTATATTAGAGCTTTAGATAATTTTAGCGAAACAACACAATTCGATGAGCTAGAGACATTTGACAAACTTATAGATATGGAAAGAATAATACAAAACCCATCAGATGTGTCAGCAACACAACAAACAACAACATTTTCATTTGCAAACGCTACGGCAGGATATGAAATTGACAGAATACAATTTAAGATTAAAACTAGCGGAACGTTAGATTATATACAACTATCAGGTAATATAAGTGATAGTGCAGCCACTCTTAAATGGGATGGCACCTTGGCTCTATCAAGCAGTGCATTCACTACAATAGATATACCTGTTAGAAATATAGCAGCTAGTGATACAACTACTATCTACAAAGACGGTACAGCCTCTACTTTTACAGCAGCTATTACTGGTGGCTTTGATATAGATAAGCTATATGGAGACAGTACTAATGAGTTAAGCTCCCTTATAGTGCAATTATCAGGCTCTTCCTCAGTAGAGCTTAAAGATATATATCTATATAAAGAAGCCGAATGGCGTGTAGATGGTATAAAAGACTACAGAGATGAACTTATGGAAGTCAAAGCTGTAAGAGTGAGAGGAGATAGAACAAGCAGGAGAAGAGCATATGGTTAAAAGAAAAAGTAGACGTAAAAGTAAATCCAGAGTCAACGAAGCAGGAAACTATACCAAACCTACGATGCGCAAAAGAATATTCAATAGAATTAAAGCAGGTAGTAAAGGTGGAGCTCCGGGCCAATGGTCCGCACGTAAAGCACAGATGCTTGCAAAAGCATATAAAAAAGCAGGCGGTGGTTACAATTGAAAAAGTCACAAAAGTCACTTAAAAAATGGACAGATGAAGATTGGGGTTACGTATCTAAAAAAGACGAAAAGAAACCCAAATCAAAAAGGGGTAGATATTTACCAAAAAGAGTTCGACAATCGCTAACGCCCGGCCAAAAGGCAGCTACAAATCGAAAGAAGCGTAAAGCTGGTGGTGTGGGAAGTCGAGCTAAATATTCAAAAAAGATAGCAAGAGGAGTAAGGAGGTCAAACTGATGGCATATAAAGTTAAAAAGAAGAAAACATCAAAGAAAAAGAAGTATGGCTACTGAGAAAGTAAAGGGAGTAAGCATGGCAGGTCTTAACAAAAGACAAGTAACTGCTATGAAGAAACATAGTAAACACCACACAGCTAAGCATATAAGAGCAATGGCAGTTGCTATGCGTAAGGGTGAAACATTTACACAGTCTCATAAAACAGCAATGAAAAAGGCAGGTAAATAATGGTAAAAAAGAAAGACCCAAAATTAGCTAGAGCAGGAGTATCAGCTTATAATAAACCTAAGAGAACTCCAAACCACCCAAAAAAGTCACACGTAGTTGTAGCAAGAGAAGGTGGTAAAACTAAACTTATTAGATTTGGACAACAGGGAGTCAAAACAGCAGGTAAACCTAAAAAGGGAGAATCTGCAAGACAAAAAGCAAGACGTAAAAGCTTTAAAGCACGTCATGGTAGAAATATCAAAAAAGGTAAAATGTCAGCTGCATATTGGGCTAACAAGGTAAAGTGGTAGAATGGCAAAAGATTATTTGAACGTGATAGAGAGGGCACTGATGATGGGAATCAGTGATAAGATAAACAACGATGTTACAGGAGACGTCTTTGTATTTGGTGAGTTTCCAGAAACTGAAGACTTAAAGTTCCCTGCTATCATAGTTCAAATGATTGGTTCTGGTTTTGAAGAACAATTTTTTGGACAAGATGTTACCTTTGGTGATAGTAACACTACAGGTAAAGGTGAAGTGTATGGTGTAAGATATCTTATACACCTAATATGTGAAAAGGAAACAGAGTTAACAATCTCTGGTGATGTATATAAACAACGTAAGTTACTTAATTGGTTGATGTTAAATGTAGCAAACCATGTAGCAGACATAGATTGGACCATATACGAAGAAGAAGAGTTAGAAGTTCTAGAAAGACATCTAGATGGATATCGAGATATAGGATTCTTAGAAAACTTCCAATGGTATGGTGCAACCGCACAGTTTACTTTATACTTCAAGAATTATAGAACGTAATGACAGATAAGATTACCTTCTCAAGAAGATACGCTATACAGTCAGGTTATTTTCCAACAGCTACTAAAAAGGGTAGTAAGTTATCAAGTTGGAAGAATCACAGTGGTTCTCTACTAACTGTAAAAGGAGTAGATTGGGATGGTAAACCTAATTTTGGTAAGATGTACCCTATAAGAGGTAGTCACGTCTGGTATCAACAATCTAATAGTCTTAAGACAGCAGAGAAACATTTTTCTGATGATGTCAATAATATGAATGCTATGATGTTAACAGACCCTACTAATTTAGGTATGTTACAGAAAATGTTTATGGCTAAAGACCCAGCTAGTGCAGCAATGCTAGCAACGATAGGTCCATCTGCGGTTAGAACATTAGGAGTAGCAACAAGAGGACTAGGTGGCAGAAGAACAGGTAGGAGTATGTTTGATAGAAGACGTATAGGTAACTCTTTCAATCCTACTGTTATTAATCCTGATGATAATCCAATGGTGCAAGTCTTTGAAAGATTATTTGATGAATATAGAAATAATTCTGCTAAGTATTCTAAAATGTTGAGTAATACTTTTAAAGGGGCCCTAGAAGAAAAAGCAGGTAAAGCTTTCTCTACACGTGACACACCTACAGGTAGATTTCAAGCCCACCCTTCAAGAGCAGCATTTGAAGAACAAGAGTCACCAGAAGAAGGAGCACCTGCTATAGGTAAGACACAACCGTTCGATGCTTATATCAAAGTAGGTGGTAAAATAGTAGGAGTAGATATTACACAACAAGTAGGTATAGGTACACAAAGTAAACATCACGCTCTAACAAAGGGACAACTTATGTCTCAATCAGATTATGAAAAATCATCTCCAGAAGATATTAGAAAGAAGATGAGAGAATATTATAACAATGAAATATCTAGTTCATGGAATCCTACTATTAGAAGTTTAAAAGAAATGACAAGTGAAGCGTACGGTACAGAAAACATTACAGCAGAACAGTTACGTAACCCAACTAAATCTGAAAGTGGTTCAACAGCAGTTACAGTTGGTAAAGCTTCAAAATTAAACCCTAGATTAGGCAGTTTGTTAAGTGAAGATATGGGTAAAACACATGGTAAAGCAGTTATGAAACATATAATGCACTGGATGGGTAATTGGAACTCAATAACTTCAGCAGGCACTTATGATTCTTTTGCATTACAGCATAAACCATATCAAAGGACAGCAGGTGTATTACTAAGAAACTTTTTGCGGGGTGGACGGAAGTTCGAATTTAAGAATGTCAGACATAAAGATACACATGTATTTGATGGACCTTTCTTATATAACATAGCGAAACTACATGGGTACTACCAGAACACATCACAACAACAGTTTGTAGATGATGCAACAGCTAAACATCTAGTAAGGAAATCACTAGGAGCTGTAGGAGGACAGAACGTTAATGCAGGTAGTGCACAAGCAATATATGACGCAGGTAGACCTAAAGTTGGAATGAATATGATTATACCAGACTTTGATGACAATATGATAAATGACGTTGTTAGAAATATATCAGGACAGGTTAGTGATAATGCTTTTAAAAACTTCCATAAAGATTTTCAAAAAGACCCAATGATGGGACACCAAGCAGTATCAGGCAAATTCCAATCACACTTAGATTCACACGCAATGTCTTTAAATAAAGAGTTAGGTACAGCACCACACAATTATCGTTTCTGGGCTTCACCATTCTATGGAATGCAATTTGTAGGCGATACTAGGCCATCAGCAGATTAATATATATAATAGCTATATTAAGAGAGTATAAGGAGATTAATAGAGCCCTATTGCATAGTTTGGGGAAACCTTTATATACTACCGCGCCCTACTTAATTATGTTAGCGTAGGACGCTACGCAGGAGAAACCATATATGGCATACTTACTAGGAAGAGATGTTAAAGTAGCATTGACAACCGAAGTCGACGGTAAGGGTATAAGTTTCACCTCTACAGCTATAGCAGCAGATACAGACGCAGCCGTCACAGCAGGTGATGGTTTAGTAGCTGGTAGAGATGTTTCAGACCCTTTTGCTGGTGTATTGACCACCGGTTCTATGACTCCATTCACAGACGTAACAGGTGTGGATGTAAGCATAGGAGCAGTTGACGAGGACGTTGCATACTTAGGACAGCGAACGACTCTCAAAGCAGAGATTAAAAAAGAGACCTCAATAACAATTACAAGAAAGAAGTCTAACAACCACTTAGAATTGTTATTTCAGCAAGGAAGATACGGCATGACCAGTGCAGGTGCAGGAATACAATCCCACACAGCATTGATTCAACCGGCTTCAACACATTTTGGATACAGAGTGCACCTTGCATTTGATGATGGAGTAGATGTAATGTCTATACCACACTGTCAAATTGTAAGCTACTCAGCTTCTATGAGTGCTGATGGTGTTCAAGAAGAAACATTAGAATTAATAAGTCACGTTACACCTGTTGTAGGAATAAACGAACAAAAATCAAATGTTTCAGGATTCTGAGGTTAATACATGGCATACTTTCAAGGAAGAGATGTTCGTGTTGCCTTTACTACAGAGCACTATTCGTTAGGTATAAAAAATACCAATGGTGATTTAGCAGTCACAGGACACCAAGATGGACCAACAGATGTAGGTCCTACTGATTTGGTTAAGAATAGGAAATGGCCTATGCACCGCGGTGGTGCAGCATCAGGTTCAGATACTGCATTAGGTTTGGTAGACGCTGATGAAGTAACTGATACAGAAGCTTCAACAGATGAGATAAACACTTTATCTGATTTAACTGCTGTAGAAGTCGGTGTGGATAAAACTGACGAAGATATAGCTTATTTTGGACAGAATACAAAAATGATGGCTGAAATCAAAAAAGTTTACACTATTTCAATAACACGTAAAAAATCTAATAACGATTTTGAAGCGCTATACAGGAGTGGAAGAATGGGTATATTAGCTTATACCTCATCTAGTAAAATTGAAGTAGAGAACACTGATTTGGCTGGTCACTTAGACGCATCTAACGCCGATGCATACGAAATAGTAAATAGTGGGGCGGATGGAACAAAAAGCGCTCAAAAATGGACCCACATGGGATATAGAGTTCATGTCAAAGAAAAGCACGCAGGTGCTATTATGACATTCAGAAACTGTTGTATCAGTGGATATTCAGTATCTTTATCACCAGAAGGTATCCAAGAAGAAACACTAGAATTTTATTCTGAAGTAGATGCTAAACATGTAGGTGGAGACGCTAACGCAAACACTACATTAACAACATTAACGGAGTTGTAATGATAATCGTTAATACTTTAGAAGATGATGAAAAATTTTCATTCAAGACCCAAGAGGGTGATTGGATAGAAATACCAAAATCAAAAGCCTCCAGTATGGTAGTAGCTTATGATTTATTAGCAGAGATGCAGAAGCCAGTAGAGGCTCCTGCTCCTGTTAAGAAAGAAAAGAAAGAAAAGAAGGTTAAAAAAGAAAAACCTGAAGTTCTTGAAGAAAAAGAAGAATAGGAAAAACTATGGAAGACAAAGAAATGTGGACTATTGAAGAGCTAACAAGCTTAACAACAACGGTTCAAAGTGCAGAGATAGAATACCACGGTAAGGTATTACCAGTACAATGGTGTGAATTAACAGAGGCAGAAGAACCTAAGATGTCTATGGCACCAGAGGGTATGGACGACACCCAGCATTATGCTGAGATTGCTTCACAAAGAATGATTGCTATGATAAATAAAGCAAACAAACTAAACCCTGATGCTAAGACGCTTGATGAAGAAGCATGGCATCTGTTACCAACAACACTAAGGTGGAATATATCTAATACTGTAATGCAAACTGCTAACACAACCGAATCGGATTTTTGAGGTGGATGAGCAACTCACGCTTTGTCGTGGGCTGTATCATCCCTCTTATGTCTGATTTGAACATGAGTTGGTATGAAATAAAAAATACACCAAGGTTTGAATTAGAGGGTCTTGCAGGGGCACTCTCAGAATACAACATCTTACACGCGTTCGATGGTTATTCTGCTGAGGATTTGAAAGAAACCTTTAAGAAAAAACCAGAGGTTAGACAACAGTGGAGTGATTATCTATCAAAACGTAGGAAGTATGGTTTAGTTAAATCATCTAAATCATTTTCTGAAGCAGGTCTAATATAAAATGGGAGACGCAGGCAGACAAGTAGCATTCCGACAACACGGAGTTATATCAGTAGCAGTAGACGGATTAGGTCAAACTCAACGAGATTTGGGCGCCATAGGTAAAGCAGGTGCTCAAGCCCATATGGGCATAACCCAAGCAGGAATGCAAGCTGACAAAGCTCTGCGTGCTAAATCTAAAGAATCTTTTGAATCTCTAAAAGCTGACATGAAAGCAGCTGGAAAAGTTGCTGATGAAGGTAGAGAAAGAGCTCTATCAGCTCTACAAGCCACTGCAAGTGTAGCTCCACCAGAACCGTCAGCTGAATTTGCTGCTAAATTTCCAGATGTAGCAAAGGAACAATCTAATCAATTGAACGCTATGAGAGCCAATATGAACGAATTTAGGCGTTCTATGGCTGAAGCTGGTCACGATGTAGGTGAAGGAGTTGGTATGCAAGATGATATCGGCGCTACTATGGGTGGTGACGCTGAGGCTCGTAAGCAAGGTATAGCAATCATGGATGATATGATAGCTAAAACTCAAAAGCGTAAAAAGGAACTACTTGGTATAGTTAAAGTAACTAAAGAAAATATCAAAGACCTTAAGATAATACATAAACGTAAAGACGATGAAGTAAAAAATGCTCAGTTATTAAGGAGAGAAGCTGTCAGAAAGCACGGTATAGACTCTAAACAGTATAAACAGGCTAACAGTGCAGTCAAAAAATTAGAAAAAGACAGAAGAAATTTAGGTAACCAAATCAAAAAAGAAACAGATATGCAACAGCACCTAAATACTGAAATAGATATGACTGATGCTAAATTAGATGATATCATTGATACAAAAAGAAAAGGTCTAAATGTAGATAGAAGTTTAAGCGCAGTTGAAAGTAAACGTAGAAAGGACGAAACAGTGGCACATAGGGACCACAAAAAGAGACAAGCTGAGATTATACAGGGTGGTAGAGATATAAACAATGGTCTTAGAACTAGAAGAGACCTAGCTATACAATTCAACAGACAGGTTGAATCTATGGCTAACTCATTTAAAACCACATTAGTGGGTGCTATAGCTGTATCTACGGCTGCAACTACTGCATTTTTTAACAAATTAGATGGTGTTAGACAACAATTCCAAGCATTTGAAGAGGAATTAATGAATGCACAGTCTATTTTCCAAACTAACCAAGATACTTTATTCGGATTATCTGACCAAATTGTTAATTTTGGTAACCAATACGGTATATCTATGCAAGATGCATCACAAGGTTTATATACTTTGGCATCGGCAGGTTTAGATGCTAATGAATCTATGGATGTATTAAACAATACATTGAAGTTATCTATGGCTGTTCAAGGTGACCATGAGACTATTGCTAAGTTAACAACACAAACTATCTTTGGTTTTGGACTTGAGATGTCAGATTCTGCTGAACTTACTGATAAATTTGCACATTCTATTAACAAATCTTTGATTGAATACCAAGATTTGGCTAGTGCTGTTAAGTTCGCTATGCCTTTCTTCGTGTCCACAGGACAAAGTATAGACCAATTGCTTGGTTCTTTAGAAATATTAACTAATCGCGCGTTAGAAGCAGGTATTGCAGGTCGTGGTTTAAGACAAGCTTTAGCTGAATTCGCACAACATGCAGAAGATAACACCGCTGCTTTCGCTAAAATGGGTGTTGAAATAACAAATGCTGATGGTTCTTTTAAACAATTGACTGAAATTGCTAAACAATTCCAACAAGCTATGGGTCCAGCAGCGTCTGATGTAGATTTAATGACAACATTACTTGAAGATTTGAACGTACGTGGTGCTACTGCTTTCGTACACTTAGTACAAAATGCAGATGAATTCGAATCCGCAGTTAACAATCTTCAAAATTCAGCTGGTTCTGCTACAGAAATGGCAGACATACAGCAACAATCTTTAGCTAGAAGTATAGAATTAATAAAGAATTCTTTACAAACACCATTTTTAATGTCTGATGAAATAGGAAAACAGGCAGGTCACTTAAATGAATTCTCAATGGTGCTTCATGAAATAACCAAAGAATTCCACGGTATGATAGTAGTTATGGAAGATGGTGTAGCAACCGGTCTTACACCTCTAGGACAAATGTTAAAAGATTTTGTTATAGACTCTTTAATAGAATTCCATGAGTTAGTAAAAGAAATTGTAGTTGTAATACAAAATATGTCTGATGAAGGACAAGATTTAGCTAGTATTATACGTTTAATGACTGTACCTTTAAAACTCGCTATAAAAATATTTGACTTACTAGGTCCAAGATTACTAGAATATATTATAATATTTAAAACGTTAAACAGTATATTACCTATACAAAATATGCTTATGGCATTTAGATTAAATTTATTAGATGAAGAAGCTAAAAAGACGATGATTGCGACCTTAGCTAATTTAAAAATGAAAGCTGGATTAAATGGTCTAGCGACGAGTTACTCTAATTTGATGTTATCTCAATTAGGTTCAATGGCAGTCATGCTTGCTATGGTAGCTGCTACTGAGAAGTTTGCTCAAGGTAATGAACGTTTAACTATGGTTATCGGTGCTTTAGCTGGTTCTTTCTTAGGATTAGCCATGGCAGTACAACTTTACAATGCTGCTAAAACAGCAGGTTATTCTGGACCAGCAGCGTTCTTTATGGGTGCTGCATTGATGGCAGCAACAATGGCTTTATTTGCAGGTCTAAATGTGAAGATGGCTGAAGTTATGA
>Ga0208669_1001134_pt1 | contig 9944 bp, 4 predicted proteins | sample 21_taG_FD_184095 | JGI IMG/M metagenome (GOLD analysis project Ga0208669, IMG submission 184095) | Marine viral communities from the Subarctic Pacific Ocean - 21_ETSP_OMZ_AT15319 metaG (SPAdes) (version 2) | ecosystem: Environmental > Aquatic > Marine > Oceanic | place: Pacific Ocean | collected...
ACCTGTAGCAGAACTTCCCAATAAATTAGAACCTAAAGGTGCATTTCTATTATTACTTTCAATCTTTCTTACGTTGGCTGCTAATCTTTGTGCAGAGTCTTTAAATTGTTCAAAAGATACATCTGACATTTCAGGATATTGTGTTTTAAATCTATCATAGTGTTTGGCAAGAAAATTATTTACTCGTTGTGTATCTTCAGGACTAGGTTCTTGCCTTTCTGTTTTTAATTTATCTACAGTATCGGAAGCAACTCTCGATGCTTTTTCAAGAGTATCTTTTATTGTTCCAAAAATAGTACCTTGGTTTAAACCTAACCTATCCATTTGTTCTTGGTAAGGTTCACCAGTGAAAGGGTCAACTCTATCTGCTGGGTTTTCTTTAGTAAAAGGTACGTTGTCTTCTCCTTCTACTATGCCACCTACAGATTTTGTTAAACGCATTAATTCTTCAGGAGCATAAGTTCTATACTCGTTATTAATATCTTCAACAATTGGTAAGTAGTGATAATCATAAAACATATTATTGTACTCTTCATAAAAAGTAGTAAAAGACATGGTAGAAAAGTCGCCTTTATTTCTAATATTTCTTAGTTGAGATTCAGTAAATCTTAATGGAATAAATGAATTATTACTATCAAGAAAATTACTTTTTTCTCCATTGGTAAAAAATCTTAATGCACTTTGAACTGTATTTTTTAAATAAATTCTATCTACATCAAAATGGTGAGCTGCTTCCAAAGCTAGTTTAGCATCTGAAAAATTTGAATAGTAATTACTATTTGCACGTTTGTATGCATTTAATAATTCGTCAGGCGTAACACCTTGTTTTATAGCACCTTTTAAAAAATCTCTTTGTCCTTCGTATTTTTTATTCAAATCAAACATTTTAAAATAAAAATCTCTTTTAAGTTTAGCCGGTGTAACTACTTGTGTTCTTTGTCCAGTAAGCCTAGAAAATAATTCATTACCAAGACTTGCTTCTCCTCTTGTAATTTTTTCTCTTTTTTTACCAGCAATTAAACTAATATCATCTTGTATTTCTCTAGGAATAACTCCGGTAGATAAATGTTTAAACCCAGCCATTATATTACCTAACGATAAATATCCTTCAGCAGGATTATATCCCTCAACTAATTTGTTAGTTTCATAATCTCTACCTTTATTAAACGTTATATCTAAAAGTTTGTCTGTAAGAATAGCAGGACCTGTAAAAGGTTTTAAAAATAACATCATAGATTCTTTCATACCTTCTAAAACTTTATCACCTACAAATTTAGATGGAATAGTTGGGTCTGTAGCTTCATTTAAAAAAGCTCTAAGTACATCTGTAACGGGAGCTGAAGGGTCAGTATACGTTAAATCAATATACTCAATGTTTCCTTTCTCATCTCTATCAAATATTAAAGCACTACTCTTAGACCACTCTGGTAAGTTTAAATGTTTTAAAGCTTTTTCATCTTCATCAGTAACACCAAAAGCCATCTTTGTAAAATCTGTAGCTCCTTTAGCACCAGCATAAGTTACAACAATTTGTGAAGCCAATCTTTTTAAACCTCTTTCTACTAGAACTTCATTACCAGTTCTAATTTCATCCATACCACGCATAATAGTATTATAATTATTTCTGTACTGTTCTGCTGTAAATGAAAAGAAATTACCAATAGGAGCTTGTCGTAATATTTGTATACCCGGTGCAATTAAATCATAAGTAGGCATTGTATCTCTAATAATATTTGCAGCTTCTCTCTTTAAACTATTTAAATTTCTATTAGGATATGCTCTTTGTAAAGTTTCTAACTCTTTATTATAACCTGTTATCCTCCATATATCATCTTCCCCTACATATACATCAGTGATTTTCTTATTAATTTTAGAAAATTTTGATTGAGCTTTTAAAGGATTTGTAATTAAAGATTCTTTTTCTAAATTAATGTAATCATTAAATAATCTTTTAAATTCTCCAACCTTTACGTTTTGATTTACTAGTCCCAAACTTTGATACTCTACATATAAATCGCCTAAAGCTTTATCTTTACCTTTAGGATTATTTCTAATTTGATTGTAAACTGTTTTTAAAGATTGTGTTGTATCATCTGTAAAGGGGTTCATTCCATTACGAGCTAAAATAATTCCACCACCAACTGTGTTTCTAACATGTGTAGTTAAATTATAAACTGTAGCAGCAGCCTGAGAAAAACCTTTTAAACTTAATGCTTTCCCGTACAGTTGCCAACCCCTACCAACATCAGAAACGTTAGACATTTTTTCAAACAATCTTGCAATTCCCTCAGTAGTGTTTACTCCATTAAGTTTGTGAAAACCTTGTCCAGTAATTTTAGCTGCAACTAGTCTTTCATCTGGAGCTACTGATGATTTACCGGTACCAGTAAAAAACCATTTGCCCTTACCCTGTTTATATAAATCATCCATTAATTTATATTGAGATATTTCATTAGATAACGTTTCAATGGTTCTAAAAACAGAAGTACTGGCAGGTACTTGACCACCTAATAATTCGTTAATTGCAGGAGTAATATTTTTTCTAGCTTGAAAAACTTTTTCAGCTTTTTTTGCACCAAACACCGCATTAATATGAGATTCAAAATTATTAAAAGCTTTACCTTTATTTTTATTTAACAATCCATCTACAAATTTTCTAGCTTCTTGATCGTACCATCCACTAGGTCGAGGTCTTTGCCTACCAGCATTTGCATCTGTAGCCTGTAAACCCTTTTTAATTTCATTTATAGCTCTGTTATAAACATCATTACTAGGTTTATAATTAGGATTTTCAAAGGCTTCATACGTTTTCCTAAGATATTTACCCATATTAATGTTTATTTCATCTCTAATTTTTTTAGGAATGTATGTAGATTTAGCTAACATTGTACTTAATTTGTCAATGTTTTTTCTTGCATCTAATGCCGGTTCTCTAATTTCTTTAGGTAAATCTTTTAGTGTTATTGTTTTTTTTCCTTTCTTTTGTCCTGTTAAATAATGTTGAAACAACTCTTCTATCTCATCTGTTTTTAATTGACTTCCTTTTGCAACTTTGTTAATATTTAAAACAAGCTGAGAATGAATATCCATAGCTCTTGTTGACCATGCAATTTTATTATACTCTGAACTCTTTATAATATCTAGCATACCCGGAGCATACATACCTCCTCGTGTTGTAAAATTATAAATTCCTTCTTGTACAAATCCCCAAGCTTTGTTAAGTGCACTATCTTCTTCAACAATGTCTAAATTATTAATTAAAGGTACATCTATTTTTTCTGGTTTAGGCTTTGTAAGTTTAGTCGCAGAGTCAGCTTGTCTAGCTCCTAAAATTAATTCTTTAAATTTTGCAACAGCTTCCGGTCCTTCAGCTTTAACTTTGTTTACAAGATTTGTAACACCTTTTACAGTAAGTTTTCCACCACCAATAACAGTTCCAAATACTCCAGCAAAAGTTAAACCATCTACTAACAAAGTTAGTCTACGTGCTGCTTCAGGACTATCATCATCAGTATCTAAATAATTTATTAGTGCAGATAATCTATTATCATCTTCACCAATATAATTACTTAGTGTACCAGCAACAATTCCAAAGTCAGGCTCATCTGCAAAAGTAAACTGTGAAGCAACTTCATATCTACCAATTGTTCCAAATCTTTTTGAAACTGTATCTAGTTGTCCTAATCGTTTGGCTGCTCGTTCTTCTAATGCTAATTGAGTTTTAGAAGGTCTTCCTCTTAATCTTTTTGGAGCTTCTAATCCTTTTTTTAAAATATCTACTGCTTTATCTGTAGGTCTTCTTGTAACCGCAAAAGCTGCAGCAATTTCTCCAGCCGGTCTAAGAATAGATTCAGTAGTCGTGGTTGGTTCTTCTAATTCATAGTAAACTTCTCCTGTTTTAGGATCAGTTTTTTTCTCATATATATCTTTACCTGCTAACGGTCTAAAAATTTTATCAACCCTTCTATCAATATCATCTTGATCTGGTAAAAATTTATTAGTAATATTACCAACTCCGGGAAGCAATGTATCAGTAGCTTTAGTTATAGCACGAGGAACAAGCCCCACTAAGGCAGCAGTTGTTTCACTATACGGAGATACTAAAGTTCGTCTTGTACTTTCCCAACCTCTACCTTCTGCAGCAAAAAGTTCTTTTTCTTCTTGTTCTTCTTCACTAACCCCAAAGACATTTTTGTAATAGTCTGGATTTTCTTTTAATTTATCAGTGGGTTTGGAAGGAGAAAAAAATTCTTTTATTGTGTGGTCAAATTCTCCATCAGCATTATCAATAGATAATTTTACAAACTCATCAAAGTTATAATTATTATAAAATGCTTTTTGAGATGTGTAAAGTTTTTCTAATTCTTGAATATCTGTTTCTAATTCTTTATCTTTAGAAATACTTTGTTTATAAATTTCAAAACGAGATGGCATTAACTAATCCTATATTAATCGTTTGGGTTTTGAAGATCGTCTAGTATATTATATGAAGTATTAACTCCAGTTCTAGTATTTGACCTAAAAGGCGTTTTTTTATTATCCTCTGTCAAAAGACTTTCATATCCTAGAATCTTTTGATCTCCGGGAGTAGCTATATCTAACAAACGTTTAATATTTGTATATTCATTCTCTTCATACTGTCTTTTTTGTAATTCAAAAAATATTGTACTATACTGTGAATTTTCTATTCGTGTATTATTTCTAGAGTCGGATAAACCGCCTGTCTTGTTAAGATCAAGAAGTTGTTCATAAGCCTTTGGATTATTTTCTTTTAATAAAAGTTTGAACTCATCAGAAACCGGAGTAGCTCTTACTGCAGCTCTATATGCTGCAGGTTGTGTTCTTGCTTCGGCTGCAAGTTGAGTCGCTGTTGCAATTCTTATATTTTGAGAAATTCTTCCTTGTGAAAGCATTCCTCGACCTTTATCAATTTGAGTTTGAATATATGCATTAGTTTCTTTTTTGACATAATTATCTCTTTCTTGATCTGAAGCAAAGGTGTTTTCACCTCTTATATCTAAAGCTAACTGACCAAAGAAAGCAGCATCGTCTTCTAAGTCTTGTCTTCTATTTGTTATACCTGTGGCTTGTCTAATTTGTGAAGCTAACTCTCTAGTAATTTCATCTTCAGTCATACCTTGATCTAGTAAGAGTTGTTTATTAGCGTTAAATGTTTCAGTAACTGCATTAATTTTTTCTTTATTTTCAACAATATATCTGTTAATAGTATTATTAACTAAAATTTCTTCAGCCTTACCAACGGTTCGTTCTTCTGGGCTTAAGTTATTAAATCGTTTAAAAGAATTAGTATATATTGGACTATCTGTACCTATATTAAATCGTGCTGCTTCTTCATCAAAGCCATCCATTGAAATTTTAATTGCTTTTACACCTGTAATACCAAGTATAGGTGTAGCTCCTCTTGCAACTGCTTTATTATAAACATCACTTTTTTCTACTAAGTTGTTATAATTTTTCTCAGCTTTAAGATAATTGGTTTCTAATTTTTGATCTCTATCTTTACCGATACCAACTTTGTTCAACACCTTATGTACTAAACTTACTTCAGTAGGACTAGTAATTTTTCTTCGTTCAGCTTTAAATTTATTTAACACTGGCTCTGCATAAGCTTCAAACGAACCTAATCGTTCTACTGTTTCCCCATCATAAATTTCTTTGAATTTTTCATATTGATTTTTAGCAAAATTATTTTTCCAATCTTGTTTCATTTTATTTGCATCTTCATTAGACCCATCAAACCTTGTAGACATTCCTAGCTTAGTTACATATTTATCAAACTCTATTTCTGCATCTGCATCATAATATTGATTCAATCCTTTATTTTGAATCTCATCGTATTGATTTTGTAATTTAAACTGCTTATCATAATTAGCTTTAGCTTCTGCAGAAGCAATAACTTTTTTATCTTCTAAGTCTTGTAAATTTTGCATAACTTGAGATTGCATTTTACTTTCTTTAGCATTAAAAAGAAATCCTGCTAATAATAAATTTCTATTTCTATTACTTTGTTTTCTGTTACCACTAAAATAAGCTGTAGCTAAATCTGCAAAGTTTGTACCTGCACTTTTTTTACCTAGTAAACTTGTGAAATCTTTGTCTGCCATTTTACTTATCCTCTTTACTTAATAAACTATTAGGTTGGTCTTGTTTTTCTAATAGACCTTTTGGTAATTCAATTTGTTCTATTTGTTCTCTAACTTCTACTGGTATAGTTTGTGGATTAATTCTATTAACTGTTTGATTTTTAATTTCTTCTAAAGCTGTTAAACCTCTTTTAAAAGTTTTTTCTTGTTGCTCTCCAGTTATTTCTGGTTCTTTATCATCATCACCTGTATCAACAACATATTTAATATTTGCTTTTTCAGCCAATGCCATAATCATATACATGGTTGGCTCCATTAATAATGTCATTAAATCAGGATTCCATTTACCTTCTAAGAAACCAGAATATAAAACAATAGATGCAAGGTCTACAACACCCACACCATTAGCAACTGATTCTAATAAATTAGGAACAGTTTCTGGAGTTGTTAATACACTAAATACATATAAAGATGCTTCTTTAGTATTAACAAACTCTGGTGGTTGTTCCCACTTATAAGGTTGTTCTGGACTATTTGTAAGTGATTGTCCGGGTACAGCTTTACCTGTAGCTAAACTATTACCTAAAAATTCTACTGCTTTTTCTGATATTGCCATGTTCCTATCCTATTGCTTGTGGAGTTGCTAATGGTTGATAAAATTGTGATAAATAATTTGAAGAGCCTGTTCCATACAGAGTTTGTTGAGATAACTCTTGGAAGCTTGGCATACGTGTCATACCTGTAGCTGCCATTGCTGAAGGTCCAACTGCTTGTATATAATTTGCTTGTGCAGCTTCTGATATAGGCTGTGATGCAACACCAGCACTTCTAAATGGTTCTTCATAATCACCTTGTAGCTCACCCATAATTAATCCAGTTGTAACACCTTGTACAGTATCACCGACAAAATCATCACCAAAGTAACCTTTAACTTTATCAACACCTTTTGCAAATAAAGATTTAGGTTGTCCGGCTGGAGCATCAGCTAATAGTTGTTGAAACTCTGTAGGTTCAACTGTACTCATTTGAGTATTAGCAACTTCACTACCCGGAAAAGGTGTTTTAGATATTACATTTTTATTTGTTGCTATATCGTCTGCGATTGCATCAAAATCAACAGTTGGACCTGACGTAGCTTGACCTGATATAGGAGCATTAAAACTATCTTTGAGAATCTCTGGAGATATTTTATCAACTTCTAAATTTGTATACTTACTTGAATCAAAAGATAATTTACTTTGTTCGGCAAGATTAGTTTTTACAGTTGAGAAAGGTTGCTCTAATGCAGGTAGAGCTTCATTAATAAGACTATCTGTAATAGTTGGATAAACATTTGTAGAGCCTGAAATAGCAGCACTATCAATAGCACTAATAGCTGAGTTAGCTACATCCATATTATTTGTAGCGTTTGCTATTTGACCAGCAACTGTTTGATTTGTTGCAGTAGTTGATACAGCTTGTTTTGCCAAATTGTCACCAGCTAGTAAAGCTGTTTCACTTAATTTTGCTGATGCACCTGCTGATTGTATTCCTGATGCAGCTATGGCTTCTGCAGCAGCAGCATCACTTGCAGCAGTCGTAGCAGCTTGAGTAGCTGTAGTAGCTGTCGTTGCTCCTGCTTTGGCTGCACCTCCAAAAGCACTTTGTGCCCACCCTGTTAATCCTTTAGCTACTGGACCCATAAGCATGTATAATCCTACAGCACCTATAACCGCACCTAATTTGCTTCCAAAAACTTTACCAAGTTTTTTACTTATTTTTCTACCTACTTTTCTTAACCATCCCATTATCTATCTCCACCACCTGTAAAATTAAAATAACTACCAGTTTGATTTCCAACTAATCCTGTTGTATATGAACTACTTAAATTTGATAAAAGACTAGATAAGTAATCATCGTACACTTGTCCAGATTTACCTTCGTTAGCCATAGCTGTTGATATGATCTGTGCCTTTCGATTCTCCTCATTTTCAAAAGCTCTAAAATCAAAATCAGCTTGGTCTCTTAACTCTTGCCATAAAAATGATTGTGACTGCATGGTTAAACCAAAAGCATTCTGTGCGTTTTGCATATTGATTTGATTTTGTGCAGCAGTGTTAACTGTATTAGCTTGTCGTCTCCATTGAACATTTGAAGCTTCAACAGCAGCAGCGTTTTGTGCGTTCCATTGATTCCTTGCAAAGTCTTGTTGAGAATTAAACTGATCTATTTGTGTGACTAACTGAGAATTAAATTTATTTATATCAGCTTGTCTTTGTGCATCTCTAGCTGCAGCAGCATTTTCTTGTGTAGCATTAAACTGTTCCATTGCATTTGTTTGAGAAGCATTGTACTGATTCATCTGTGCTTGTAAGTTACTCATAAACTGATTAGTTTGATTTTCACTAGCAGCATTAAACTGAGACGCTGCATTTTGAGCAGCTTGATTACTTAACACACGTTGTTGATTTTGTTGAGCTTTTAATACATTTGCTTGTTGCTTATTACTTAGATTAGTTAAATCCATTTGTAAGAATGCTTGAGCATTTTGTATCTGCGTTCTTTGATTAAAGTCTGCTTCTGCTAAGTTAGCCTGAGACATTAATGCTGCATCTTGTATAATAGTTTGTTGATCCATACTAGCATTTGTAATACCTACAGTTTGTAAGAACTTACTGTTAGATAATGCTGTTTGTTGGTCAGCACTAAACTGAGCCATATTCATTTGAAAAACATTACTCGCATTTGCAAGTGCTGTCTGCTGTCCTCTGGCTGCGTTGGCTTCAGCTTCTTGAGCTTCTATAGCTTTTTGCTGTCCTACACTAGCTTGTATAGCTTGTGCATTAGACTGTGCAAGTGGCATAGCTGATGTTATAATTGCATTGAACAAGGCATCTCTACCTACAGTAGATGCTGACATACCACGTTGAGCTAACATTTTTTCTACTGAATCAACAGCAGGTCTAGCCCATGTAGGAATCTCACCTTCTTCAATACCTTTTAATAAACTATCTAATTGATTAGATACTAATGCATCTTCAGGTAATCCAGCAATAACTCCACGTTGAGCTTCACTGAAATCCATCAGTCTAGCTTCTAAAGCTTCTGGGTCATTACCTAACTCTTCAATATCTGAAGAACTTAGTCCAGCATTTTCTAATTGTTTCTTAGCTCTAGTTACTCGTGCTAAAGAACTTCCAACATTTTGTACTGCTGTAGATTGAGCTTCAGGACTTAACGTACCAACAACTCTTTCAGTTAATGCACCTTCTGGAATGTCAATGGTTGCAGCTTCAGTTGGGTCTATACGTTCAACACCTGCAGCTTCTGCAATAGCATCGGCTGATACTTGACCTTCTGCAGCTTCTACCTGTGCATCTTCATCAACTGTAGTTACTGGCATTTTTGCAGCAGTAATAGTTTCGGGAGTAGGTGCTGTTGTAACTGTTCCTGTTGTTACAGTTTCGGGTGCTACATCTGGGGCTGGTTCAGCAGTAACCTTTGTAGGGTCTGCCATCGTAGTAGTTTGACTATCAATTTCAGTGTCAAGTTTAGTACCATCTTCAGTAGAAACATCAGCTATTTTTGCAGCTTCAGGTACAACACCTTGTGCAGATTGTTCAATAGTTTCTGCAGTATCAGCAATACGATCAGTACGTTGTTGACTAGCTGTAGTTTCTTTTTTCATTTGAGGATTAGCTGGACCAGTCTTTTTTACTTCTCCAGTCTGTTGATCTTTAAGACCACCATCAGCATAACCAACTCTACCACCAGTTCTATAGTCTTCTCTAGCTATTCCACCGCTTCTTTTTCTGTTTCTTCTTTTTGACATTCTTATTTCCTATATACCTATTTTACTTA
>Ga0208669_1001135_pt1 | contig 9940 bp, 19 predicted proteins | sample 21_taG_FD_184095 | JGI IMG/M metagenome (GOLD analysis project Ga0208669, IMG submission 184095) | Marine viral communities from the Subarctic Pacific Ocean - 21_ETSP_OMZ_AT15319 metaG (SPAdes) (version 2) | ecosystem: Environmental > Aquatic > Marine > Oceanic | place: Pacific Ocean | collected...
TACAATATGCTCGACACAACCAGGGGGGTATAATATGTTAATGGGTAAATTAGTAGCCGCATTAACAACCTGTAAAACAATTAGAGATGCTTGGGAAGAAAAATACGGTGATAAACTAATCGCTGTGGGAACAACGTCTCTGTACGGAATAAATTCAATGTACAATGGGATGCCGCATTTTAAAACAATGGGTGAAACATCTGGTAAGGTTAGATTAAAACCAGATGACAGTGCATACCTACCTTGGAACAAATGGTTAAAAGATAACCACCCAGAAGAACATAAAAAGGCTATAAGTGCTACAGGACCTAAACAGAACATCCTTAACAAGGTTTTTAAACATTGTGGTATAAAGGGTTCGGATTATGACCACGGGTTTAAGAGAGGGGTCTATCTTGCAATGATGTACGATAATGGTTGTGAGTTCTTACGAGGAGAGATAGAAGAAAAAGACTTAAAAATAAAGAAAAAATTCCAAGATGATATTCCATACACAGATAAGTGGTGGAAGAAAAAAGCAATAAGAAGGTATAAGAATATGTATGAACAAGATAGAATTAAACCAGAACAACTATTTTATTGGGATGTGATTGATTTATCGTGGGAAGAAACACAGAAGAAATACATCAAAGAAGTAGGTAGATAATATGACACAAACCACATTATTAATAGCATTATTCATTTTAGAAGTAGTAGCTTTTGGCTGGTTAATCTGGGAAGCAAAACTAGGAAGAGAAAAAAGAGAACAAATAATTCACCTAGAAAGACAAATACTAAAACTAGAAAAGGTGATTATATCAATGGAAAAAACAATAATTAAAAAAATAGATAAAAAGAAATAAAATGGAAGAAATATTAATTTACACACAACATTACGCAAATAGTATAACTGAAGTTTACCTAACCGAAGACAATAAAAAAGTTATTCAGAAAAAATGTCTTTATTCTTCATGTGGGGAATATACATATGATATTGAAGAGTATTTGGAGAAAAAAATGGTTGGTTACAGACAAATTAGAAAACAAGTTAATAAAACTAATTATGTTTTGGATATAGATGGTACATTATGTGAGGATATACCTAATGAACAGTTTGATAGAATGTCTGACGCGAAACCACATCATAATGCAATAGAAACAATTAATAAGTGGTACGAAGAAGGAAATATAATTACGTTTTTTACATCTAGAAAAGAAGAACATAGAGAAATTACTGAACAATGGTTAAGAGATAACGAAGTAAGATGGCATCATATAATCTTCGGTAAACCAAGAATTCATGAAGACGTTACTGCATATCACTATATTGATAATCACAAAGTTAGGGCAACTAGATATAAAGAAGAGAGTGTATGGGGAGAATTAGTAAGTGCGACAAAAGAGATAAAAGTTTTTCCTAAATAACATACTATAATAATAAAAAATTCGTATATTTGTACTATGGAAACAAGAGAAAAATCAAACTGGGACACATACGACTTCCAAGACTGGGTTGTTAGACACGTTCACCTTATCTTAAGGGGGAAAGAACTAGATTTATTTCTAAAAAATAATTTTGGGTATAGTGACCTAAAACTATTTGGTAAAATAGAACATGCAGAAAATCTAAAAAGTGTGTACCAATCTAGTATGTTTGATAAGACAATTACCCATAGTGGTAATTTACGATGGACGAGTATTAATTTTTAAAAAATAAAATAAAATGGGTGGAAGTACAACAATGGAAAAAAGAGGTCATCATATCTGTAAAATGGTGAACTATGAGGTAAGACAAAAAATAACAAGAGAAACCTCAAAAAGAATTGGTGGTAAAATAGTAAAAACTCCAGGTAACGTGGAAGTTATGATTTATAAAAACAAAACCAAGGTAGAAGACGGGATGAAAGATATCAAATTAGCCGCACAAAAAATATATAATATTTTAAAAAAGGAAGGTAAAACAACAACTATAGATAAGAGATTGATTAAGAAATATAACTTGGTGTAATATTTATGTATATGGAAGTAGATATACAAATATATGTTCGAAGACTTAAAGATTTCTTTGACACTGATGAAGAAGCTAGGAGAGATATGTTTGGTGTTACTGAAATTGATATGGATGAATTTTACAAAATGGTCGCTGATAAGGCGACCATTAACTTTAAAAAAAATGGGGACCCCATGTTATCATCCACAGAACTTTTAGGTATTGTAACTGACCTAGCATTTAAAGAAATACACCAAGAGTTGGATATCAACAAATTCATACAGCAAGAAAAACAAATAGAAAAATTATTTGTTAATATTAAAGATGGGTTTCCTCCATTTTGTCTTAATTAAAATAAAAAATTATATTGACAATACTTTTAATTTTATTTAAAATTTTATAAATAAAATAAAATAAATGTCTACAAAAAAAATACCTACGTACGACCCTCACACTGGAGAACCAAATCCACACTATAAAGAATTGACAGGTAGGGATAATCCGGATTTTCCAACGACTGAACAAATAATCGCTTTTAATAGAACACAAAACATTTCAAAAAAAGAAATGGTTAATCATCCAAATCACTATGGTGGTGAGGATAACCCTTATGAGGCAATTAAAGTAATAGAATCTTGGGACCTAGGATTTAATCTGGGTAACGCGATAAAGTATATATCAAGAGTAGGCAAAAAAATGAATACATTAGAAGACTTGGAAAAAGCAAGTTGGTATATAAACAGGGAAATTAATAAATTAAAAAAAAATTAAAAAATGGCAGAAGTAGTAATTAACGACAAAGTAAAGACCCACGAAGAGGGTAAACACACTTACATAGGGAAGTATAAAGGAAAAGATTTTAAAGCAAGTATGCAAGACATGAATGATGATAGAGAACTTGTTTACATGGAAGGTGAAGAAAATTTCACTGATGATGATAAAGATGTTATTTTCGAACAACTGGATGATATGACTTACGTAGATTCTATTGAGGAGGCTGGTGATGACAAAGTATATGTTGAAAATAATTATGAAACTTGGTTTGCTTTTAAATTTGAAGCTTATGGTTCTTACGGTGAACACAAATTTATAGTTGAAGAATATAGTGATGAACATGGGGGTGATGTTACATTTTTAGAGGGTGAGGAAAACTTTGACGGGGAAGAACAAGAATTGATATACGAAGCAGTAAATGAATATATGTAATAAATAAATAAAATAATTAAAATGAAAGGTAAGATTAACACAGATAAAGGGACTATGGTGGTGGAGTTCTATGAAAAAGAAGCACCAAAAACAGTAAATAATTTTGTTAAATTAGCAAAAGAAGGATTTTATAAAGACCTAAACTTTCATAGGGTAATTCCAGGGTTTGTAGCTCAAGGAGGTTGCCCTAATGGAACTGGTGCTGGGGGACCAGGATATAAGATAGACTGTGAATTAACAGGAGGTAAACAATTTCACGATAGAGGAGTCCTATCAATGGCACATGCAGGAAGGAATACTGGTGGGTCACAATTTTTTCTAGTTCACACACGTCAAGCCACACAACATCTAGACGGCAATCACACTTGCTTTGGTAGAGTAGTGGATGGGATAGACATCATCGAAAAAATACAACAAGGAGATAAGTTTAACGTAGAAATAGAAGACTAATGAAGGATAGACTATCCCAACACGTAGGTAACACACCACTTATTCCCATAAGGATTGGTAGATACACAGTATGGGGTAAAGCAGAATTTATGAACCCATCAGGTTCTGTAAAAGATAGGATGGCAACATTTATAATTAATAACGCAGAAGAAGACGGTCTTTTAAGTAAGGGTGATACTATATGTGAAGCTACTAGTGGAAATAGTGGAATAGCATTTGCGATGTTAGCGGCAGAAAGAGGTTATAAGATGGTGATAGTAATGCCATGTAACATGTCAGAGGAAAGAAAAAAAATGTTTGAGTATTACGGAGCAGAATTAATAGAAGCTCCAGAAGGTGATTTTGATAAAGCTATAAGAATGAGGGATGAGTTGTGTTACGTTAACGAATGGTTTAATTGTAATCAGTTTGATAACCCTTTAAATATACAAGCCCATTATCAAACTACCGGTCCAGAATTTTACAATCAGTATAAAGAAACTAAAGGGGAAAAATTATATCCAGCAGTATTTGTAGCTGGAACAGGAACTGGTGGGACATTAATGGGTACGGACAAATTTTTAAAAGAAATGTGGCCTAAAATTAAAACTGTAGCTATTGAACCGGCGGAAAGTGCCGTAATGTCCGGTTTTGAACCAGGACTACACGGAATCCAGGGGATAGGTGATGGTAGTAAGTTTTTGGTTGATTTAGAAAAAGTTTCTGAGGTAAGAATTGTATCGACAGAATGTGCTAAAGCATGTGCTAGACATTTAGCTAAAAATTATGGGTTATTTGTGGGGATAAGTGCTGCGGCTAACGTATTCGCTTCATTTCAGTGGTTAAGGGATAATGATAAAACAGATGCTATTACGATATTATGTGATAGGGGGGAGAGATATTTTAGTTGTATGTAATGGAAAAAAAACCTGAGATAGTAGAAAGGGATATGTGGGACCACTATTCCGAATTACCTAACCCATCTTGGTATGACTATAAAAATAAGATGAAAAAGAAATATCCAGATAATATAGTTTATAATGAAGAGTCAGATAAGTTTGACGCTAACTTAAAACAATATCCTACTACAGTAGGTTCACAAAAATTTGAACCGATTAATGTAGATAAATCAGATTCTATAAAAGCAGACAAATACTTCAAGTCTAGACTAGACGAGTTAAGGGGCGAATATAAAAAACTAGTAGAGGAATATAATTGGACTAGTCTAGTGTATAAATCGACTTATAATTTTCAACCCATCTTAGGGGAACCATATCATTTATATGAAAATAAAAATAAAGATTTGTTCCTAAGCCTAATTGAACCTAGTCAGTGGAAAGAAACTTATGTAGGTACATTTAAATTATTAAATAATGGTAAGTGGGAAAAGTTGTAACCCAGAGTAAGTAAGTCGTTTATTGTTATATTTATTGTAAACGAGTTTTTTATGCGTATAATAATTACAGAAAACCAATATACTAGACTTTTTGAACAACAAGAAGTTAAGTGTGTACCTACTGGAGAAACAGAATTTAACGAAGTGGACGTTTCTTTCTATGATATGCTAAGAAATGGAAGTTTGATAAACTATGGAGATTACGATTTAGATAAAACACATCCAATATACGTAATTCAAAAAAAACTAGGTATAGGTAGAGATGGGTATTATGGTAAAGACATGTTAGAAGCTTTATCTTTGGAATTGGATATAGATTTATGTAAACAAGCTAATAATAATATACCATTAGGTCCTTTTGCTTTAACAGAACTAGGACTTAAAGTAGAGATACCAGAAGACGATGAAGATTACATATTAGCCTCCACCCTTGTAGGTGAAAATCAAACAGCCGGAGAAAAAGAACTAAACGCAATCCTATCCACAATAAAAAACCGAGCAGATAAATGTGGGTATAGTATGAAAGATTCGGTATTAAAAGGAAAACAATATTCTACCTGGAATTACTTTAATAGATTAGATAAGGAAAATAAATTTGAAGAGTTATACAACAGAATAACTAACCAGAAAGTAAAAGGTTTTGATAAAATGTTAGGGGTGGTTAAGGATTTTGGTGATAAAGACCTTATAAAGGTAAATCACTATGTTAATCCTAGTATAGTGGATTTAAGTAGTGGTAGTACAAGAACTATCGCAAAATCTTACAACAACAATAAAAAGTCAGCTAAGAAAATAGGTGACCACATATTTTGGTGGGATAAAAGACATCCGTGTTAATCAAATAAGTAGATATTTATATAATATGAAAATCGAGATAACAGAAAAACAATTAGAGTTTATTAATGAATCACTACTAAATGAAGGGGGTATTAGAGATATTAATAAGTTAGCTCAAAGATACCCAAAAGCAGAAATATATTTTCACCAAGATTTAGATGGTGTGGTATCTGCGTTAGGTATGAAGAACTACTTAGAAAAATATGGTATAGATGTTATCGATACCCATGTAATACAATATGGTGATAAAGAATTTTCAGTAAAAAAACCACAAGCTAGTGAAGATGTAATGCCAGTACTAGTAGATTTTGCACATGGTAAACCAATATTTAAAATACATACTGACCACCACGATTCACAAGCAGGTGTAGAAGATGATACAGCAACACAATTTAGAGGAGCAAGGTCAAATGTAGAAACTATTTCACAAACTATAAGTCCTAGTGATATTTTTACTGATGAAGATATTATGATGATTAATACAGTTGATTCAGCTGATTACGCAAAACACGATATAGAACCAGAACAAGTGATGAACTTGATTAGAGATTTTGAATCAGGTGACCAAACCTACGAAAAAAGATGGATGTTAGGTCTTTTAACTAATAAATTATTATTAGCCTATAAAAACAAACCAGGATTCCTAGAACACTTAGTTATGAATTCATCACCATCATTAATGAACATCTATCAAAACATAACTTCCTACGCAAAAGAAAAAGGTTTTGCTTCACCAGAAGAAATGGCACAAAATCAAGCACAGTATATAAAGTCCCAACAAGAAAGTAATAATCTAAATTTAGATGGTAATATAATAGTACAATATGGTGGTGGTAGGTTATTTAAACCAGGTTCCTATGATAGGTACACACCATTTAAAATTTATCCTGACGCTGACTTTTTTGTGGTTGCATGGCCAATGGGTCTTGTACAAGCCTCATGTAACCCATTTAAAAAAGACAGAGCTCTTAAAGGTGTTAATTTAGGTGATATAGCTCAAGAAGTATTAAAAGAAGTGGAACCACAACTTAAAAAACACCAAGTACCAGTTTCCGTAATTAAAAGAATTGGTGAAACTAAAGCAGAAGGAGAAAGTATAGGATTTAAAACTTCTGACCTATTTGCATTATATAAAGACCATTTACAAAATATGCCTTCACAGGATTCAAAGTACTATGATATGGCAGTTAGTATAATTGATACTCCTTGGGATAAATTAAGTGAAAAACAAAAAGCAGTCTTAGATAAAATAACTGTACCAGCGTGGGACGTGATACAAGCTAATAGTGGAGGTCATAAGTGTATAACAAATATTAGTGGACTAAATTTCTTCAGTAGAGCAACTAGACAACCAGAAGGGCCTTATAAGAAAAAAGCGGATGCCAAACCAACAAGATATGTTGAATTTGTAAAATGGGTACAGAAAGAAATGGTTAAGAAAATTAAAGAAAATATAGACTCTAGTAAGTAAACTCTAATACGTCTCCCTCATCCACAGAATATTTTCCAGCAGGAACCTCCAATACTTTATTAGCAATTCCATAGTAAGAGGTACATTTAGTCTTATTACAGGGTGTACAATTTCTATGTACTTTAGTAACTTTATTATTAATGATAAAAACTATATCTAAAGATATTAAACAATCTTTCATCCAGAAAGAACGTTCCCCGATTTCTGGAAAAAGAAATAACATCCCACCATCTATTTTTTCACGCCCCATCATCCCAGTACTGATAGCTGTAGGGTTGGACATAATTTCTAATGGAAGCTCTTTATTATCTAAAATAACATTCATACTATTATAAATATCAAAATGAATAAAGAAATAAACAAAGAAACAAGAAAACAAATAAAAGAGTTGCAAGAAACTATCTTGGACTTAAAAGTTGAGGTTGAGGTAACACCCAATCAAATCAGGCGTTTACAACAACAATTAGATAAATTATTAGCAAAATTAGATAAAGATGACGATAAAGACTAAAATAGAATATATCTGGTTAGATGGAAATAAACCAGACCAAACACTAAGAAGTAAAACTAAAATTGTAGAATTAGAAAGTACTATTAGGGTAGTTAATCCGGAAGATTTACCCGAATGGTCATTCGACGGCAGTTCAACCCAACAAGCTGTGGGTAATAATTCGGACTGTATCCTAAGACCAGTAAGAGTTTACCCAGACCCACAAAGAGTGGGGTCTTATCTTGCTTTGTGTGAGGTATTAAATGAAAATGGTGTTTCCCATAATAGTAATGAAAGAGTACAATTAGAAGATTACGACACTCATAGACACAGAGAAGGTTGGTGGTTTGGGTTTGAGCAAGAGTATGTCTTAATGAAAGATGGTAAGCCACTAGGATTCCCAAAGGAAGGGTATCCAGAACCCCAAGGAAAATACTATTGTGGTGTTGGTACCGATAGAGTGATAGGTAGAGAAATTGTGGAACAACATTTAGATGCTTGTATTAATATTGGATTAGATATTACCGGGGTTAATGCAGAGGTAATGTTAGGTCAATGGGAGTATCAACTATTCGGTAAAGGAGCTTTAAAAGTAGCGGACGATTTATGGGTTAGTAGGTATCTTTTATATAGAATCACAGAAAATCATGGAGTGACGGTTGACCTTCACCCAAAACCAGTAACTGGTGATTGGAATGGTTCAGGTATGCATGTAAATTTCTCATCTAGAGAAATGAGAGAAGTTGGAGGTAAAGACTTAATAGAGGGTATTTGTGATACATTATCATTTTACCACGAGGACCACATCAACAACTATGGTAGTGATAATGAAAAAAGATTAACTGGTTTACACGAAACACAAGCTATAGATAGATTTAGTTATGGTGTGTCTGATAGAGGTGCTAGTATTAGAATCCCAGTATCTACCGTAAAAAATAATTGGAAAGGTTACATAGAGGATAGAAGACCAGCGAGTAACGGTGACCCATATAAAATTATAAAAAGATTATTGGAAACTTTACAATTTAAACCACAACTAGTAGAATAGTTTAAAAATAATTATTATATTTGTGGTATGAAAAGTCCTAATATTAAAAAAGATGCTGATTTTGTACTAAAAGTACTAAACAATCCACTTAACCAAGAAATTCATAGACCAGCTTTAAAAAAATTAATTCACAATTTTGAAAATAAATGGAATGATTTATTAGGACCTGGAGTAGCAGATTTTTATATTAACCTTTTAACTAAAAAATACAAAAATGCCATATAATATAATAAAAGAAATGATGGACCCTAAAACAGGCAAAAAGTCCTTCATATTATTAACTGACGGACTATCCCAAATATGGGACGTGAAAAACGAAAAAGAAGCTCAAAGAATAGCTACTATGATGACTGAAAATTCAGATAGTGGTTGGGTTTATAAAATTAGAAAAACTTGTAACCCTAAATAAAAATGTTAAAGAAAAATACACATAAATATAAGTTTAACAGGAGAAGAGCTCTGGAATGTAAATTTGTGGAAAAAAGTAAAAATAACCCTGGTTATCTAAAATATATGGTAACTATTGGTGAAAAAGACGGAACCAAACATACCCAACCAGCCTACGGTAAAGATATGCAAGACGCATTATCTAGATTAATAAATAAAGAACGAACAGTTAAGGTAGAAAGAAAACTGGAGTCTAACACAGGACTGATATTTCTAATATGGTTGATAGCCATGGGAACACCAGCATTTTTTGTTGAACACCACACCCCTTGGTTCTTAGTATACACTATGGGTTCTATATTTGTACTAATGATGGTAGCAATATGGTGGTATAGTTATGTAAATAAAGGAGAATGATATTAGACCCTCTAGAAAAAAACGCAGCATTTAGATTAGCTTATGAATTTATAGTAAGTTCTATGGAAGAAGGTGAGGAATACGAAAATCTTGAATTTATAAATAAAGATTTACCACACAAAACTATAGATAAACTAATTACTTTTTTTGAAAAAACAGAAGAGTATGAAAAATGCTCGACCCTCCAAAAAATAAAACAAGGAAGACTTTCCGATTATTCCAAATATAACTTGTAATTACTTTATATTTATAGTAGATGACTATGAATACGTTAAACGAACAGGTAAATA
>Ga0208669_1001137_pt1 | contig 9928 bp, 11 predicted proteins | sample 21_taG_FD_184095 | JGI IMG/M metagenome (GOLD analysis project Ga0208669, IMG submission 184095) | Marine viral communities from the Subarctic Pacific Ocean - 21_ETSP_OMZ_AT15319 metaG (SPAdes) (version 2) | ecosystem: Environmental > Aquatic > Marine > Oceanic | place: Pacific Ocean | collected...
CCTACCCTATCAGAATTAGGAGCGCAAGCTGCTGGTAGTTATGCCACGTCAGGACATAATCACGATACTAGATATTTAAGAAAAGATGTAGAAACCGAGGGCACTCAATTAAACCTTGGTGGTGAAATATCACCTACATCATCTGCTAAACTTCAAGTTCAAGGATTTATGAGAACTGGTCCTATAATGATTGCTTCTGGTAATACTGGTGTGTCAACTTTTAGTACTACAAATGAAAAATGGTTGATGAACAATTCTGGAAACCTTTATATAGGTGATGGTACACTCTATAGTGATAGAATTTTCCATGACAGTTATCACCCAAACGCAGATGTATTAACAACAGCTAGAAATATAGGTGGTGTAAGTTTTAATGGATCTGCAGATATAGATTTACCAGGTGTAAACACCGCAGGTACTCAAAACACTTCTGGTAACGCTGCTACAGCAAGTGCTGTTGCTTATGATAATGTAACAAACAAACCTTATATAGAGGTTAACAATGTAACATCAGCTACATCAACAGAAACTGTTATAAGTGTAGCACATGCTACGTACACAGCTGCTTTCTTTGATTATGTTATTAAAAACGGAAGTAATGTTAGAGCAGGTGTTGTATATGCTTGTCACGATGGAACAGATGTAGAATACGCAGAATCATCAACAGTAGATCTAGGAGACACTTCAGATGTAACATTAAGCGTGGATATATCAGGAGCTAATATGAGATTAAGAGCAACATCAACATCTAGTACTTGGTCTATTAAAACTTTAATAAGAGCAATATAATGGGAATAACAAGAGGAGCAAACATAGTTCAAGATGATTTGGTGTTTGGTTATGACACAGGGTATGGTGTTGCAGACAATGCAACATCAACAAGATTTTACCCAGGAGAACCAACAACAAACTTATATACTAATTCTGATTTTAACAGTGAGATTGGTTGGACTTTTAGTTCTTGGCATAATAATGCTGTTACTCATACTTCTGTAAGTAATGTTATAGGGCGTGATGGTAGAACATGTAAAGCTGAAAAGCTATATATAGGCGCATCAAGTAGCGCTAGTCATTTTCACCAATTCAACAATGGCAAGTATACGTCTGGCAATACTTATACAACATCTGCTTGGGTAAAAGGTTCTGGAACTTTTGCAATAAAATCTCACTGGGGAGGTAACACTAATTTTACAATGACTGGCGAATGGCAAAGAGTTAGTATGACAGTTACAGCAACGTCATCTAGTAGTAGTCATTTTCCTTATTTTGCAGGTGAAGGTTTAACGGTAGGTAGTGATTTTTATATAACAGATGCTCAAACAGAATTAAAATCTCATGCAACACCTTATGTGTATTCTGGTGGAAATTCTAGTTCTAGATCAAATACAGCTAGCTTGATAGATTTAAAAAGAACAACTGATATAACTTTAGCTAATGTATCGTTTGATTCAACTGGTCAACCTGAGTTTGATGGTACTGATGATAAAATAAATGGGCCTAATTTTAATTTAGAAGCTATGGTAGATTCCACTTTGGAAGCTGTTATATATATGGACGACCTAGGTGGTACTCATAATTCATATAGTATATTTGGTGGAGTTGCTACGGGTAATAGACATGGTTATCATGAAATAAGAAACAGTGGAAGTGGTTGGAAAATGACGCACTGGACTTCTTCAAATGGGTGGAGATATGCTAACACCGCTTTGTCTGCTGGTAAATATTATCATGTAGTTTGGGTTTGGAACGGTTTAAAACTATATTGGTATTTAAACGGTGTGGCAGATGGTGATTATACATATACAACATTTAGCCCTTATAGCTTAGGTTTTACTACAATAGGTTCTTTTGGTACTGAAAGATACATGGACGGTAAAATACCAGTAGCAAAATTGTATAAAAAAGGTTTATCAGCTGAAGAAGTAAAACAAAATTTTAATGCGTACAAAAACAGATTTAATATATAAAATTATGAGTAGATTTGAAAATAGAAGGTGGTTAGTAATACCAATAGAAAAAATAGATGACGTAAACTTTAGTGAGGTTTTAGAACCTAACGCTGAATCGTTAAGAACCTCAGTTGATGGAACTAAAACATTTATAAAATATACAATTCTTGAACATAAAACAGATCACGTTGAAACGTTTATAAATGCTGAAACAGGTGAAGAAGAAACCAACACTATAGCGGCTGGAGTATACGGAAGGCCTAGTGTGTATAGCAGCGATTACACTGAATATAACCACACAGATATGTTGGATTTGTTAGCAACAGAAGAGTGGACTAATCCTATAACAGAGTAACATGGGTATAGTATTAGGCGTAAACACTGTTAGCAGAGGGTTAGTATTTGGGTTTGACACCAACTATGGTGTTGCTGACAACGATACTTCAACTAGATTTTATGCGGGTGAACCAACTACTAATGTTTTAGCTACAACCGCTTTTGGATATTCTGGTATAACGCTTGGTTCAGACACAGGTGGTACGTACTTACAAACTAATAGCGCTACAACAGGTTATAACTATATAAAAGTACCAAACCTAACCGTTACGTCTAATGAAACGTACACGTGGTCTTTTGAGCTTAACTGTACAGAAACTATAACACAGAGTGGTAATAAGTATTATTTTGATACAAACGAATATTCGGATCAGTTTTCCACTAGTAACGATGCCTCAAGAACTGGTTTTACTCAAGTTAGACCAACCGCATTACTAGCTAACAAGTGGGTTAAGTTTTCTCTTTCAGTTACTATGAAACCTAACTTAACAAACGCTTATTCTTATGATTTCTTAAATTTTATTAAGCCTCATTTTACGAGTAAAAAAATATATTATAGAAACATGCAGTTTGAAAATAACAAAGGTCATCGCACACCTTTTGTTAATGGCACTAGGTCAAACACAGCTAGCTTGTTAGATTTAACAGGAAATCACACTATAGACATGCAAAATTGTTCTTTCAGTGCAAATGCTCAACCTGATTTAGATGGCACGGGAGATTATCTTAAAACAACAACTACACATAGTATTACTGGTGACATTACGTTAGAAGCTGTGTTTAATGAAGAAGGTTCAACATCTCCTCACACAACGGTTATATGTACTGACACTGGTCATCAATATGGCGTTAAGCTTATGTCTTTTAAAAATAGCAACAGATATGGGTTGTGGTTAGGTTTTGGAACGTCATCTTACGTTGCTATGGTTTCTGGAACATTAAATAATGATACCGTATATCATCTAGTGGGAGCTTGGATTCAAAGCTCAGGTGTAGTTAAAATATGGTTAAACGGAGTTTTACAAGCAAGTATTTCTACAAGCCAAACAGCTGCTATTGTAAACAACGAAGCTAAAATAGTTATTGGTACTGACTATCATGGTTTAGGTGGACCTTATGGTTTAAACGGGCAGGTTTATGTTGGTAAGATTTATGACAAAGTATTAACAGATGCTGAGGTGTTACAAAACTACAAAGCATATAAAAATAGATTTGATATATAATGGATATAGGACCAAACTTAATAAACGATAATTTAGTATTTGGGTTTGACACAGGTTATGGAGTAGCAGATCCAGGCGTGTCTACAAGATTTTTTAAGGGTAAACCAACTACTAACTTACAAGTAAATGGTGTTGCCGCTGGTCATAACTCAGGTGGTTACGGTAATGTTGTTACTGTTGCAGATGCTCCTGAAAAAGGGCCAAGATGGAAAAAAGTTACTATAAGTAACAGGGGTAGTAACTTTAGAATAATACAATGGACTTACACTAGTCATGTTGCAGATGCTGTTTACAGTCATTCAGCTGAGTTTGATTGGGGTAACATGCGTGATAAAGGTTATTATATGCCTTTTGATGGCAACGGTGGCGGAACAAGAGTACATTACATAAATAGAGATTATACAACTAATGGTGGTAGTAATATAAACACTAATAGACAAGATGGTCACTTTGCAAGCACTATAGTTAAATCTATTGGACACATTCATGCTTGGTTTATAGATAACAACACTACAGGTGTTAGTGGTTTGAACGATTACTTTTACTACAGAGATTATCAAGTGGAAAAAGAAACTGAAGCAAGTCCATACGTTGACGGCTCAAGATCAGATACTGCTAGTTTAATAGACTTAGCAGGAACAACAGACGTAGATGTATCAAGTATTTCTTTTAATTCAACAGGGCAACCCACTTTTGACGGAACAGATGATGTTATTAATCTTCCTAACAATTTAGGGTATGGAGTTAATTCCGTATCTGTGTTTGCTTGGTATAAAATAAACGGTACACCTGGAAATGGATATCATATAATATGTGGTGACACTGCATTAGAAATATCTATTCATTCTTCTGCTACTTATATTAGAACAGGAGTAAGTACAACAAGTGGTAGACATGTTCAAAATGATGGTAATCAAACTTTAAACGACGGAAACTATCACTATTATGGATTTACATTTGATGGTTCAACTAAAAGAGCTTATATAGATGGTGTTCAAGTAGGAACACAAAGTGTAGCTGGAACTTTAACAACATCTTTTAGTGGTAGAAAAGTAGGTGCTTTTAGCGGTGGTTACTACGCTAATGGAGATCTTCCTGTTTATAAAGTTTACAGCAAAGTTCTTACAGCATCCGAAATAAAACAAAATTACAACGCATATAAAAACAGATTTAATATATAACCCGGAAAATGAAAGGTAATTATGGCAAATGAATTTAAAGTAAAAAAAGGCCTCATAGTAGATGGCACAGGAACTGTTCTTGATGTCCAAGGAACGCAAGGGCAATTATTCTCAGTAACAGATAGTCTTACAGGTGATTTATTCTCTGTATCAGACGTGTCTGGTATACCTATATTAAGCGTTAACGCTGACGGCACTGCCACTGTTGACGGCGAGGTTTACGCTACAAGGTTTCATGGTAACTTTACTGGAAACCTAACAGGTAACGCAGGATCAGTATCAAGCATAGGTAATTTAACAGGGCATATAACATCTGCAAATAGAGTAACGTCTTTAGGTTCGTTTACAACAGCTGAATTAAACGCGGCTATTTCTGATGGTAGCATAAACTCACAAGCAGATACTTTAGACACTGTATGTGATAGAGGCGCTAGTACAAACCAAACTCTTACGTCTACAAGTACTTTAGGCCTTGCCGTTGTATCTAGTGCAGATGCTAGAATTGAAATACAAGGTGCTGGTAGCAACTGGTCATACGTAAGACTTAAAGATTCCATCTCAACAGCGTGGGATATTGCATCTCACAATGGTGGTCAATTAGAATGGAGACCTGCCGGAGGTTCTACTAATAGAATGACATATACTAGTGGTGGTATTTTAACAACAGGAGATGCTTTTACATCTACAAAAGGTAACACAGCTTATGGCTGGGGTGATCACTCAACAGAAGGTTATTTAACTAGTTCATCTACTCAAAGTAAATATGTAAGAAGTGATGCCGATGATAATGTAACAGGTCACACAGAGTGGCAAGATAATTACTCGGTAAGATTTGGAGATAGTGCTGATTTTAGAATATTCCACGATTCAACTAACAATTTTATAAGAAATTATAAAGCAAGTGCTAATAGTAGCTTACAGTCCGCGAATAGTAGTGGAACAAACCAAACTTGTGTTGGTTGGGGTGGTGCTAACGGTTACGCAAACTTACATTATGCTGGAAGTCAAAAACTAATAACAGTATCAGGTGGTGTGTCTGTTACAGGTACGGTTGTTGCAAGTAGTAACATTGGTAATTTAAATACTAGTAGTGATATAGGCCAGCAATTAGAGTATGGTGATGCTAACGTAGCCACATTAAGATGTGATGCGAATAGATGGAGAGTTTACATGGGTGGATCTGGTAACTCGCAAGAAACGTTAACAGTTACAGAAGAAGGTAGAGTTGGTGTTAAAGACTCTTCACCTGATTATCCACTAGACGTTAATGGAAGTGTAAGTAGTATATCAATATACGCAAGTCACGATATTGCCGCTTACTCTGATGCAAGGGTTAAAGGTGATATTAAAACGATACCTAATGCTTTAGAAAAAGTAAATAATCTAAGAGGTGTTACGTTTGTTAGAACTGATGAAGGTTCTAGTGATAAAAGAATGATGGGTGTTATAGCTCAAGAAGTAAAAGATATAGTGCCAGAAGTTGTTACAAAGAAAGAATCAGACGGTCACTACGCTGTGTCTTATGGTAACATGGTAGGTTTATTAATAGAATCAATAAAAGAATTAACAGCTGAGGTTGAATCACTTAAAAAACAAATAGATGGCTGCACCAAATAGTGGATTAATTAAATTTTCAGGCATAGCCGCAGAGTTAGTAAACGATGACTATGATGATGCGGATTTTGACGATGTACTAACACTTAAAGATATGTCTGTTGGTGGCAACGCTAATGGTAGTAGCGAGAACTTTGAGTCTATAAACTCAAACAGTGAATATAAACCAGATTCATCAGCACCTTATAAAATGAGTGAATTTTATAGTTACGATCACGATGCTGCTGGTTCTAGTTTAAATGAAATGGATTCTTCACCAGTGCAAAGTAAAGCACCTTGTAATTATGGTACTAACCTACCAAACACTCTTTACCACGATGGTAGTGGTACATGGCCAGAAGGCTCTGATACAATATACACTGATAGCAGTGGAACTAACACTGCAGAATCTGGTAATTATAAGGTAGGAGTAATTTCAACTTACAAGCACTTAGTGGTTGGAAGTAACGGCTCTGTAACGTCAATAACTAACTGTCCTTAGCATATACGGACATTAGGTAGTTAAAAAACAATAAAATAGCGTAATAATATAAACATGGCAATAACATACACGTACAAAATAACAAGAATAGATACTTACGAGGCTTATAATAACTTTAACGATGTTGTTAAAGCAATTGAGTTTGAGTATATAGCTAGCAAAGGAACTGGTGAAGACAAGAAAACAGCAAAATTTACTTTTTACTGTGAATTAGGCGATCCAGATCCAGGAAACTTTAAAGCATATGCTGATTTAACAGAAGCAGATGTTAGAGAGTTTGTAAAGAAAACTGTTAATGTTGAGAATAATAAACTTATACTTAACAACTTATTAGCAGAACAAGACCTACCGGTTAGAGTTGTAAAAGACCTACCGTGGGCATAATCAAGTTTAATCAATTAAAATTAAAAAAATGAGTAAAAAAACAAAAGATTTAAAAATCACAGATGAGCAATTAGAAACTCTACAGGGTAAACTAAAACTTATTGATACTGCGAGGTTGCAAATAGGTACTTTAGAAAACCAAAAGTTTCAAATGTTAAACCAAGTTGGCATGATACAAAAAGAATTAGTAGACATGCAGAACGAGTTACAAGAAGAGTATGGAAAAGTTAGTATCAATATTACCGATGGTACAATAACTGAAATCCCTGAAGAAGAAGATGTCGAAGCTAATAAGAAAGATTAGTATAGGTAAAGACTATAAAAATGAAGCTATGCATTACTCCGTAGGTCAAGAGGTCTACGGAGGGCATAGAATCACGGCTATAGTAGAAGAAGACGAAAAGTTTAGTATTTTTATTGAAAAAGGTAATAATGTTATTCCTTGGAAAGACTTTAATAAAAACATGGCTATTGCAATAGAATATAATTTAGAATATTAATGCAAGGTTTATTTGATTTTATTTTAAAACCAGTAGGTAACAGATATAGTAATACTAAAAAAATAGGTGATACTGAGTTAATATTAAATACTCGTATTGAAGAACATAAGAATATAAATAGAAAAGCCACTGTATTAGCTATTCCTAAATATTATAAAACAAACGTTAAGGTTGGTGATGAAGTGATTATACATCATAACATTTTTAGAAAATCATATAACACAAAGGGAAAAGCACAAAACAGTAGGTTTTATATAGACGAAGATATGTTTAGCTGTCCTATTGATTGTGTGTTTCTATATAGAACAGGCACAGAGTGGAAAGCTTTTGATAGTTATTCATTTGTAAAACCTATAGAAAACGACAATGTGTATAGCATAAGTGCTGAGAAACACTGCGTTGGTGTAATAAAATATTGTAGCGCTGGACATAAACCAGGTGATGTTGTAGGTTTTAGAAATAACATCGAGCATGAGTTTGTGATAGACGGCGAGCTTCTTTATAAAATCAAATCAAATTTAATACAAATAAAGTATGAGCGTAAAGGAAACGAAAAAGAATATAATCCTAGCTGGGCACAAAGCAGTTGAAGAGTTAATCAAAGTTGCTAAAGAAGCTATTGTAGACTCTGATGATGACATATCTGCTGATAGATTAAAAAACGCAGCAGCTACAAAAAAGCTAGCTATATTTGATGCTTTTGAAATATTAAATAGATTGCAAGAAGAGCAAGACATGCTTGATGGTAAGACTAAAGAGGAAGACGCTAAAGATGATGCTTTTTCTGGTTTTGCTGAAAAAAGATCTAAGTAATGTACGAGCAAAATTTATATAAGGTTGTAGAACCTATTAAAATAAATACCATTAAAAGGCTTAACAAAGCTAAAAAATGGAAATACGGATATAACAAAGAACATGATATTGTTGTTATATCTAAAACGGGTATGATAGGTGAGATATATGAGATACAAAATCTTATGATAGCCTTACCACAACAACCTAAACAAATACATAAGTTTAAAAGTGACAGGTGGGAAGTGACAGAATATCCTAAAGAATTAAATAGAATTAAAACTATATTTGATTGGAAGGAATATCCTAAAGACTTTAAAAGCAAATACATAGATTATATAGAGAATGAGTTTAAAAAAAGAGAAGAAGGTTTTTGGTATTACAATAAAGGTAACCCTACTTATCTTACTGGCACTCACTATATGTACTTGCAGTGGTCTAAGATTGACGTCGGGAAACCAGACTTTCGGGAAGCAAATAGATTATTCTATATATTCTGGGAAGCTTGCAAGGCCGATGTACGATCCTATGGGATGTGTTACCTTAAGAACCGTAGATCTGGTTTCTCTTTCATGGCCTCAGGAGAGGTGGTTAATTTGGCGACCATATCCTCGGACTCGAGATATGGAATTTTATCTAAGTCTGGGCCTGATGCCAAGAAGATGTTTACCGATAAAGTGGTACCCATATCAGTTAACTATCCCTTCTTTTTCAAACCCATCCAGGACGGAATGGACCGTCCAAAGACCGAGCTTGCCTTCCGCGTCCCCGCGTCCAAGCTCACAAGACGGAACATTACAAGTTCCGACAAACCCGAAGCCCTACAGGGTCTTGACACCACAATCGATTGGAAGAACACCGGCGATAACTCCTACGATGGGGAGAAACTCAAGCTCCTCGTCCATGATGAATCAGGTAAATGGGAGAGGCCGAACAACATCCTCAACAACTGGCGTGTTACGAAAACCACCCTTAGATTAGGTAGTAGAGTAATAGGTAAGTGCATGATGGGATCAACATCTAACGCTTTAGATAAAGGAGGAGATAACTTTAAAAAATTATACAATGCTTCAGATGTTACAAAACGAAACCGAAACGGCCAAACAAAATCTGGATTATATTCTCTTTTTATCCCAATGGAGTGGAACTACGAAGGATTTATTGACCAGCACGGTATTCCAGTCTTTGATAGTCCAGACAATGATGTCCTCGGACCAGATGGGGAATTAATAGATGTAGGTGTTGTAGATCATTGGCAAAATGAAGTTGATGGTTTAAAACAAGACCAAGATGGTTTAAATGAATTTTATAGACAGTTTCCAAGAAGTGAAGATCATGCTTTTAGAGATGAAACTAAAAATAGTATATTTAATTTAGTAAAAATATACGAACAAATAGATTACATAAACGATAGTACTAAATCACACTTAGTTACTCAAGGAAGTTTTCAATGGGTAAATGGTATAAA
>Ga0208669_1001138_pt1 | contig 9922 bp, 6 predicted proteins | sample 21_taG_FD_184095 | JGI IMG/M metagenome (GOLD analysis project Ga0208669, IMG submission 184095) | Marine viral communities from the Subarctic Pacific Ocean - 21_ETSP_OMZ_AT15319 metaG (SPAdes) (version 2) | ecosystem: Environmental > Aquatic > Marine > Oceanic | place: Pacific Ocean | collected...
AGGTGAGCAATCACCAGTAGACGCATCTGGCGTAGGTGGAGCGACCATAGGTACAGGAGGAGTACCTGCGCCGGGAGAAGAAGGATTTACAGGAAATGAACAACAACCTACTCAACAACCTCAAGCCGCTGGTGGTCAACCAGCAGGAATGGGACCAATTCAATAATTATGTTGAGGATTTAATTAAACAACAACACCGTACCATAGAACAAACAGACGAAAGTATTATAGTCTATAGGGCGCAAGGTGCAATACATACATTACGCAGATTACTTTTATTAAGGGAAGAGGTATTACAGAATGGGTCTACTAAGCAAAGCACTTAAAACTGCTGTAAAAGCTGCTGATGCAGCCAAGGATGCAAGTAGGACTAAACCTAAGTCTCAAATGAATCCTTTGGTTAAGGCAAGAAAAAAACCTGTTGAAACAGATTTTGATAAATCAGCAAGTCAAGAAGTAAAAGATTTTTTATCTGCAGTAGAAGAAAAAGACCCTAATCAACTTGGTGAGTTTTACAGTCCTGTAATCAATACACTAAAAGAAATGCCTATTGGCAAACAAGGTACTAAAGGAGAAACCATATCTGCGTTTTTAAATAAACGTGCGCCTAATGTAGAAAGTTCAGAACGTGCATCCTTTGGTTTAAAGTTAGACCCACAACGTAAATATACTAGAGAAGAAGTTATTGATATAGCTAAAGGCGATGGCTCTGAAGAGTATACTATTTCAAAAATAAACCCTTCTGATAATCCTATGGCGTATATTGAATATAAAGGAATGCAAAGACAAAATGTTAAAGATAAAGAAGAAGAGTATTTTGTATTAACAGTAGATTCAACAAAATATTTAGATGCTTCTGGAACTAAAGTCCATTTTGGTAAACCTGAAACTAATTTAGGGCATACTAGATCATCTATTAGGATAGAAACTCCTGCAGGTGGCCCCCTTACAAAAAAAATAAAAGACAGAGAACGTTACATTTTAGTTGAAGAATTACAAAGTGATGTAGCTACAGGTTATGGAAAATTAAAAAAAGCAAATAAAGAAGGTAAAGCTCCTACTTCTCCTGACGTAGAATCTATAGATAATATTGTTGATCAAAACATTGAAATTGCTTTAGAAGAATTAGAATTTGATGTAGATGTTGGACTTACTATACCTAATAGTAAAATAATAAATGCTATAAAGCAAGCCCATATAAATATGCACAAAAATAATATAAATAGATTTGAAGCAGGAGAAGACTTAGCTAGATTATTAAAAACAGAGTATGGTATTAATTTTAAAGGTAGGGCGGAAATAGATGCAGTATCTAAAAATGCAATTTTTAATAGTCTTGAAACTGCAGATGGTATTAAATATGGAAGAGATAGTTTAGATGTTGATGACACTATTGATGGTTTATTTGACGATATAGAAACAGAAATTCAAGCCTCAAAGCAACAACAAAAAGCCTATGAACAACAACAAAAAGGCTTGCCTATTAATCCCCCTATAGAAACTAGAAGTGATTATGTAAAAAAATTAATACTTGCTAATATTAATTATGCTAAAAGAAATAACATTAATAAAATTGTAGTGCCTGACTATAAAGAAATAGCTAGACAACGTATTAATACTTTTGATTATGCAATGGATCAAGCAGATGACAGTAATCCAACAGCAATAAAGAATGCTGAGATATATAATGATTTTGAAAATGGTAAAATTACTCAAGACGAATATAATATAAAATATAATAAATTAGCTAAAGAGTATTTTGAAAATTTATTTAAAAAAACATATGAAGATGCATTAAAAAAAGTTTTAAATAATCTTAAAACAGAAACCAAAGGTGCTATAAAAATAGGTACTCGTAAGTTAGAATATCCAGCAGCAGGCAACTTTAAAGGACGTACTAGTACCGCAACCGAAATAGACATAACAGACTTTGACTTTGATCCTGAAACACAGGCACTCAGGTTTAACATGGGTGGTGTAGTACCTCCTAAGAATTACGCAGAAGGTGGAGTAGTATCTATGAATAACCAGACTCAGCAAGCATTTGCACTAGGTGGATTAAAAGACGAAGGTGGCGAGATTGATGAAGTATCAGGCAATTCTGTACCTATAGGTGGCACTAAAGAAGGTGTACGTGATGACATACCAGCTAATGTAAGTGAAGGTGAGTTTATTTTTCCTGCAGATGTAGTACGATATCATGGCCTAGATAAAATGATGGCACTACGACAAGAGGCTAAGATGGGCCTTAAACAAATGGAACGAATGGGACAAATGGGTAATAGTGATGAAGCTACTATACCTGATGACCTACCCTTTAGTATGGCTGATCTTATTGTTGTTAGTGGTGAAGGCAAGCCTATGGAGTTTAACGAAGGTGGTTTTGTAGACTTAGAGGTAGCTGATGTTCCTATGATGGGCGATCCTAATACTGGCGTTAATTATACACGTATAAATTATGATGATTATATGAATCCACCATTAGTTATGATGAAAGAATATCGTAATGCCGATGGAGAAAGTATTCTTATTTCTTTTGTAAATGGGGTAGCTACTACTGAGATACCAGAAGGCTATACTTTATATACACCACCTACTAATACGGCTCCTACTACTACACAGGCAGCTATTCAAACAGTTAATAGGCGTAGTTATAATTCTACTGCAAGTGATGATGGACCTGAACCTACACCTACTCAACCAGCACCTGACTATAGGAATATGAACGATAATGAATTTTTTTCTTATATGGCACAACAAAATAGTTTTGGTGCTAAAGCAGGTAATGCAGTAGCTACAGCAATTTCTCTTATGATACCATTTCCGGGAGTTGGAATGCTTACTCAAATTGCAATGCGAAATCATAAAAATAATTTAATGAACAATATGAAAAGCCGCATTGATAGAATGGTTGATGGCCCAGCTAAAACTGCAGCATTAGCAAACTTTAAAGAATATGGTGGTGAAACAGACCCTAAGAAAAAAGAAGGACTACTTACTAATATAACAAATTTTGTTAATGGGTTTGTTGGCGATGTTGGGAAATTATTTGGCATTAGTCCAGAGGAAGCTACAAAAGCTGCACAACAAGCTGCAGTAACAGAGGTAAGTGGTACTAGTACAGCTATTGAAGCTACTACTGCACAATCTGTTACACCAACTGCAAATCAAACTCGTCCACAATTACGCCCAGATCAATTTCCTACAGTTCAAGAAACTATTAGTAACTACCCAAAAGGTAATTTTGTACCAGATCAAATAGCAAGTCCATTAGGTAGTGTTTTAAGTACTGAAGCAAATCAAGGCATGGTTCCTGCACCTGCAAAAGTAGGTGTAAATCCACTTGCAGCTAGATATACAGCGCCCTCTACAGATACTATGGATGTTATGGGCGGTATGAGATATAATAGAGCAGAGGATTATCAAAATATGGCAGGGGCTAGAATGGCTGCATATGAAAAAGCTGTACTAGCAGAACGAAGTGCTGAACAAATTAGAGCAGATGCAGCAAGAGAACGATCTCTTACTATGCCGGGTGGTATTGATCCAAGCCAAAGTGTAAGTAAAAGTAAAATTAAAGCAGGTAAACCTGTAGGAGCAGCAACTAGTCCTGACGATTTTGAAGAACTTAGCGCAGGACCAGAAACAGATGCAGGTCGGCGTATAGCAAATGCTAGAGGTGATAGTTTTGTTGGTGGAGACTTTCAAACTGCTAGTCTTGTTGATACTGCAATACCTACTACTGCTGCTGCACAAACATCTTCACCTGATGAAGTTCCAGAATCTGCTTTTACAACCCGACGAGATGGACCTGATGAATTGTCTTATATAGATGATAGTACTTTTAGAGACACCCGTAATATAGGAGCAAGTGCCGATTATAATTTACAACAAACTCAAACACCAGTTGAAAAAGCTCAACAAGTTGCATATAATGCTGGTAGAACTAATGAAAGAGTTAAAGCTGCACAACAAGCTCCTGCAGTAACACAACAAGCAGACCCACGTGCTACTCAACAATTTGGTAATGATAATTACATTGATCCAAATGTAGTTCCTTCTAATGAACAATCTTTATATACAGGAGTTAGTAATGTAGTTCCTTCTAACGAACAATCTTTATATACAGGAGCTAGTGGAGAAGGGTATGGAATAGGCCAAGTAGACCCTAGATTAGCTGCTGCAGTTCAAACACAAAAAGCATTAAATATACCCACTGAACCTACAGTACAAGTAGAAGGCATGGGTTCTCCTTTGTCTCCTATTGCTGCACCAAAAGAAACTGCAGCACAAGCTAGAGCCAGAGAAGCTGCAGCACAACAGACTAGAATACAAACACGTAATAAAGAAATTGCTGCAGCAACAGCTTTAATACCAGAGCGTATTAAAAACTCTAGCTATTATAATGATCAAGTTAAACGTGGCTACACAGGCAGTACTACAGGCGGTTATGCTGTAGGTAAAATTTCTGGTAGTGATGGTGATTCATCAGGTGTTGTACAAAAAGCAGATGGCAAAGTACAAAAACTTAGAGATGTGCCGGGCTATGAAGGTCTTTCAGGTACACAACGTGGTGCGATGACAGTTTATAAAGATGAAAAAGGCACTGCATATGTTAAAAGTACTTTCGGTAAAAAGACTAAATTAGATGGTAGTAAATATACAGGCAGCGGTGGTAGCAGTAGTGGCGGCTCTGGTAGCAGCGCAAGTGCAGGTAGAGGAAATACTTCATCAGGCCGTACAGTAGCTCAAATACAAGCAGATATTAATAAAGAGCTTGATTTTGGACGAAAAGAATTTACGCCTAAAGCTAATAAATTAGTTGCAGAAAGAGAAGCTGCTAAAAAAGCTGCTAAAAGTTCTAGTAGTGGCGGTGGTGGCAGCAGTTCTTCTAGCAGTAGCACTACTAGTTCTTCATCTAGTAACCAATCAGGTTTTGGCTTTCTTAGAGGTGCTGATGAATCTGGTAATACAGGATCAAGTAGCTCTAAAAGTGGGTACTCTTGCTACGTAGCTACAGCGTTATCTGAAAAAGGTTATTGGTCACATACACAAAAAATAAAATTAATTAAATGGTGCATGGAAGCTAAACCAGAAGGTAAACTAGATACTATATTATGGAGAAATGGATATTGTATTTTTGGTAAAAATATTATTGCACCAAAAGTAGATAATAAAATTATTCAGTGGTTGTCAAACGGATTTTATCATGCTACAATTAGTAATAAAAAAACTTTACAGGCAATACTTGGCAAGTTGTTTTTTATTATTCCCTCTTACACTATTGGTATTTGGAAAGCTCTACGGGGTAGCCTTGTAGACATTGAAAGGACTTAACGTGGCAAAAGAATTAGATGAATATAAAGCAAGTGTAGTAGATAGACTATTAAATTTAAATGAAGAAGAAACAGAAATTATAAAAGGTTTATATGGTACACCAGAGTTAATTACAATTTCAAAAGTTATTGGCCCTGAAGTAACAAAAGCATTGTCAGATGCTATGAATAGTATATCTGGCAATACAGTTGAAAAGAAACGTGGATTAGCAGCACGTACTTAATCTGTTAATTAGAACTGGCCTACCCACTCCCCTTACAACACAGGCTACGGTGGCCCCAGTAAATAGGAACTAAAATGGAAAATCAAATAGCAGAGGCACAAGAACCGCCCAAGTCAATGATGATGCAACGTAAGAGTAGAGTGCATGAACGTGTAGAGGAAGACGAAAAAGAACTACGTGAGTTAATGGCAGAACGTGAAGGCGCAGAAAAAGAAGCTGAAGTACAAGCCAAAGAAGATGCAGAGCCAGAAGGCGCAGAAGAAAAAAGCTATAAGAAACGCTATGCTGATTTACGTAGAGGATCACAAAAAGCAAAAGCAGACTTAGAGGCTCGTATTACTACACTAGAGTCACAGCTTAAACAAAGTGCTGCACAAGAAATTAAACTACCTAAGTCAGATGAAGACATAGATGCATGGGCAAGCGAGTACCCAGATGTAGCTGCTATTGTTGAGACTATTGCTATTAAGAAAGCACGTGAGCAACAAGAAGGTTTACAGGAACGTATTAAAGAAATTGATACATTACGGGAAAGTGCATCACGTGAGAAAGCTGAAGTAGAATTACTTAAAGCACACCCTGACTTTGGTGAAATACGTGACAGTGATGAGTTCCATGAGTGGGCAGAAGAACAGCCTAAGTGGGTACAAGAGGCACTATACGAAAATGATAATGATGCAAGGTCTGCAGCACGTGCTATTGATTTGTACAAAGCAGACATGAACATCAAGACAAAGAAACCTAGCAGTAACAAAGAAGCTGCTAAGTCGGTGAATACTCGTAATACACGTAGTCAACCAGACGCTACATCTAACAATACTAAAATGTCTGAGTCACGTGTTAATAAAATGTCTACTAAAGAATACGAGAAACATCAAGACGAAATCATGGAAGCTATTAGAAAAGGTGAATTTATTTACGATATTTCTGGTAGCGCACGATAAAAAGACTTGACAAGTCTTAAATAAAGAATATAACTATATACAACAGGTTTAACACAGCCCCCTACTTATTTGGACTACCTGTGTTAAATCTACTTTCACAAATATAAATAGTTTTAACGACTACCTAATGTCTTTGGCCCGTTGTGTAAAAGGTCGGCCAACTTTTTACAACAATGTTACCCATAAGAGTTAGCCTCATTACATACCGTTTGTAGTTTGTATCTGTGTCTTAATGCAAAGGAATAATACAATGGCATTTACGACAGCTACGGGTTATGGTAATTTACCTAATGGTAATTTTAGCCCAGTCATTTACAGCAAACAGGTACAACTTGCCTTCCGCAAGTCTACCGTCTGTGGTGACATTACTAACTCCGATTATTTTGGAGAAATCTCTGGTCAAGGCGATACCGTCAAGATCATTAAAGAACCCGAAATCTCTGTAAGCGAATATGCACGTGGCACAAATGTCACAGCGCAAGATTTGCAAGACGAAGATTTCTCTCTGGTTATTGACAAAGCTAATTACTTTGCTTTCAAAATGGATGACATTGAAGAAGCTCATAGCCACGTCAACTTTATGGAGCTTGCCTCTAACCGTGCTGCATACCGTCTTGCTGACCAACATGACCAAGAAGTTCTTGGTTATATGTCTGGTTACAAACAGTCTTCTTTGCACAGCAAAGCTGATGCACTGAACACTACCGTAAACGGTACTAAAGCAGTATCAACTGCTGGTTCTAACGAACTGCTTTCTTCTATGCAACTGAAGAAAGGTGACTTTGGTAACATCACAACAAGCTCCGCAGGGGATCACTCTATTCCTCTAGTGGCACGTTTGCCCGGTGCTACCGCACTTCCAACAGCTTCAGCTTCACCAGCAATGGTTGTAGCACGTATGAAGCGTTTACTTGATCAACAGCAAGTTGACACTCAAGGACGTTGGTTGGTAGTTGATCCAGTATTTATGGAAATTCTTGCTGATGAAGATTCACGCTTCATGAATGCAGACTTCGGTGAATCGGGTGGACTGCGTAATGGTCTTGTTCTCAATAACTTCCACGGCTTCCGTGTGTATTCCTCTTCTAATCTGCCAGCGGTAGGTACTGGGGCAGGAACATCTGGTGCTGCTAACCAAAACTCTAACTTTGGTGTTATTGTTGCTGGACATGATTCTGCTGTAGCAACTGCGGAGCAGATCAATAAGACAGAAACATATCGTGACCCTGACAGCTTTGCTGACATTGTTCGTGGTATGCATCTATATGGTAGAAAGATTCTTCGTCCTGAAGCAATCGTTACTGCCAAATATAACGCAGCGTAAGGGAGATATAACATGGCTACTTATGATATGACTTCCAGTGATACTGCTGGTGTTGGGGCAAATGTTCTTGCTGTCCCAACAGTAGTTGGTAACTCTGTACGCACCATTGAAGCAATCTTAGATATTGATGCAATGGTTACTGCTGGTTACTCTGGCGCAAACGGTGATGTTTTCCAACTTTTGGAAATCCCTGCCGAATCAGTTATTGTTGCTGCTGGTGCAGAAATCATGAAACCTTTCACGACTTCTTGTACTGCAGATATTGACTTCGCTGGTGGCGATGACATTATTGACGGTGCTGACTTGACTGCTGCTGCTGGTACATACCTTGCAAAAGGCACTAACGGTGAAGCTAACGTTGTCAATACAGGCGCAGCTTCTACGTTTGCTGCTGCTGCTTTGGCATGTGTTGGCGCTGCTGATACTATTGACGTTACTATTGCTGGTGCTGCACCTGCTACTGGGCGTCTTCGGGTATATGCAGTAGTTGCAGATGTTTCAGCCGCAATGACTGAACCTGCTGTTGCAGCACGTGACCTCATTTAATAAAACTAAATACTTTGGGGCTGGCTATATGCTGGCCCCATTAGTGTATCAAACTTATGCAACTAAAAACTCTTGGGGCATAAAAGGCTTATTAAGGAAACATAATGGCTCTTACTTTTCTTTCTTTAACTAATAGCGTTATTACACGTATGAACGAAGTGGAGCTAACTTCTAGTAACTTTACAAGTGCTAGGGGTGTACAGATACAATGTAAGAACGCAGTTAATGAAGCAATACGATACATTAACCAGCGTGAGTTTGGATATTCTTTTAATCACGCTACTAATACAGAATCATTAGTTCCGGGAAAAGTTAGATATACCTTGCCTACAAGCACTAAATCTGTAGACTACAACACAGTTAGAATTAAAAAAAGTACTACACTTGATTGCGCTGGTAGCAATCTTGGTATTTTAAACTATAATGAATACATACAAAATGAACATGCTAATCAAGAAGATGAAATAAACTCTACTACTTTAAATGGCTCTCACTCTAGTTCTGTTGAAACTTTGACGCTCACTTCTACTACAGGGTTTGATGCTTCAGGGACAATATATATTGGTAGTGAGCAAATTACTTATACAGCTATATCGGGCAATGATCTTACAGGATGTACACGTGGTGCAAACAGTACTACTGCTGCCCTACATGCAGATGGTGTGTTTGTGGCACAGTTTGATAACGGAGGTGTACCTAGAAATATTGTACGTACACCTGATAATAACTATTTAATATACCCTTTCCCTGATAAAGAGTATACTTTAACATTTGATTATTATACTTTTCCTTCTGATTTATCTGCTCATGGAGATACAACCACTATTCCTGAGAGGTTTGCTCCTGTAATTATAGACGGAGCCACTTCTTTTGTTTATCAGTACAGGGGTGAAACGCAACAATATCAATTAAACTTTTCTAGGTTTGAGCAGGGTATTAAAAACATGCAGAGTTTACTTATTAACAAGTACGACTATGTAAGGTCTACAATGATAGTTAGGCCAAGAGGCTCTAGTGCCTTTATGGCAGGTGTTAATTAATGCCAGATAGTTCTCAATCACAGCCAGTTGCATTTAACTGTGAGGGCGGTTTAGTTCTTAACCGTTCTAACTTTATTATGCAGCCGGGAGAGGCACTACAACTAGAAAACTTTGAGCCTGACATTTCAGGTGGCTACAGACGTATTAGTGGCTTTCGTAAATACGTAAATGCTGTTGTACCTCACACTAGCTCTAGCTCTGAATCACTACTAATGATTGCTAACTTTGACAATAAAGTATTAGCAGCCAGAGGTGAAAAGATATTTAGTTCTGCTTCTGCTGAGTTATCTATTGCTATTGCAGCAGATACAAGCATGACAGGATCAGGTACTATTACTGTACCATCTACATTAGGTTTTTCTTCTAGTGGTACACTACAGATTAACTCAGAGATATTTACTTACACAGGTAAAACATCTACTACTTTTACAGGCGTAACTAGGGCTGTATCTTCTACTGCAGCAGCACATTCTAAACTTGATGTAGTATCAGAAAGCTGGACTGTTAG
>Ga0208669_1001146_pt1 | contig 9887 bp, 9 predicted proteins | sample 21_taG_FD_184095 | JGI IMG/M metagenome (GOLD analysis project Ga0208669, IMG submission 184095) | Marine viral communities from the Subarctic Pacific Ocean - 21_ETSP_OMZ_AT15319 metaG (SPAdes) (version 2) | ecosystem: Environmental > Aquatic > Marine > Oceanic | place: Pacific Ocean | collected...
AAGAAAACACAGTCATCGCCCGATTTTTTTATTTCAGAATCTATGGCACGCGAAACAATATCACGGGAAGCCAATTCGCCCCGTTCATCATAATTCAACATAAACCGTTCGCCATTTTTATTCCGAAGAAACGCTCCAAAACCACGAACTGCCTCAGAAATTAAAAACGAAGCGCCATTATTCCCGTCGTAAAGCGCGGTGGGATGAAACTGGATAAACTCCATGTTTTTGATCCTCGCCTTTGCCCGATATGCCATGGCAATACCATCGCCCGTTGCTACTTTGGGATTGGTGGTATGGCCGTAAACCTGCCCCATTCCGCCCGAAGCGAGTGTGGTGCAGTCTGCTTTTATGGTAAAAATATTCCCCGAAATTTGGTCCAAAACATAAGCCCCGTAACACGAAAGATTTTCAGTTTTATTTTCTGAAAAATGATGCTCCGTAATCAAGTCTATTGCGAAATGATGCGGCAGCAACATAAGATTCGAAAGTTGATTGGTACGTTCCAAAAGCGCACGCTCAATCTCGTTGCCCGTTGTGTCTTTATGATGGATTACCCTAAATTCTGAATGGCCTCCTTCCCTACCTAAATTGAGTTCGCCATTGGCATCGGTATCAAATTTGGCGCCCCATGCCATCAGTTCGCGCAATCTTTTTGGGCCTTCTTTTATGACCATTTCCACAACCGCTCTGTCGCATAGTCCGTCACCCGCAATCAGCGTATCCTCAATGTGTTTTTGAAAGGAATCTTCCTTTAAATCAAAAACCGCCGCCACGCCGCCCTGCGCATATTTGGTGTTCGATTCCGACTGGTGCGCCTTGGTCACCACCGTGATTTTTTTCTTTGGAAATTCCGCAGCAAGTTTCACTGCAAGCGTCAAACCCGCAGCGCCCGAACCGATAATCAAAAAATTGGTTTCCATCACTACTTCGATAATTCCAGCATTCGCTCAATGGGCAGAATTGCTTTTTTACGTATTTCTTCGGTAACTTCTATTTGTGGATTTTCATTCAGCAGACAGTAGTATAATTTTTGCAAAGTGTTCATTTTCATAAACGCACATTCGCTGCATGCGCAGGTGTTGTCTTCTTCCGCAGGGGCTGGAATCAGTACCGCTTGCGGTACTTCCTGCTGCATTTTATGAAGAATTCCAGCTTCAGTGGCAACAATAAATTTTTCCGAAGGATGCTTTTTCACATAATCAATCATTCCCGCCGTGGAACCGATATAGGTTGCAGTTTCCAAAATATGGCTCTCGCTTTCGGGGTGGGCAATTATTTTTGAACCCGGATTTTCTTTGTATAATTTCAGCAGTTTATCCATCGAAAAGGCTTCGTGCACAATGCAAGCTCCATCCCAAAGCAGCATGTTCCGCCCAGTTTTCTTCTGAATATATTTCCCCAAATTTTTATCGGGCGCAAAAATAATCGGTACGTCCTTTGGCACCGAATTCACTATTTTTTCGGCGTTGGAAGAGGTGCAAATAATATCACTCAAGGCCTTTACTTCTGCAGAACAATTCACATACGTTATTACCACGTGGTCCGGATGGGCGTCCACCAATTTTTTAAAAGCAATGGGCGGACACGAATCTGCCAGCGAACAGCCCGCCATTAAATCGGGAAGCAAAACTTTTTTAGCGGGGTTCAAAATTTTGGCCGTTTCCGCCATAAAATGCACGCCAGCAAAGACGATCATTTCGGCATCGGTTTCTGCTGCTTTTTGCGAAAGCCCCAAGCTATCGCCCACATAATCTGCCACTTCCTGAATTTCGGGCACTTGGTAATAGTGTGCGAGAATTACAGCATTTTTTTGCGTTTTAAGCTCTTTTATTTTTTGATGTAAATCCATCGGTACTTATGATTTTATTTTGTGAAGCAAAACTTTGAAAATAGGCGTCGCTACTATTAAAAGCGAAATAAATATCCCAATTCCAAAGATGAAAAACGAAATATAGTACGGCACGATTGAATCCTGCATTTCCGCAAACGATCCTTCCTTTGAAACGTACATCCAGTAGCTGCGTTTAGCACCGGCAATTATCAATGAAACGAAAAAGATAAACAGCGAGATATTGAAAGCAACAAACCCACGCTTAACCCATTTGGTATCGGTTTTTAGCTGTGGCCGCACATAATGCGCAATAAAAAACAAGGCCGAAAAAAGTATCGTTGTATTAATGCCAATGGTAGTGCCCATGGAATGTGCCACGGTAACGTGCGTGCCGTGGGTAAAGAAATTAATGGCGGGAATGGAGAATAATAGCGCCAAAATAATGTTGATAAAAATCCAAAAATCGGTTGCCAACAAAAACCTGTATGCCATGGGGTGATTTTCCTTTTCAATCTTTAAAACCGAACGTTTCCAATTGTAAATTATCGATGCAAGCACAATCCACTCCGTCATACTTATTGCGTAAGCCACATACCGAATCCACGGTTGGGTTGGCAATAAATAGGTATGGTGCGCCCAGCCGAACATTAAATTCGTCAACCCCAAAAAGTAAAAGAAAAACGCAATTTTATTGGTGGCCACATCGGTATCCTTTTTGATTTCGGACATCAGATAAATTGAAATACCGTAAACCAGCATATTCCACGAGCCCGTAAACGAACCGGTCGATTTCCACTGGACGGCAAAATCTTTTATAAAATTCAACCTAAAAAAATCGAACAGCCAAAAATGTGCCTCCATTAAATGATAGCACATAAAGACGATGCCCGTGCCCCACATCCAGTAATAGACAGGCCAGCCCTTCATATTGGTGTAGAGCGTTTTAAAATAGTTGATTGCGAAAAGTACCCAACCTATCAAAATTGGAATCATTAAAATAGGTTTAAATGCGAAATATTCGCGGCCCTCGGTATAATCGAAAGCGAAAGAAAAATAAATGGCAACGCCCGTCAACAGGAAAAGTATGAAATGAAGCAACTGGAATTTTGGTGAAAAGAGCTCAAACTTCTCAACCGAAGCGATAAAAAAATAAATACTGCCCGTGGCTGCAAGCACAATCCAAGAAGTTTCAGAAGTTACGTGAAATGGTCGAAGTTTGGAAAAGGGCACCGTTTCCTTTAAAAATTCTGGCAACAAATACTGAAGTGAAGCTGTAAGCCCAAAGAGCATTCCCAAAAAGAGGGCGGTGAGCGCAAACAACAAAAACAGGAGCGGCACTTTATTCTTCATTTCTATATTTTATTTTCACCCAGCCCGTTGCTTCAATTTCGGCATCGTAATTTGGGTAAATTCCCGTTTCATCTACTTGTTTTAAGTATTGCACCAGCGCCTCTTTCTCCTCTTCCGTAAAGTGGAATTGTGGCATACTTTTCACACCACTGTTCAAAAACGCTTTTATATAATTTGCACCTTTGCCTTCGGCGGAATATACGTTTGTTAAATCCGGACCCAAATAGCCACCCAAACCGTACAATTGATGACAGGACCAACAACGGTTGCTTTGGAACAGTTGCTGGCCTTGTACTGCCACAGGGGATAATTTTTCCACGGCCACGTACCCATCGGTATTATAGATTATATAATTATAAAAACCGAAGAGGGCGAGCAGAACCGCCATAATAAAAATATAAGGCCTTGGATTGGAGACCATTTCAAATTGAATTATTTGGTCGTAAAAATACCCTATCACTCTTGCCTGAAATATGATAAATATCAGTTTTTAGGACTAAAACATCTTTTAATTTCGCTTTTGGCGAACCAATGTTTTTCCTAATATTTTTATTTTAAAATCATCTTTATACAAAATGGTTAACAAACAACTTCTTAACCCAAAAAGCATCGCTATAATCGGCGCTTCCAACGACTCCACAAAACCTGGCGGCAATATGCTGAAAAATATAATTTCAGGGAATTTCGGTGGAGAATTGTATGTTGTTAACCCCAAGGAGGAAAAGGTTCAGGGCATAAAAAGTTATGCTGAAGTAAATGAAATTCCCCAAACCGACCTTGCCATTCTTGCCATTCCCGCAAAATACTGTCCCGAAACTGTAAATATTTTAGCTGAAGAAAAGAATACGAAAGCTTTTATAATAATTTCCGCAGGTTTTGGCGAAGCTGGTGAACAGGGAAAAAAATGGGAACAGCAGATAGTTTCGACGGTCGATTCGGTTAATGGTTGCCTAATTGGTCCAAACTGCATTGGGGTTATAACCAAAAATTATAAGGGTGTTTTTACCGCCCCGGTGCCGCCTTTCAATCCAAAAGGCTGCGACCTTATTTCGGGTTCGGGCGCAACGGCGGTTTTTATTATGGAGGCGGGAATGTCGCTAGGCGTTACTTTTGCCAACGTTTTTTCCGTCGGGAATGCCGCACAGACCAGCGTTGAGGATATTTTGGAATATATGGACGATCATTTTGATGCTGAAAAAGATCCGCTTATAAAATTGCTTTATTTGGAAACCATTTCCAATCCGCAAAAATTGCTGAAACACGCGTCTTCCCTCATAAAAAAAGGCGCGAAAATAGCGGCCATAAAAGCAGGAAGCACCGCCGAGGGCAGCCGTGCCGCCACTTCGCACACGGGCGCCATTGCCAGTAGCGATATGACGGTGCGCGCCCTGTTCAACAAAGCTGGAATTGTGTATTGCAGCAGTAGAGAACAATTGTTGAGCGTGGCGGCTATTTTCAACTATAAAAAATTAAAGGGGAAGAATATTGCCATTATCACCCATGCAGGTGGTTCGGCGGTAATGTTGGCAGACCAGCTTTCAAAAGGTGGATTAAAAGTTCCCGAAATTTCAGGACCCGACGCAGAAAAATTAAAATCGTTTCTTTATCCCGGTTCTTCAATTGCAAATCCCATAGACTTTTTGGCAACCGGTACCGCCGAGCAGTTGGGCATCATTATAGATTATTGCGAGCATAAATTTGATTCTATAGATGCTATGGTCGTAGTTTTTGGAAGTGCGGGCCTTTTTGATGTTGAAAATGTGTACAACGTTTTAAGCGTAAAACTCGAAATCTGCAACAAACCAATTTTTCCCGTTTTGCCTTCCGTTGTAAATGCACAGCGCGAAATTCAATCATTTCTAAAGAAGGGGCACATTCATTTTCCCGATGAAGTGGTTTTGGGAAAGGCGCTTTCACAAGTTTATAATACGCCCGACCCGCAATCTCAAAAAATATCACTGCCAAAAATTGATGTTATAGGCATTAGAAAAATCATTGATGCCGCGACTGACGGATATCTATCTCCCAAACAATCTGTAGCTTTATTGGATTCGGCTGGCATTCCGCGGGTTCATGAAATTGTAGAAAATTCAAAAGAAAAATTGCTTGCAGCTATGGAAGCAACAGACTTTCCCGTAGTGATGAAAGTGGTTGGCCCGCTCCATAAAAGTGATGCGCAAGGCGTGGTTTTAAATATAGCCAACGAAACTGAAGCCGCCGAAACTTTCGATTTACTGATGAAAATAGATTCGGCCACTGCCGTAATGGTGCAGCCGCAACTGGCGGGACTGGAACTGTTTGTGGGCGTAATGAAGGAGCCCGGTTTCAACCACACCATTCTATGCGGTTTGGGTGGGATTTTTATAGAAGTGCTGAACGATATTTCGGCGGGTTTAAGCCCTATTTCAAATAACGAAGCGCAGCAAATGGTACAATCGCTTCGCGGGTATAAACTCATTCAAGGTGCGCGGGGCCGAGAGGGCGTTGACGAAAACCAGTTTGTGGAAATCATCCAACGGCTTTCGGCTTTGGTGGAGGCCGTCCCGGAAATTACCGAAATGGACATCAATCCGTTGATTGGCACCCAGAAAAATATAGTTGCCGTTGATGCTCGGGTGCGGGTTGGGTAAAGTTTTATTTATAAAAACTTTATAATCTTAAAAGTACGTATATACGCACTTGCACTAAAACTTGATGTTTACCGTACTGATTACGATGTATATACGCATTTTTTTTGGTAAATTGCATATATACAATAGTTGGCAACAATCTGAAAAAATATATAACTTCAAAAAAATAAGAATTCATTTTCATATATCGGGAATTATAGATATGTTTGCGCTATGGATTTGAAAACAGCGACAGAAATCGGTAAATGTTTATCTAACCAAACCAGGTTCCAAATATTGGAATGGCTGAAGCAACCAGAAAAACACTTTCCACCCCACGAAACACTAAAACATTTTAATGATGGTGTTTGTGTTACCTATATTCAAGAAAAAGCTGGACTCTCCCAATCCACTATTTCAACCTATCTAACCAATATGGAAAAGTGTGGCCTTTTAATATCGACAAGACACGGGAAATGGTCATATCTGAAAAGGAACGAAAAAACAATTAAACAGTTTATGAACTTTCTGATGTAAAAAAATTTACTAATACATATCTACATTTCGCAATATAACAAACTATGAAATTATTCATTGATATTTTAGGTTGGTCAGGTTCAGGATTCATAATCTTTGCCTATGCCCTAACCCTAATTGAAAACAAAAAATATTTGGGCTTTGGCAAATATTTGAATTTGCTTGGGGGACTTTTAATAGCCATAAACTGTTATTACTACAATGCAATTCCACCATTTGTAACCAATTTACTTTGGAGCGTGATTGCAACTTTAACCATTTACAAATCAAGAAATAAAAAAGAAAATTGCACCAAAACTCAATGTTTAACTTAATAAAGGAATAATGAAAATTTTAATTATTGGAGGAAGCGGAACAATAGGAAAAACTGTTGTTTCACACTTTAAAGAAGAAAACGAAATTTTAATAGCTGGACGAACCAATGGAGACGTGACCGTTGATATTGTTGATAGTAACTCAATAAAATCAATGTTTGAAAAGATTGGTAAAGTGGACGCTATAATTTGTATCGCTGGAGAAGCCAAATGGGCAGATTTTAATGAACTTACCGAGGATGACTATTATATTGGATTGAAGAGTAAATTAATGGGACAAGTCAACCTTGTACGTATAGGACAGCATTATTTAAATTCGAATGGCTCGATTACTTTGTCAACAGGAATTTTGGCAGACGACCCAGTTGTAAAGACCACAAGTGCCGCTATGGTTAATGGCGGAATACACAGTTTTGTAAAAGCAGTTGCCCTTGAAATTGAAAACGGAATTAGAGTAAATGTCGTTTCTTCTGGAATGGTCGAAGATGCATACGAAAAGTACAAAGACTATTTTCCAGGACACAATCCTATACCGATGAAGAAAGTAATTAATGGATATGTTAGAAGTGTTAACGGAAAAGGAAATGGCGAAATAATTAGAATTTACGACTGAATATAGCCAGTTACCAACAACGCATCCTATGAAAAGCACTAATTCCGTTCTTCAAAAGCAATACTTTTCGTGATTATTTAAACCGCCCAAACCACAACCAGCAAAAGCGTCAAAAACGCCACAAGCAGTACCTTCCAAAAAGCATTAGCCTTTTTAAGTTCCATAAAAAAGAATGCCACACCTATAAATTTCAAAAAGGAAAGCCCTAAAATGATTATTGCAACATAGGGAACATCCAAATTGGCGAACACCGCGGAAAGGAGGGTCAAGCCAATTAAAACAAGCCAAGTGATGTTAAAAGTGCGTTCCATTTTTAAAAAAGTAAATAGATTATGGGGAAGAGCAACAGCCAAATCAAATCGCACATATGCCAAAAGGCTGCGCCCGATTCGTAATCAGCAATTTTGAGAGTTTCGGGTTTTTTGCTGAGGGTTCTTCCCAAAACCAGCAAAATAATAACCCCCACCACCACGTGTATTACGTGAAAAAGGGTGAGCATCCAATAATATTCAAAAAATGCATTGTAACCCACCGTCAATCCTGCTTCAATCTTATCGACGTATTCCACGGCTTTCAGAACCAAAAACAGCATTCCGCCGAGAATAGTCAACCGAAGAAACAACTTGCTTTTGCCAAAATTTCCCAATTTCAGAAAATGCACCGACTGCGCCATGCACCAACCGCTGCTGAGCAGAAAAACGGTGTTTATGGCGCCATAAGCCGTGTTTAGCAACAGGCGGGATTCGTGAAAAAGTTCGGGCTCTGCCCTTGCGTTCAGCGCCATAAAAACCAAGGCAATCCCGAAGGTTACCAATTCCAAATAAATAATAATCCATATCAGGATTCCTCCCGGTGGGTAAAAAATATTTTTGTAATCTATTTTGGCCGTACTTTCCATTTTAGCTTTGGTGCTTTATTTTGTCGTAGAGTTTTACAAGCGATTGCAGCAATTCAACGGGCGTAGTCAAAATCTGGAAATGGTTCTGCCCAAACATCTGCGGCAAGTAATATTTTGCCTGTGCTTCGATTGCCAATGCATACGAATTGATATTCCGCTGGTTCAGCTCGCGAAGCGCCTGCTTCACATCGTTGATGCCGTATTTGCCTTCGTACTTGTCGTAATCATTAGGTTTTCCATCAGAAATCAGGATAACCCATTTGTTTTTGGTGTCGCGCTTGTCCAGCAAAGCTCCGGAATGCCGCAACGCCGTACCAATGCGTGTATAGCCACTTGGCTGCAATGCTCCCACTTTGTGTTTTGCCTTTTGCCACGGTTCGTCAAAATCCTTTAAAGTTAAATAGGAACTGTGGTTGCGGGTTTTGGAATAGAAACCAGCAATAGAAAAATCTACGTTGAATTCCTCCAAAATTTCTCCAAAAATGATGGAAACCTGCTTTTCCACATCAATTACCCGATTGTCCGCGGCATAGCCATCGCTGGAAAGGCTGCTGTCTAAAAGCATCAAAATGGAAAGGTCCTTTTCCTTTTTGCGTTTTGATAGGTAAATATTTTCCGAAGGCGTGTGGCCCGAATGAACGTCCACATATAAATCCGTGAGTGCATCGAGGTCAAATTCTTCGCCCTGCAGCTGCCTGCGTTGCTGCTGGTATTTATTATTTACCGAAGTGAGCATTTTCCGAAGCCCCATCAAAGTCGAAGCGTGTTCCCGTAGGGTATTTCTATAATAATCAGAATCGGTTTCAGTCTGTGTTTGCGGATAAACTTTGCAAAAATCTGGTTTGTAAACACGTTTGGAATAGTCCCATTCGTCATACAAAATGTTGTAGTTGGCATTTTCAATTTCAGCGCTTTCTGAAATTGTGGTATTTTCAATAAACTCCGCCTGATATATGGAATGCGTGGGGTCGTCCACCCGCACGGTCTGTTTCATATTTAAATCTTCGAGCGCGTTGGCGTGGTCGTTCAGCTCGTCATCGCCATCAAAATCGCGCCAGCCGCCCTCCCACTCTTCCGCGGTTTCGGCCTTTTCAAAATTGTGGGTAAGCACGTAATCTTCCTGCGCTTTTTTGTCAACTTCAATGGATTTTATCTCTTCCACCGCATTGGCCTTCAAAATGGTGTTTATCTCTTCTTCGATAGCAGATTTTACTTTTTCTGAAATATTCTGAAGCACTTTTTTCTTCGGAGTTTCTGGAGAATTTTCCATCCATTTCCCATAGATGAAGTAATAGTCGGGCGGATTTTTTTCCGAAGTATTTTCTTCAAAAAGCAATTTCAGTTCGGTATAAATGGTTTCCGTTCCCGGGAATTGGCTGAAAATCTCCTTTAAGACTTTTTCAGAATTTTCTTGTGAAATTTGCCGGGCCGCTTCCAACGTATGTTCTTCGCCCAATTCATAATTAAGCTGAAAACTTTTTTGAATTGAAAGATAAAGCGTCCTAAAAATATAAAAAGCCAGATTTTTTTCTGAAGTATCAAACCTTGAAAACCGTTCGGGCAAAAAGAAGGCATTATTCTTATAACCGCCCTCCTGCTCTGCCTCAAAAATTTCGATGGGATGGCCTGTTACCGCTCGTGCCACCAACGTAAGCCGTGGCTTTATTTCGCAAAGCTTTACGGTGTGCGCAATGGCTTCCCTCGCACTTTTTTTTCGGTGTTTTAGGAATTT
>Ga0208669_1001150_pt1 | contig 9868 bp, 5 predicted proteins | sample 21_taG_FD_184095 | JGI IMG/M metagenome (GOLD analysis project Ga0208669, IMG submission 184095) | Marine viral communities from the Subarctic Pacific Ocean - 21_ETSP_OMZ_AT15319 metaG (SPAdes) (version 2) | ecosystem: Environmental > Aquatic > Marine > Oceanic | place: Pacific Ocean | collected...
TGAAACGCAGCCTGGTCAAGTATTCTTCCTTGTGGGTCATATAGCTGGTCTTTAATTAATGTTTCTATTTCTTCAGGCGTAGAATTGTCTAAATCAATACCAAGTGTGTTTTCCAGGAAGTCTGTCATTTCAGCCATGTCATACTGCATTGATTCAACATCAGCTCTTTGAGCATCTTCTAGCTCAGTATTAACATCGTCCGTTGTTTTTTCAAAGTTAGCTAACTCTTCCTCGTATGCGGCTAAGTCTCTTTCGTACTGATCCATAACAACTTGTTCTTCTTCTGCAAGTCCTGATACATTTCCCGCATTCTCATCTACAATTCTTTGGAATAACCAATCTATATCTACATAACCATCGGTTACTTCAGGAACAATACCTGTGGAGGCTTCAAATTCACTTGGAACAATATTATCAACACCGCGCATCATATCAGCATTACCATCAGGTCTTGGCGCCCAAAATTTAGGAATAAGACCACGAATGTTAATATCTTGAGATTTTAAATCACCAGCAAAGTCAGTATCAGGATGAACCCCGCCACGATTGATTACATACTGAATTGTCCTTTTTAGGTTTCCAATTTCAGGCTTTGTAGGTTCAACAGGCATTTGTCTTTGCCCTGTCTGAGCTGAATTAATTCGAGTTATTAATTTAGCCTTAGTTGCGGTATCTTCAATTTGTATATCAAGTGATTTAGCAACTTCGAGAAGCTCAGGTTTTTTCATTTTTAACAGAGCGCTCATTTCTATTTTTGAAGGTATTGTTTTAGCTTGCTCCTGGTCTAATAATGCTTTTCTAACTTGATCTTCTGTGTAGTAAGTTTTTTTGCCATCTTTATCAATAAACGCTAAAGCCTCTACAAGTGTTAAACTACCTTTGTAACCACCAGCATTCATTCTTTCAGCCCATTCGCCGTCAGTTTTCTTTGGTATATATTCATCAAGTATTTGTTGCTTGCCGTCAATATCAAGGACTATGTAATCAGGATTTGGATATGGCATTTCAAGCCATTGTGGTTTTTCTGTCTCTGATATAACATCACTAGCTTTATCACTTCCTGATGGATAAACCCATTGTTGATTAGGTTCACCTTGCTTCATCATGACTTCATTATTTTTATTAGTCATAAAGTTAGTTCGCAATTCATCCAACATTAAATCTACTTTGCGTTCAGGTGTAATGTTGGCATCTTTCTTTTTTGTTCTTTCCATGTAGCTTGGGAAATAGCTATCATCAAAACCTTTAGCAAAAAAGAATTTTCTATCTACTGAGTCACCTTCTTTTGTTTCTTGCTCTGTTCTTTCTACTGGGACTGATTTGACATCTGCGACAACAGGCTCTCTAGCTTTCTTTACTTCATCAACAACATCAATTAATTCTTTTTTAGGTTTTATGTTTTGCCCATCAAATACGCGTTGTATATCTAAGCCATACTTTTGAAACAACTCTCCTGGGTTTACATTGCCTTCTCTACCTAATACCTCAAATACAGCTGAGTACATAATGGCTTGAGCATTAGAGTCTTCTCTTGATGTGCCTTGACTAACTAACTGGTCAAAAACTTCTTTGTAAACCACATTGTTTTCGCGTTCAATATCTGTCAAATTACTGACTCTATCTGCTTCTTTTTGAATAGCCTCTACATTTGATTTAAAGTCAGGATTATTCTTCAGCCAGTTCTCTGATTCACTTGCTGACCAATGTTCTTGATTTACGCGAATATGGGGCGCTAAGTCAGGGTGATGGTCAGTCTTTGCTATGTTTGTTAAGTACTTTTCAATCGGTATGGCTACATCACCACCAGTAACCGCTAACTCTTCAAGCTGTCCGTCAACACCTAAGTCCTGGAAAAACTGTTTAGCTTCATCAGAGTTTGGGTCAATACTGCGTTTGTTAAGGTAATCATTAAACTTCTCATGATCAATATAAACTGTATTAACATCGCCTTCTTTTAAAACTTCCTTGACAAACTTTTGACCTTCGGATGGTAGTCTTTCAATTAAAGTAGAGTTTGCAGCGCCTTCGGATAATGCTTCAAATAACTGCGTTGTTTTCTCTGCGTTGCTGACCTGGCCATGTCCAGCATAATAAGTTGTACCAGCACTAGGCAAAGCTAAAATAGCCATACCCTGGGATGTTGTTTTCATTATTTCATTGAGCCTACCCCAAAGCTCTTCCATGCCTTCTTCAGTAGCAAATAATGACTCAACATCTACGCCTTCATCAATCATCTTAGTAAACTCTTCACCAAAGATATTGACAACTTCTTGCATGACTTCTGTTGATGTTTCTACGCCAATACCTAACAGATAACTTGCTAATACATCTCTTGCCAGGCCTCCGCGTGTAATAGACTGATTAATCTTTTTGTTTACAAATCCTGACCACATCTTGCGCCAGGGTTTTGTAACAGCTGTAATACCCACCATTTCAAGAGAGGCATTAATCATTCCGACTACATTACTGACATTGCTTGCGTTCTCGTGAGTAGCGCCCATTTCTCTTAAATCAATATAAGATATGCCGCCTTCAATCTCATACGAGTTACGCATCATGTTGACTGTCATAGAAGGTACAAACGCCATTGTTCCTGTTGCCGCTGCTCCCGCTCCAGCGACTAAATCTTCAGGGCCTGGTGTAAACGCAAGTGGCCCTTGAAATGGCAGAGTCGCTATGTATGTTCCGCCAGCTACCGCGAGTGACTGAGCGCCTGATTCAATAAACGCATCACGCGTACCTGGATACATCGTTCCCGCTATTTGAGCAGCTGAATGCATAAATCCTTCACCTGAGTTACTTTTCATAATCTCATGTAATTGATCTATTTGTGCTTGCAGTTCAGGCGTTATATCGCCGCCGCTATCTCTTATTTGTGTGCCTAGTATTCCCAGGTCATAGATAGAATCACCCGCTCTCCATCCTGAGGCTATATTGTCAGGAGCTTCGAGTACCCCTTCCTTAAACCATTTAAAGGCTTTTTCGATAGCTCCAAGAGACTCTAAGTCATCATGGGCTACACTAGCAAAAGAGAGGTTTCTAAGCTGGTCAGCAAGGATTGGACTGTCTACCTCAAGCGTATCGAAATCAATCTCCATCAGCTTAGACTGATTCTTCATTTGGTCAAGGTTGTCCTGGACAATACTCGGCGGTATATTAAACTCTGTCGCAAGTCTTTGGATTTCTGCTGCCCTATCAGGCTGGTTCATCGAAGCAATTTTTATTGTTTGCTTGAGAAAATTTCTCTTTCTTGCACGCTCTGTCTCAAGAAATGCCTTGAGTCCATCATCACTAACCGCTGTCGTTGTCCTTTGTGTTGGCTGTGAATCCATAAAACCCGATAGGTTTTGCGTTTCCTTGTACGGCGTTACTACTGGCTTTTGTAATGGTGACTCAACTTTTATTTCTTTTCCACTATTAGCAATAGCAGTATCAATATCAAGTCCAGGCATTGCAGAAGCGTTGACTGAGCCAACATCTATATTAGTTGCTCCGCCTATCTGTGTCTTTTTGTTTTTTTCTAGCTCTTCAAGTTGAGCTGCTGTCATGTATCCTGTTTTAATTTCAAGACTCATATTTACATTTCCACATTAATACTCAAATCAAGTCTTCCAGCTATGAAGGCTTGATAGTTTTCTATAATTGCTTTCTCTGTTACTGTTTGTCCAGCAGCTTCCATATCTCCAATAATGATTTGCCTTGCATCCATTGGAACAATATCAAGATTTATTTCTTCTCCGCCTTGTCTAATGTAGGCATCTTCTCGCTCGTCTTCATCAATAAAGGAAGCTGGATAAGCGCCATTCCAACCTTCATCGTAGAACACCTTGTCCATTGCTACATCGGAGAGAATCTGATTAAACTCAGCATCTGTTGGCTCTCTGCCGTCATTTTGAATACTAAAACTTTCTACGCGTCTATCGACTTCTGTGATAAATCCTCGAACATTGTCTCCAGCTTCACTCGATTCTGTTGATAGCGTAGTAATATTAATATTTTTATTGAATACTCTATCTTTATCATTTCGCATAAGACCCGCAAGTGTTTGATAAACAAGATTACGCCTGGTAACAACAGAGTCCACTCCGCCTGGACTGCTTTGCATTTTGTCAAGTGATTTCCAATTAGTCTCGGAGACTTTACCAATTAAAGTTTGTAGATCATAATTTGCAAACTGTTCAGGAGCTTGACGCGCCATTCTTAGCATTGAGTTGTAGTTTGTCAGCTGTAGTATGTCGTTATCTATTTTTGCCTGGGCAGCTCTAGAAGTAGACAGCGCATTAGTAATCGATGTCATATGCTCACCGCTAACCTGGTCAGTTAAACCTTCAGGCGCATTCTCTAATGTGTTGCCTGGTATCAGTAAATGTTTGAGTAATTTGTCATAGGCTATTCCTTCACGCGACCTGTCCGCAGCTGCTAGTTCTTTTTTGATATTCAGTCGTTGGATACCATCCATATCCACTAGCAATAACTGTGGAACCTCTTGCCCATTAGCTATCAACATCAATCCTTCTTCATAAGCTTGGGTCTCTAATCGCTCTGCAAGAACCTTGTATCTATCTTTAATAATGTCGAGCTGCTCACCTGACATAGCATCAATCAGGTCTTGTGGTATTTCGTTGTATGGCGTTCCAGTTGCTTGCAATTTTTTAGCTGCTTTATAAGCATCGCTTTCGTCTTGAGTCGCAGCTGCTTGTACATCTGATTCTCTTTTATCAAAGAAATTAACTATGTCTTTACCACTCATTTTTAAGATGTCATCTGTACTTGGAAGTGGCTGTGAATTGTCTAAAAGATATAAACCATATTGTGTGTACACATTGCGTGATGCGGCGTCTTCATTTTCCGTTCTAACTCTTATCTCTTCATTGATGAAGTATTTTTTAAGTTCTTCTCGTTTTGCTGGAGACATTTTGTTGTAAAGGTCTTTAGGAATTTGATCAAGTGAAACAAGATTATTATCAGTTACTAATGCTTGTGCTTCATTATCTGCATCATTAAAAGCATCTTGCTCTTCCTGGTCTCGATACACTTGTTTGGTTTTTAAATCAGCAACAACTAATGCAGCAAGAGAGGCATCTGTAATCTTCTCTGCTTTCTCAATTTGCTCTGTATCCGATAGTCCAGGAGTATTCCATATCTCCATCACCGCATCGCGCACCTGTCCGTCTCTTGTATTGGATTCTATAGCTTTTTCTAATGCGAGCCTAGTATCTGCTTTAATAGCAGATTTATTAGCCATATAGTATTGTTCTGCTGCGTCATAGCGGTCATCAGCCAGGAGCTTCTCAACAATGCCTGAATGTGCTGATGATGTAAAATCTAATCGAAACTTTTCTAAGGTTGCTTTCTCATCTTCATCCTGGGTATCAGGACTAATACCAAGCTGCCTTTCTATTTTTTGGTCAACCTCATTCAGTCCAAACTGGATGTATTTAGCTCTATCTTTTTCGCTTTCATAATTAGTGACTGCATCAAATAAAGCACCTGATATTCTAGAGTCAGACACATTACTGTAATAAACATCAGTTTGTGTTCTTGAATGCGTATCAATACGACCTAATGCTGAATTAATTCTTTGATTGGCTACTGTTTTCCATTGGTCAAGAATACGAGGGTCAATATCTTTACTAAGTGTTTTATAATAATCCTGAATCAGTTTTTCTACATTCCCTTTAGCAGACAAAGCATTCTTTCCTTTAAGTGATAAGAACGCACCATCAACATCTAATTGATCTCGAATAAAGTTTTGCAGATTGTTATCCTGGTCTTTGAGTACCGCCTGGTCATGCTTGTCTCTTTGTTGCGTTGCTATCTGCCATGCCTGGTCTCCAAGCTGACTAATCGCATTACCTCTTTCAATATTAGCCTGGGCTATACTCGCTCCAAACGCATCTGAGTTAGTTTGTATTTGTTGAAAGCCACCGCTAACTGGTCTGTCTTTAACTTGACCTATTTGGTATTGTGGTACTGTTGCCATTGTTAATCCTTATCCGTATGAGTAGTTGTACCACTTTTCAGCAACTGAGCCAGCACCTGTTAGTAGTGATGTTTGTGCGCCAATCTTTCCAGCAATTCTTGCGTTTTGTGCGCCCATGCGTTTCATTCCAGCATTAGCCTGGAGATTACTTGCAACTACATTTTGTTCGTATGATTCTCTTTCTGCGTTTGACCTAATAGTGAGTGCGTCTAACTCTCCCAGGGCTGCTGTATCTCCCAGGATGTCAAGAGCTGACCCGCTACCTACTTCAACACCGCTTGCCGCCAATGCGCTGCGCTGTCTTCCTTTGAGACCCGCTACTTTAACTCTGAGTGCTGCTTCTTCTTTAGCACCCCTGGCTTCTGCATCCTGTGCTTTCCAAAGTGCTACCTGACGATTGTTCTCATCTATCTTTGCCTGGTATTCATACTCTTGTGCTTTCGCTTCCGCTGCTTGTCGTTTACCCGCAGCAGCTGACATAGCACCAGCAAAGTTTAGTAACATTCCTATCATTGGGGTACACATACTAAATCTCCATTGTAAACTTGTGAAAAGGCTCACCATGTATGCCGTATGGCTCTGCCTCATTCATTTCAAAACCTAACCACTTGAGCCACTTAATTGACATCGTATTACGCGCATCAACAAAGTTCTCTAAATACCTATAATCCTTGCGAATATCATCCAGCCAGGGCTTAGACCTTCTCAGGAATATGCGTTGCTTTTCTGTTATCAAATCCGTTCCTAACATCCAGGGAGAACCTGAACCACTCAGTAGTGATATAGGACAAACGCCCCACATACACACCAGCTCGTCATTAACCAGGCCTGTTTTTGAGTAAGAAGATAAATCGACTGAAGTTTTTACAGCATTACGAATTCCCATGTTGGTGGCTGCATTCACTTCTTGTTTATCGTGGTCACGCATATTTCTGACCAGGACAGCAATATCACCTTCTTCAACATCTCTGATTTCAACTTTATCCGCCAACACTCACCTCAGGTATAACGGCTAGTAATGTCATCGGTAATGGGTCATCTTGCCTAAAGAAAATTGATCCCTCAGAACGCCAGGTAGACGGCATGGTGACCTGTATATCACCTGTTTTAAGGGAGGTTGCTGTGCCGTATGGCTCGTATGCTCTTTGTTTAAACTCTGTGAGGTGGTCAGCGTCATATCCTATCTTGCCTCCGCGTGACTTTTCGACTCTGAGTGTCACCTCTGAAATACTTTTCTTTTTGCCTTGCTGCGTAGGCTGACCCAACTCCAGGTTAAGTGTTTGTATATCTGCCTGGATGGGTAATCCAATATGTATCTTAGTCGCTGGATGAGAGATAGTAATCGCTCCTGAGGCAACAGTCTTTTGAGCTTCCACATTACCATCAGCCAGGATAGCAACTGTCTTGCCTTCAAGGTGTCCTAGCCCTGAAATCTCATCGACTCCTTTTGACCAGGATGATACTGCTACACTTCTAAACGCTGAAGGTACATCCCTTCCCGCTTTGACTGATACGGCTGTGGCGCTGGTGTAAGCCTGAATGGTACATACGAGTGTCTCTGTGCCTACAGTCAATACGATAGTGTTTCCTACATCGCCTGAAACGAAAGTGCTGCCGCTTGCTGTAAGTGTCAAAGTCTCTGTATGCGCCCAAGAACTACCTCCCGATAATGTCATTGTTGTTGACCCTGTGTGTGTACCATCGTATGACAGCCCTGAGTCCACAAAAAACGCATCAGCAACATCTGTAAATACTCTTGTATTTAGGCGTTCTATGTAACGCTTAGTTGCTCCATTAATGGTGCGCTTAACTACAAAATAAGTGGCATCCTCGTCACCTTCAGCGATGGTACAAACACTCTCGAAAGTGCCGTCAGTATCGTGTCTTGACCAACCCCATACTTCATGCTCTCTCATGTAGGTTAGGGCCGCTAAAGTTCCATCACTCAATACTGTCCAAACAATAGAATGCGGAGCTTGAGCGTAGGCCCATTCTCGTACTGTCTTGCCAGCAAACAAATGACTAGCTAAAACTGTTAAATCATTACCTGTATAGGAGTCAGACTCTAGCGCAAATGCTAGGTCTCTAATAATCGCTCCTTTAGCCTGTAAATGAATGATCGTGTTACCAATCACAATAGGAGGTGCATCTGCTGACCCACGATAACCTTGTGGTTTAACCTGGATGGCTGACGGCGTAATGACGCCATCGTTAGCAGTTAATAACCATTCACCACCTGAAGTCAGAATTATCATATCGCTGAGTGGAACCAGGTGTCTTACCTCGTTCACCTGAGAGGCAGCAATCGTGAAGGTCACCGCGTCATCATCTCTAAGTGGCTCTGAGATATTAAAGTTATGATAGTTACCCGTTTGCGACATAAAGATTTTTTGAGGGTCGTTATTGGTTTGACCAAAGACTAGTCGCTGTTGGTAGTAGGCTACTGTTGCTGGGTACTCATCCGTTGTATTGAATATGGTTCTTGCTGTTGCTGGCGTGTCGTTAGCATCCGCCTCAATATTGTCATCTTTAAATGAAGTCGTTGTTGACCTACCAATAAATCCGTAAATACCACCACGCGATTTAAAGATATTGTAGCTATCAGCTCCGCTCACCGCTCCCCAGGAAATCGTATTGGTGATGGTTGAGCTAAGATTGTTATTGGTAATCGATGTCGCGCTTGATGCTACAGACTCATCACCTGTCTCTGTTTTAACCGCTGTGACTACATACGAGTAGGATGTCCCTGGATTGCCGCCGTCATAGTTCTGCCTGGTTGAAGAAACACTACCAGGTGCTGACATGGATGTGCCAAATGAAACAGAAGTAATTGTCCAGTTTGTATGCGAGGTTCTTTTCACTTCTTTAACTGGATGCGATGGATGACATATCGTCATGACATCAGCAGACTGCGTAAAGTTTAAATCTGCCAGCTCAGTATCTGAGTATGGCGTTGAGATGGAGACAGGACTACCACTTGATAACACCTGGCCGCCATCCTTAATGACTCGCATTGTTTGATGACCAAACTCTAGGATATAAGTTTGCTCGGTATTAAATTCAAATGGAATCAGCCTGGTTGTTTTTGCTGAGTTAGCTGTCTCACAGACAAACTTTGTGCCTGGACGATTGGCTACTCCGCCATGTGCCTGGACAAAAAAGTTACGACAGGTTTTGAGTCCTGTTGCGTATTTAGCGAGATCAACTCTTGCATGTAGAGAAGGCGCTAACTCACCGCCTGAGAATGATGGTTGTATCGTATGTACAGGCATTAACTCCGCCCTGTTATCCAGCTCGCATCTGTGTTTCTATCTATGTGAGACTCGTTAGCATTAAATGTCTTAGCCTCTCCTAGTACAGTCAAGTACATTTGATAGGCTTGCTCCATCCTCTTCTCGTCCCTGGTGATTGGCATAGCAATCTCACTTGCCAGCTTCCATGCCAGGGCATTAATAAACATAGGCTCAAACACCAAAGTGTTGGTTGCCTGGTAGGTATAAATTAGGGTTGCTGTAACTTGGTCAGTTAATATAACTCTTGAGTCATAGGCATCGCCTAAAGCGACTTCAAAAGGGATTGGGTCGTTACTGCCAGCTACTGTATTCGTTTGTAGTATTTCTCTTGCAAAGAGACAGTCATTTGGATAACTGTATCTGTAATTCCAATTGCCAGGAGGCGAACCTACATCTGACAGGGCAATGTGACGCGTAGCAAATCCCCAGGGGAATGCTCGCAGCAATGTGTCACGCGTATCTGCGAATAATAAATTACAATGAAAGGCCTCCTCTGAAGCCTCTGTTAAACTTGAAATGGTGGCACTTGCTCCGATATGGGATAGTGCTAAATTACATATATCGACTTCACTTGCCATTGTTCTTCCTTCAG
>Ga0208669_1001151_pt1 | contig 9865 bp, 8 predicted proteins | sample 21_taG_FD_184095 | JGI IMG/M metagenome (GOLD analysis project Ga0208669, IMG submission 184095) | Marine viral communities from the Subarctic Pacific Ocean - 21_ETSP_OMZ_AT15319 metaG (SPAdes) (version 2) | ecosystem: Environmental > Aquatic > Marine > Oceanic | place: Pacific Ocean | collected...
CCAAGTGGATGAGTTTAGATGAAATAGAAGAAACTTACGGGCAGAAAAAAGCAGATCAACTTCGTGTAGCTGTTGAACAAGGTTCAGCATTAGGTACAGATTCTGTAGAACACGAAGAAAACAGATACGGTGATACATCTACTGGGGTAGAGTATAACCAAGGTAACACTTCTAACCCTGAAGAAAATCGTGCGTTACGTTCAGTACGTGTTATAGAACGTCAGTACTATAAATTAAAAGAATGTATGTTTTATGTAGATAGCGTTACAGGTGACATGCGAGAAGTGCCGTATGCTTGGAGTAAAAAGAAAAGAGAAGCTTTTGCAGATGATTTTGGTCTAGAAATACTTACAAAAACGGTACGTAAAGTGCGTTGGACAACTACAGCAGACACAGTTGTACTTAATGATACTTGGTCGCCATATGATCATTTTACTCTAGTACCTTATTTTCCATACTGGAGACGAGGTAAACCTTTCGGTATGGTACGAAACCTTATTTCTCCACAAGAACAATTAAATAAGATTAGTTCACAAGAACTGCATATAGTAAATACCACAGCAAACAGTGGTTGGATTGTAGAAACAGGGTCGTTGCAAGGTATGACTGCAGATGACCTAGAAGAACATGGAGCAGAAACAGGTCTGGTATTAGAATTTAACAGAGGGTCTAGTCCTCCTGCTAAAATTCCTCCTAACCAAATACCTACAGGTTTAGATCGTATTGCACAAAAAGCTGCTTCTAATATAAAAACTATAAGTGGTATTAGTGATGCAATGCTTGGTACAGATAGCCCTGAAGTTTCTGGTGTTGCTATTCAACAGAAACAAAATCGCGGAGCTATGATGATTCAAGTTCCGTTAGATAACCTAACTAAAACTAGGCAGTATTTAGCAGAAAAAATTCTTAATCTTGTTCAAACTTACTACACAGAAGAACGTTTAATACAAATTACAGACGAACAAGACCCACAAAAACAACGTCAACCTATGCGTGTAAATCAAATGACACCTGAAGGTATTATACTTAATGACTTAACGTTAGGTGAGTATGACGTTATTATAAGTACAGCTCCGTCAAGAGATACATTTGAAGAAATACAGTTTGCAGAAGCTATTGCATTACGTCAGGCAGGTGTTCCTATACCAGACGATCTGATAGTAGAGTACTCGCATTTAGCTAGAAAAGGAGATATTGCGGAACGTATACGTGCAATGCAAGGTACAAACCCGCCAACTCCAGAACAAGCTCAAATACAACAGTTCCAAGCACAAGCGGCGATACAAGCTACGCAGCTTGAGATTGCTAAGCTTGAAGCTGAAATTCAATTACTACAATCACAAGCAGAAAGTAATATGACGAAATCACAAAGTAAAATGGCAGAACCGCAATTGAAGGTTGCAGAAATGCAGAGTAAAATGGCGATAAAACAGGAAGAACTAGCTCTACGTGAAAGGTTAGCATCAATGACTAATGACGTTAGAACTGGACAAAGTGAAACTCAAGCAGCGTCAAAAATTGCCGTTGCAGCAATGAAGCCTACAGGAGGGCGTAATTAATGGCTAAAAATAAAAAAGAAGCTAAACCAACAGATGACATAGTAATGGATTCTATGCCAGGTGGCGATGTAAAAACAAAAGAAGAAATTGAACCTTTTCAAGTAGATTTAAACTTTGAAGATGCTCCAGCAGAAGAACCTGCAGAAGAACCTGCAGAAGAACCTGCAAAAGAAGTTGTAGCTAAAACTGAAGTTGAAGAAGAAGTTGTAGCTGAAACTGAAGCGGAAGAAGTTGTAGAAGAACCTGCAGCTGAATTTATAGAAGACACAGTAGAGTTTCCTGCAGAAGAAGTTGTAGAAGAAGAAGTTGTAGAAGAAGAAGTTGTAGCTGAGGAAAAACCTAAAGCTCCAATGGTCCCTAAATCTAGACTTGACGAAGTTTTAGCTAAAAATAAAAAAATGCAAAAACGTATTGAAGAAATAGAACAAAAAGAAGCAGAAGCTAAAGAAGCTGCTCCTACTTATGATTTTGATGTTAAAGAACAACAGTATCAACAGCTTATATTAGATGGTGAGTCGGCTAAAGCGGTAGAACTACGTAAAGAAATACGACAAGCTGAAAAAGACGCCATGATGTTTGATATACAAAAACAAATGGGTCAAACAGTACAACAAAACCAATCTCAGCAAGAGCTACAAGCTAAAGCTGCGGAAATTGCTAGTACTTTTTCTATATTAGATGAAAATTCTGCAGATTTTAATGAAGATTTAACTAGAGAAGTAATGGACTTACGTGATGCTTTTATTGTACAAGGTTATGAGCCCGCAGATTCGTTAGCTAGAGCTACTGAATACACTTTAGCTGTAAAACAGCCTGAGTTGTTAAAACCTTCAGAAGCTAAAGAAGCTACGCAGACCAAGAAAATAGTAGAGAAAAAGCAAAAAGCTAACGTAAAAAACAAAATAGCTGCAGCTAAAGCACAGCCACCAGCACTAAAAGGTGAAAGTGCTTCTGCTCGTGGAGACAAGGTTACAAACATAAATACACTATCCGATGATGAGTTTGGTGCGTTGCCAGATGAAACAGTAAGACGATTACGTGGTGACTTTGGATAAATTTGTGTTAGGATTATAGTTAATTCGTCTGTTAGAACGATATCTAACCCAGGTCGTTTAGGTAAAAAAACGTTATTCGCCTACTACGGCGTTAATCTAGTCGAAGTCGTAATCGTTAAAATACGAAAACGTATCCCAACGATATAGGGTATACGGGTTATATCGCCCCAGAAGCCGATTAAGTTTTTTTTAATTTTAATCTTTTTGAGGATATAAAAATGGCAAATACTAACTTTGCATCACTGACTAGCGAACAGCTTACTATCTGGTCACGTGATTTTTGGCGCGTAGCTCGAAATATGTCCTTCATTAACCAATTCGCTGGAAGTGGTCCTAACGCTATGGTTCAGAGAATATCTGAACTTACCCAGTCTGAAAAAGGCGCAAGAGCAGTACTTACTCTTCTTGCTGATATGACAGGCGATGGTATCGTTGGTGACAACTCTCTAGAGGGTAATGAAGAAGCATTAAGAGCGTACGACATAGTTACTCAACTCGATCAACTAAGATTTGCAAACCGTCTTGCGGGACGTCTTGCTGATCAAAAATCAGTTGTTAACTTCCGTGAGCATTCACGAGATGCACTTGCATACGCAATGGCAGATCGTATCGACCAACTTGCGTTTTTGAGTCTATCAGGTATTGCATACACTCTTAAAAACAACGGTGCGTTGAGAGGTGTCCTAAACACAGGACAAAACCTTGGGGATCTTGCTTTTGCAAGTGACGTATCAGCTCCTACTACTAACCGTCACAGACGATGGGACGCGACAAGTAAACTTGTAGCTGGAGACGTTACTGCTGTAGCAGCAGCCGACACAATTACTTACGAATGTATTCTTGCTCTTAAAGCTTATGCTAAAGATCAATACGTACGTGGGTTACGTGGTGCTGGTAATGAAGAAGTGTATCACTTGTTTGTTACTCCACAAGTAATGGCTGACCTTAAACTTGATTCAGACTTCCTAGCTAACGTTAGAAATGCTGGAGTTAGAGGACCAAACAACGAGTTGTTCTCGGGTTCTTCTAGTTTAATGGTTGATGGTGTGATGGTCCATGAGTTCAGACACGTGTTTAACACAAGTGGCGCGACTTCAGGAGCATCAGCTAACGCTGGTTCTAACGGATACAAGTGGGGCGCTGATGCTGACATCAACGGTTCTGCATGTCTATTTGTTGGAGCACAAGCTCTTGCTATGGCAGATATTGGTCTTCCCGAAATAGTTGAAGATGTATTCGACTACGGAAACCAGAATGGTATCTCAATTGGTAAGATCTTCGGAATGAAGAAGCCAGTCTACTATTCTGATCATACTGGTCAGAACGAAGACTTTGGTGTTATTCGTTTAGACGTTGCATACTAAGTAGCAGCATGGGTGGCTTAATTAACTTTGTTAAGGACGGCCACCCCCTTTTTAATATACTTTTTCCTACGGAGGGAAAATGAAAATAACAGCAAATAGAGATTTACACGTAACTACAACATGGGGAGCTTCTATCTTTCTTACTGCAGGTGAAACTAGAGAAGTAGGAAACGACATGGGACTACAAGCATTACAGCAAGGTGCTACTGAGGTTGTTGAAAAAGCAAAACCAGCAGCTAAAAAGAAAGTAACAAAGAAAAAAAGAGCCAGAACTAAAACTGGTCACTACCAAGCTGATGATCCTAGTACTCCAGATGTAAACGAAGCATATGTTGAGGTTGAAGAAGAAACTAAAAAGTAGAAGGTAAGATATGGCAGCAGGTACATTAACAGGTGCAAACCTAATACTTCGTATAGAAGATTCGCTACAAGATTCTACAAATGTTCGGTTTCCTGAAGCAGAACTTCTGCGTTACATAAATGACGGGCAACGAGAAGTTGTAAACATAAGACCTGATGCAGCGGCAGATCATTCTAATATTGCTCTAGCTGTAGGTACAGAACAAGTTATTCCTGATACAGCATCACGTTTAATAAAAGTTGTACGTAATATGTCTGCAGCAGGAGGTAGTGCAACAGGCAAACGTGCTATTACACTAGTTGATATGGATATCATTAATGCTCAAGATCCAGATTGGCATGACCCTACTGTAACTGGTGATTCAGCGCACACTACTACGGTTAAACATTACATGTTTGACGAAGATGACCCACGTAGATTCTATGTTTACCCAGGGGCATCAAGTACTAGTACTTTTGTAGAACTTGTTACATCAAGAAATCCAACTGATTTGTCTAGTACCAGTTCTACTATATATGTAGATGATATGTACGGAAATGCAATTGTAGATTTTGTTTTGTACAAGTGTTATTTAAAAGATGCTGAATTTGCAGGCAATATGGCTATGGCACAATTACACTACCAATTGTTTATGTCTAGTTTAGGTGCAAACTCACAAGTACAATTTGGGTTAAGTCCTAATCAAGACGCTCGTAGTAATGCACTTGCTTCTCCTCAAAACTTACCTTCAGCAGGATAAACTATGGCTACATTTGATTCGTTACTAAAAGAAATACTACCTTACGTTCCAGGTTGCCCTGAAGGGTTAGTTAAATCTAATCTACGTTCAGCAACAATAGAATTTTGTGAAAAAAGTAAGGCTTTTGTATATGACTTAGATCCTATATCAAGTACATCAGGTATATATGAGTACGAGTTCGACCAGCCTGTAGGTACGTCTGTGCATAGTATACTTTGGGCAATATACGATGGAGAAGACTTAGACCCTATAAGCCCTAGAAGTTTAGAACTTAATTTTCCAGATTGGAGAGATAGGTCTAGTACACCTAAAGTATATCTACAAAAAGACGCAAATAAATTTTGGTTAGTACCAGTACCTAATGCTACTTTAACTAATGCTATACAACTGTCTGTAGCACTTAAACCAACGCGTACTGCATCTAACATAGATACATCGTTTTCAAATGACTACAGAGATGGCATTTTGTACGGCACGTTGTACAGACTTTTACGTTTACCATCTAGAGCATGGACAGATATATATGCGTCTGCAGATTATCTAGGATTATTTAATCAACAAGTAGCCGAAGCAGAACTACGAGCTCGCAGCGGAGACTTAGGTGTACGTAGGCTTGTTAAATACCGAGGAGTGGGACTTACTAAACGTAAGCGTTATAAAAAATACGGAATGGAGCTTGATTACTAATGACTGCTAATGTTGTAAATATACATAAGAATTTCGATATCCCAGAGTTTACTGATATTCGTACTTGTTGGGATATGGTACGTGAAGGTATTGAATTTATTTTAGAACAAAATTCTCATTTAACATACAAACCTGAAGACGTGTACGCCGAGTGTGTAGCAGAAAAATCTATGCTTTTTGTATCGCCTTTAGGGTTTGTGGTGCTTTCTGTACAGCAAGACCCGTATTCTGAAGAAAAAATATTAGTAGTATGGATTGCTTATACACACGAAAGAGGTAATAACAATTGGTTAAATCATATAAGATGGTTTGAAGGAATTGCTGAATATTGTGGGTGTAGTAGCATTGAAGCACAATCCGCAGTATCAGACTTAGGGAAATTTTTAGATAATACAGGTTGGACAAAAGAAACTACAATATATAGAAGAAAGGTGACATTAGATGGGAAGTAAAACAAGAGCTCCTAGTGCAGAAGACTACAAACCTACTGACACAGAAAAAACAGCAGCGGCTATTGCAAAAGCAGACGCAGATTACTTTGAGCGTACGTATGACCCTTTGCTAGTAGAAATGAGAGATAAAGCTGCTACAGAAGATGTAGCTAGTACAATCAGAGGCAGAGCAGGAGCAGATACTATGCAAGCTTTGACCAGTAATCTAGATTTAGGTGTAGCTCAAAACATGGGAGCTGCGGCAGACTTAGCTACAGGGGCTGTAGGTCAGATGTTAGCTGCTAATGTAGCTTCTAAAGACGCAAAGATAACGCAACAAACAGGTGTACTTGGCACAGCTAGAGGCCAACGCGCTGATACAGGGGATGCTTTGTCTCAAGCAGCTAGAATGTCAGCAAGCACAGATTTAAACAGAATACAGAATAAACAAGCTGTACGTAGAGCAAGACGTGGGGCGCTTATGGATACAGCTTCAGCAGCAGCTAGTCAAATGGGATCAAACTTAGCAAGAACAAGCGAATTAAATAGGATTAACCCAGGATCCGTAAACCCTAGTATGTTTACAAAAGTATCACAAAACCCAACAACAATGGGTGGGCAAACAGGGTATCAAAGCTACGGACTTGGAGGGTCTAAGTTTATCCCTCTTGTTTCTAATAGGTTAACTGACCAAGAGTACAACGATATGCAAGGTTTTGGACCAGGAGTTAGCTAATGGTATACGGCGGAAAAGAACCAGAAGAAGCAATACTCTCTCCAGTTAGAGGTCGAGACGCGGATAGACAAGACCGTAGACGTAAACGTAGAGAACGTAGGCAAGCAGATCAAGCACAACAAGCTGCGCCTGTAACTTCTGGAGATTCTATTGGGACTTTAAATTACGCTAATACTAAGAGTAATTTTACAGCAGATCAATTACCTGAAGTAAGTGACCCAGATGCAACTTACGCAGATGTTGTTGAAGGACAATACGAATCTTATGTTCAAAATTTTAGAGACTTTGAGAATGCTTTGATTGCTTCTAGAGACAGTACAGATTTAATAGATGCTGCTAGAGAAGATACTCCACAGCAAATTGCACTAGCAGAAGGTATCGCAAAACGTAACCGTGAACGCTATGGCTATCGTCCTACTGCAGTTGAAGCACAAGAAATGCAACGAGAAACTCAGCGAGGAGGAGCTTTAACGCTTGCTGGTAGTGTTAACAACGCACGTTTAGCTCAACGTGATGCAAATCAAAGACTTTTAAGTGATTTAATTAATATAGGACAAGGTGTTAATCGCAGTTCGTTATCTGGTTTAGGTAGCGCAGCTCAAAATGCAGCTCAAAGACAAACAGCTTTTCAAAACGATAGAGCTGCTTATAAAAGACAGTCTGCAGGTTTTCTTGGGTCTTTAGGTAAAACACTAGCTTCATTTATATAGGTAAAGATTATGGGTTTATTAGACACTATTTTTCAAGTTAACGCTCCTAGAAGTAGCGCGTACTTAGATGATCTTAAATTTGCAAAACAAGAAGATGCTGAGCTTGCAGGCAATGTAAGAATAGAACAACAAGTAGTTAGAGATGACCTTCTTACAGCGATAACTAATAATCGTATGGAAGATGGAAGTATGGTGTCTGAGAATGCGTTTTTTAAACAAAACCCAGACGCATTTAATAAACTTAAACAAAAAGTTGAGAATAGTAACGACCCTTATTCTAAATTAACTGTTACTGATATAACATCAGTTCTTGGAGAAGATAAAGCAGGAAAGTATCTAAATGATACAGGACTTTCGGGAACTTTTTTTGGTGCAGGAGCTCGTTTAGATACAGATCAAAGTAAATTTGTTCTAGACCCAAATGATGGAAAATACTACATAGAAAATCCTACAGTCCGTGTTTTCGACAAAGAAAAAGGAAGATTTTATTCAGCTCCTGCTACTAGAGGAGGGGTAAAAGTAAGTGAATTATTTAAACAAGGACAAGATAAAGCCGTACAAGATGCAATTTTTGAACGAGTACCATTAAGTTTTGTAGATGAATTAGATGAAGATTATAGAAATGAAGTCCAAGGCAGAACAGGTGGAGACAAACGTCTTACTAGACTAGGAAGACCTTTCGGCGGAAATAAAGACAGAGCTGCTATAGAACAAGGTTTTATAGATAGAGGAGACACTATAGATTCTCGTAGAGAAAAATCTGAAGAGTTACGCGGTAAAATAACTGAGATTGAAAATCAAAGTAGACAAGCTCGAGTACAAGAGTTTGAGGACAAAGCTTTAAAAGATTACGACTTTTTATCTAACCCAGTAGCTGTAGGTATGGTAGGAGAATCAGGAGTTGGAAGAACTTTTAAAACAGGGAATAATTTTGCTAACTCTATTTTAAGTTTATCTGCAGAAGAACTTGCTGAACAGGCACCTGATTACAGGAACCAACCAAATACTAACCCTTTTTATGCACCTGATAACATTTTTAGTAATTTAGATTCGACAACACAAAAAGCTCAAATAAGAGCAAGAGCAAACGAAGTAGATAGAATAAACTTTGAAAAAATGCTTGCTGAAGGAGGCGACAAGTTCTTACAATTTGGTCAAGATCTAGACCTTATACTTTCAGGAGACGCAACAGCACTTAAGGGCGCACCCGCTGGGTTTAGAGATGAAGCAGAAGCTGTAAATAGATTCTATGAAGCTCAAGGAATAAATAAGCTATTCGATGAAACCCCATTTCCAAATTTTTTTGACGCTCTTAGTCCAGACAGTTCTGCTACTCTTAGTGGGATAATGACTGCTGATAAAGACCAGTTAGCAGCTCAAAGAAGCGGAGATAGATCTGAAATAACTAAACAGTTACTAAAAGGTGATCTTGTAGATAATAAATTAATAAAAAGGTTTCAAGAACGTCCAGATATTATGCAAGAGTTTATGGCTGACCCTAAACAGTTTGCTCTTAAATATCAAAATGACGATAACGGATTGTACGGACCTCGTAAAAATACAAGCGTAGTAGATGCTTCTATGGCTAAAATGGATGGTAGACAAATTACTGATGCTAAAGAGGCTTTAGAAGCAGGGGATGTTGCTGCTATTCGTAGGATTGCTTCAGAAATGGACGCTCTTAGTGACAAAGAACAACGTGCTCTTGTAGCAGATATAAACAGAACTGGAGGAGACTACGGCAGAACTTTAGAGCCTGAACGTATAGCTTTGTATTTTTCCATGTTAGGTTCACTCCCACAAGATTCTCAATTATTTGAGGTTCTTACTAGAGGGGACAATCTTACTAATATGATTCAGTATGGAGTGTTTGATTTTGATAGAGAAAAACTGCTTTTAGAGCAACAGAAAGAAGGTAGGTTAGGTAGAACAGAAGCAAAACAGACCGAAGTTGATTTTGATGATGCGTTTGTAAGAGGACAAATTTATGATGAAAACGGCAATCTCAAAGATACACCTTTACTTAATCAAGCTGCTTTAGAATTAAAAGCACCTTTTGAAGATCTTATGAGGTTACGTAGAAAAGGACCTTTAAGTGAGCCAAACGACATTACCTTAAACAGAGTTCTTACTTATAGACTTGCAATTATAAATGAAAATATTAAGCAACAAACGGTACCTAGTTTTATAAAAGAATTCTTTACACTTGGTCTTGCAGAAGGA
>Ga0208669_1001153_pt1 | contig 9858 bp, 12 predicted proteins | sample 21_taG_FD_184095 | JGI IMG/M metagenome (GOLD analysis project Ga0208669, IMG submission 184095) | Marine viral communities from the Subarctic Pacific Ocean - 21_ETSP_OMZ_AT15319 metaG (SPAdes) (version 2) | ecosystem: Environmental > Aquatic > Marine > Oceanic | place: Pacific Ocean | collected...
CATCAATTCACGCATGAGTTTTAGATATTCAGTGCGCCCTGCATGACGGTTTGATTTAAGAAAATCACTTTCAGTTCGGTCTTCGCTCATCATCATAGAAGACGAAGGTGCTGGCATACTAGGAACACTGCTCATCGGTGGTGCCATTTGCGGTGCCATTGGCATAGGGGGTCTTCTCATACGAGGCATTCTTGGAGGTCTTGGTGCTCTCATACGTCGTAATGAAGGTCTTGACATCAATCCTTGTTGACCCGGCATAAGTCCACTAAGTCTTCCGGCCCCAGTAGGACCAGCACTGAAAGACCTTGCACTATGTCTTGCGTGAGGACTGAATACAGTTCTTACATTACCGAGTCTTTTTCTTGCTTCAGACTGACCCATGTATTGACCATACTTTTGCGGGTCTTTACTCATAGGTTGTTTTGTCGCAATTCCTCTGTGTGACATCTCTACAGATAAATGTGGTTTCATTAACCCGGTCTTCTTACTACCTTTGATACCACGCATCTGTCCTTTGAATCGACGCATTGTAGCACCTGCACCACCGCTCATACCACCCGGTGGTGTTTTGAATTGACCAGTTGAAGGGCGGAACTCTTGACGTTTTTCTCTTCTACGTCGTGCTGCCATTGTGCTTGGTGTTTCCCTTTTCATCAATGTACTCCAAGCATTATCCATCGGTTTACTGGCTAATTTGTTTTGCCAGTCCTCATCAGGTTCATTCATTTGAGGGCCAATTTTTTGTCCAAGATAATTTAAGTTATTGTACATACCTTCTAAGTTAGCGGCAATATGTGCATGAGGCGGAATATCACCCAACGCTTGAGTTAAATCAGAATTATTATGCATATCCATGAATTCTTGCGGCACTGTGTGACCTTTACCTCTCATTATACTATCAAGGACAAACAAAGAATTTCTATGCATCATTAGCATGTCCAAAGACCCTTGTGGGTGGAGGTCGTCATCATGCATACCAGATATTGACTCAGCATCTCCATGATGATGGTCTTCAAAACCAAAAGCAGACATTAAACCAGCATTCACTAAACCGTCAATGAGGGGAGTGTCCGTACCCATTACTGATTGATACCAAGATTCTTTAGGGTTATTCAATACTTCATTTATATTGAAAGTATGAGGTCCATCTTCTTCCTTCAACAACTCACTCCAAGCATCAGCCATTGGTTCGCTTGCCATGATACTCCCCATAGATGAACCTGTACCGGACTTTGCACCAGTAGCAAGGTCGAGTAATGCACCTCGACTTCCAGCAGGGCCACCTTGTAATCCCATCTCACGCTCATCATCACGTTTGTTACCGTCATCAAGTCCGGGTTCTGTTTCTAATTGAGAGCCAGCCAAAAGCCCTTGAGATGGTTTTATTTTGATATGTTTAATATCTTTTAACTTTGTTTTACGAGATTCTTCTTTCTCTTTCTTCTCGTCCATTCTTTTCTCTTTATCGTAACTTGAGGGAGGACCATATCTTGTTTCATCTTCATTTGCTGAAGAATACATTGTGCTAGATTCACTTCTAGGGGCATATATCCGTGTATCTGAACCTCTTCCCATTGCCATTATTCTACCCCCATGTTTGTTTGTAATTGTTGTTTTATCCTTGTCCAAGTTTCAGGGCTTTCTTTACTCAATTCAATCTGTAACACATTAATGGTTTGATTGACTTGTTGGCCATCACTCTGTGGCCCCCATTGGTCTTGGAAGCGAAGCAAGTCTTTGATAGTTTCACGTACTTCTTTGTGTAATATAACTGCATCTCGTACAAATCCATCCTCATGAACTGTACCTTCATCAAGTAATTCTGATAACTTTTGATTTAATTTTTCAGCATTTGAACGTAACAAACCTATTTCATCTCCAGCAACTAACGCTACTTCTAATGCTGCGGTTTTTTGCACTAAAGGTTGAAAGTGATGCTTCATATGATTATATACAACACTTTCTTTGATTTCTAATTCTTTAGCAATCTCATCGGTAGTGCCTCCATCATTGAAATAACTAAACTCAAAATCACCACGTTTAGGAGATGCACAAACAGGACAAGAAGGATTAGCAGCCATATGATATTCACCCATATGATTTCTAAAATGTCTATCAGCAGTATTGGCTCGCCAACCCATATTTTTATCAATTTCTTTAGCAGTGATATGACCGCTCATAATTTGATTTTCTAGTTCGTCTCTTTGTTCAGACATACAGAATTGACAAGAGCGTTTTTGTACACGCTCCGCACCCTGCATAGTAAGGCTTACATAGACCCCTTACAAAACTATTATGCTTAATCTAATATTGGGAGTGTTATGTGGAAAGTGCCCCGAGTAGGAGGTATTCCTCTTTCTATAGACACCTTAAGAAGCCTTACAAAAGCGGCAAAAGATGTCTCTACGGGTCAATACGCCACTTCTACACTCATTACCGAAAGACAAAGAATATGTTCAGATTGTCCTTTCGGAGGTAAAAGGTGTGATTTATGTGGATGTTTTGTAAATACAAAAACTTCACTATTAAATTCAAAATGCCCTATAGACAAATGGCCGTCAGCGAGTGATGCGAGCGTATACGCCACTGAGCATCATGACACAAAGGAATAACCCTAATACATAGTAAGACAAACTACCAGAAGACATAGTTCCACCTTTGAATAAAATTATCATCAACATTACATTTACCATTGAAAGTAATTGCACCATTATCATATCTACTATTACACTTCTAGTCGGATTTAATACATCTAAAGTTGTAGATGCAAATCTATGTGGCATAAAACTATTATTATCATTCATATTTTTCAACTCCTTAATTCTTTAATCCCATGAAACTTCTTCCAATACTACCAATACCAGTTCCCATTTTCTGTAAAGTCCCTTCATCCTGTAAAGCGTTACTCAAAGCACCACCTAAAGCATTTTGTTGTTGCATAGCAAGAACTTGTTGTGAAGACATTTGACTTTCATTTACTTTTTGTGTTGCAGAAGATTGTAAGTTACTAAATTGTGCTGTTACATTTTCAGCACTCATGGTTTGCAAGTTTTGCGGCAAAGAAGTGGTATCCATTTGCATAGTCCCGTCATCATTTACAGTAAAGGTAGCATTTCTCAATATTTCGAGGACGTTAAGAGTAATTAAATTACCAACCATTTCAACCAAAACACCCATTTGTGGACTTGCGATATATCTTTCAATAGGAACACTGTTCTGTATCAAATACATTTGAATTTCAAGTTCACTCGGAGGTTGATATTGCTGTTGCTGTTGCTGACCCCACATGTTCTGTTGCGGTTGACCCCACATGTTCTGTTGCGGTTGAGCACCAAAGCCTCCACCAAAGCCTCCACCACCAAAGGCTGCTCCGTTGCTTTGAACACCCAGATTCAAACTTCCATTAGCCATTGGGGTATTATTATTAGCACCTAAATTTAACATCTCACTCACCTACCCCAAGAGTATCTTCCAAATGAGGCTTTTGTTGCATAACCTCGTTTACCTGTTGTTCTAAAATATTCTGAAAAGCCGGTGTGGGTTGATTCATCATAGCAATTTCTTGTTTAAAAATACGCAAGTCGAATACAATTGTAGTGATGTCATTTTCTTGTGTTACTGGATTATTATAATATAAAATATTTATACCATTTGTTTTTCTTGCATCTTTTTCTAATTCAGCAAAAAATGGTTCATACTTCTGTAACATCTTAGGAGTAGGGTCTTTATTTCTTACAGCCGCAACTGGGACTGTAACTATCGATACACCTTTCTTTACTCTATCACGTAGTCTTCTAGGATTAGCCTGATTTATTTTTTCCTCTTCCATTTCCCATGTGCATAGTAAATGATAAAGATGCATATGTTCAGGACAATAAGTCCCTCTCATTTTGTAACCACTAGTTACTTTGTCTTGAGCAACAAATGCTTCAGGTTGTCCGGTAACCGGATTTTGCCAATACATTTCCCAAAGACTACGACCTGTTTCTTCATCGGAAATTTTAGCATACAGATTATCATGTTGAATTAAAGCAGCGCAATCACAACCATCAACTACACAAACACTTGTTTGTTTATTAAATCTATATTTTCTTCCTAAAAATACTCGCATTGGATTTAAAATGCTTCTTTTTGCCGGAGATAGTAATTTGTAAGCCTGTTTTATATCTTTTTTTCTTGCCTTATTTGGGTCAGGGTGTCTTGAAGGATAAAAATTAACCTTTGGAACTTCTATATTTGCATTCATCGAGGCTTCTCGCATAGCAGCCTGAGCGGTAGTTTGTTCCATTAAAGCAGCGTGACTCAAAGAAGAATTACCCTGTTGAGAAAGTGCTAAAAGATGTGCTTGATTCATATCCGTTAAATTTTGATTTTGTTGATATTGAAGTCTACTTTTTATATTCATCATTCTTCCACGTCCTTTTCTATTTTAACAGTAAAGTTTCTTTTATTTGTCACTGTCCAAACAATCTTATCCCCGGGTTCTATTTCCATTAGTTTTGCAATCCAAAAAGGAATAACAGTTCTCACACAACTGCTATTTTTGTTTACAGATACTACAGTAGTCTTATCAGTCATTTTTTTCACCTATGCCGTCAATAAATCAATCATTGTATTTTCTACATTCCATCCTATACGAGTTGCCATAAAAGAGCGCTTTGTAGGAATTCCTGCTTTTTGTAATCTAATTAAATCATCTCTAAATGCATCAAAAACTTTGTGTTCTCCAATGCGACCCTGCTGCCATAGTGTAGCAGCGGTATCATCAAAAAACCTATCTGCTTTATTTGCTACAAGCATGACTAAACGAGGAGCGTATTTTTTACCTTTCATTCTACTTTTAAGAGTTCTATATCTATAACTACGATTTGATAAACAATCTACAAGGTATTTAAAACCCGCAATTTGTTGCAAAGCGTCATTACCACCTTGAAATGCTCTATCATCAAACATAAACACTACTGTTTCTACTTGTCGTGCAACCATATCATCAATCCAAAGATTCCAAAATCTTTCTTCTCCGCCTATGTCAGAAGAAAAAACTACTCTTCTATCTCCCCTCCAAGAAATTCTTTTTCTTGTGGCTTTAGGTAAAAGATGTCTACCAAATATCTTAGTATGATTTGTTCTTTCTTCTTCACTTATGGCTTCCATCTCACCGGGTGTAGTCATGTATCGGTCAAGTGTGGTCTTTCCAACCATACTTGCTCCGTAAATTCCTACTTTTCTTGGTCGCCAAGAGTTGTATAATGTCTTACCCCATACGGCAGCACCAACTAACGCAGAACCAGCCGGGTCAACCACTTATACCACCCCAAATCCAATCTGCTAGATTTTGAACTTTAAACCAAAGCCACTCTACTGTGTTTGTCCAAAGCGAATCACCAGAGTTTAATTCCCATAAACTAGTAAATAAAGCAACAAGAATACCAACTATTATTGTTCTTATCCAACCTATACTTTTTTCGTAATAAGTATCAAGAGTATTTTGAGTATGCATCGCTCTTAATGTAGCCTCGGTAGAATCATCCGTAGGAGTTTTAAAAATTCTCCCCATCAATACCACCTCACTTCTTTTTCTTAGGTTCTACTTTTTCTTCCTTATCATTAACGCCTAGATTAATCGGTTGTTCTACATTAGCATCATGATGTGGAATACCGGGATTAAAATTAGTAGAATCAAATGAACCAATCATAGAAGGAGAGCCACCGGGTACACCCCAACTTGGTGGCATTTTACCCGGGTTTTGCTCCATCCAACGTATTTCAGCCTCAAGTTGAGCCTCTTGCATACGCATTTCCATGTCAGACCTTCGATTATCAAAGTTTGCCTGCATTTGCCTATATCTATGTTGTCTTGTTTTTTCTACATTAGTTGCTTGAACTCTTTCTTGCATGTTCTGTTCAAAGAACATTTTGAAAAAGTAGTAAGAAAGCCCTTGGACAAAGAATGCAGCCATTGCGTATGTAAACCCGTTTAACATAGGTGTTTCGCTAATAAGCCATAATTCTGCGTCAAAGACCCCAATACCAACACCTACAAATGCTGATTGTGCTAATATTAAACCCATTAATCGTATCTCGGCGTCGCCTGTTTCGTTCTGCATACTCATGTTCCTCACTCATAGGTCACTAGATTAGTCAATTTAATCTTTTCGGCATATATGTCATATATGTCATTACTCACTTCATTATAATGAATTATATTATATTATTATTATAATAGTCAATATGATGACTAACGTTATGACATTAATGACATATTTGCGTATTATAGGAGAGTGCCCTTATCTTTAAAATGCCTTGCTCTATTCGTATGAGGGTCTTCAGGCACAATAGTATGGTCTTTTGTATGACTCATATCCGGTCCACCTTGTCCCATGATATGTCGTCGTCGGCGTTCACGATTGAGTTCCTCTCGATATTTTACACGCTCAGGGGTAGATTCGTATTTTTTGTCATAAGCCAATTTATGAGCGATGGCTTCGGGGCTTACACGCTCTTTGAGTAGTTGCATAGCAATCTCCATTGGTTCGCTAAGGGTAAATCCTGTTTTTTCGTTATAGGGAGTGCTTGTAGGCCATGTGGGTTGATTTTCCACTTCATACATTGTAGGACTCACTTCATTCATTGTAGGACTCACTTCAGGAGATTGGTAATTTCCATCCACCCACCTTTCAAAAAATCTTTCCCGTTTTTCTCCCATCCGTTCTTCGTGAAGTCTTGCTCGTCGCTGTTTTTCTGCTTCGGCTCTTATCTCTCTTTCATTTGTTGGACTTCTGTATTCGTATTTTGGCCCTCTGTATTCATACGGGATTGGTTTTTTAACTCCATCAGCGTAGGTAATAGATGTAGGTCTTTGAACTGGTAAACCAAACTTAGACATGTCGGGTAAATCATCTTCTTTAAGCAGCCGCCAAGCAAGATTCATCGGCTCTCCAGTAGCAATTTCTGCACTTTCTTTTGCGCTATTAGCAGATTCTTGCGCCGCTTCTGTCTGTAATCGATTTTTCTCTCGACTCTCTTCGTTTTCTGCATGAACTTTATCGGTAATTGAGTCACCCGTTTTAGCACCAGCCATACCGCCGATAGCACCGCCGACCATACCACCGATAGCAGTTCCAATAACCGGAACTACACTTCCTAGTGCCGCTCCAGCAGCCATCCCTGCTGCTCGGCCTCCAAGACCACCTACAACAGTGCCTCCCGCTGTTTTAACGATTGGAACATCGTCGGGCATATACGTGGCATGTAGCGTGCATTCTAAATGCTATCGCTTTTTAACAATCACCGGTGGGGAGCCTTGTCTATAGTTTTAGTTAAGCAACAAACTAAACTCCCTTTTATCTTTTGATAAACCTCGAATCCCTAAAGCCCCGCAAGAAGAGGCTAAGGATTTTACTCCCCATATGAAAGAATTCAAACGTCGATATAATGAGATATTATCAAAGCCGAGGACTATAGAAGAATTTGATAATGACCAAATAAAAACAGAATTAGAGGGATTAAAACAACACTATGATGCAATGGGAGACACGTGGTATAATTCTCCTTTTGATGATGATACTTATTTTCCTTATACTGATAAAGGCTACCAGAGCACTTTACCTCAACATATGCTTGGTTTATACACTGAAAATTACATGGACCCTGAAACAGGGAAGATAAGAGAAGGAGCGATACCCCCCGTAAACGCTTTGAAGATAATGGATAGAAAGGATATACCTAAAATTATGAGTCACCAAGGACTTATACCAAATGTAAGTAGAGATAACTATCAATATGAAGATTCAACAACTATGCCGTTTGGAGGGGATAGAAATTACGACCCTGAAACCGGTTATAGTAGTGGTACTATAAGTGGAAATTACGCTACTGGTGCTAATGTTATTGATTTAGGCAGAGCCGTTGAAGGAACCAAAAGACAAGGTGAGTCAGGAGTAATAGGAATAAGAGGAATAAGCCCTGCGGACAAATTACAAGTCCGCCCTCCGAGTGGTAATTGGAGCGAATTAGTAAATGAAGCAATTATACAAAATCGTATACCACCTGAAAGATTAGTTCCAGTAAAACATCCAAAAACGCATGAAACATTAGATAATGATGACATAGCATTCTTAAGAAATCGTGCAAATTTTAGTAGATTTATTCCTTATCAGGAACTACCTATTCCTTTTATGCCTGAGCAATTCGCAGGAGTGTATGATGAAGATGGTTTTCCTATGATAGGTGGAAAAAAGTTAGATGAAAACACTAAAAATAGACTTATAGATGAAAATTTATATGACCCTAAAACACAATTTAACGCACGTTACAATGAAATTTATGGTGCAACAACTCCTCCAAGTTGGGGAAGCGTGTTAGAGAATATGCAGAATCTAACACCAGATGAATTAAATAATATAAGACATTTACTTGGCAACCAACAGGAGGGAGAGTTTTGAGTAGAATTTTAATTATAAAATCTCTTGAAGACGTATTGCGTATTTATGATGAACAAAGTACAGTTACTCCACAAAATTACTATGAAGTATTAGGTAGGTTAACTCATTTATCTAATGCACAAAAGCGACCCAGTGTTACTAGAAGACTACCAATGATTCCTGTTAAAAAACCAAGTCAAATAAATTTAGAGCAAGCACAAGAAGACCATTTAGAAGACCAAATTGATGATTGGCAAGAAGGCCAAGATACTCTTGAAAGGCAAAGACGAGAAATGATGGAAGTGGAAAGGCAAATTAGGGACCGTCATATAAATGAAGACTATTTAAATTGGTTACAAAATCCAAATACGACTTTAAAAGCAGAAGCCCCTCCTATCTTTAACCCTGAAACTCATGAAGATTTAACTGCTCTTAGATGGATAGGTGATAGACACATAAATACTGCTGAACAGGCGCAACCAATAATTTTCGGTGGGAGAGGTTCTACTGGTTGGTGGGAAGATATGATTGATAGTACAGGTGGAGAAACGTTACCCGGTTATAAACAAGGTTACATTGACCGAACAACAGGTACATGGGTTAGTCCAGCAGATTTAGAATCATTAATTAATCCTGATTTATCTCAAAATTTAGACCCAAGTGGTAAAATGCGCCTATTAGGATACCCCGGTTATGAAGGTATACCTAATTATCATAGATTATCTTCTAAAGGGTCGGGAGAAGGATTAAGTACACCAGAAGGATTCCAATTTGGAGGATACAATCGTGATGATATTACTGAAGTAAAATTACCAGAAGGTGTTAGAAGTCCTTTAGAATTTAGTCAATTATTGCTTCAAGCAGAAATTCACAAACCTAAACTTATGCAAAGTCATAATTCAAAACAAAAAGAAGCAATGAGGCGAGTGGTAGATTGGGGTAGACCGATAGGAATAAAAGAGGTAAATCGTGATTGGGAAAAGAAACCACCTGCTACATTCCAAGAATTACTTGATGCAGGGCATTTTAAAGTAGCAAGTGAAGATGAAGCAAAAATTGATACGCTATCAATTTTAAAGGAAATAGTAGATATAAATCATAATGAAGAGTTAGATGATAACTTTAAGGATGATATTATGACTTTAGATAGAAATCACACTATGACAAGGAATCAAAACGGGACAATGATTGAAAATGTTACTCCTGAAATGAAAAACGTAATTGAACTCATGGCTTCTAATTACAACAATAACGAACCTGAACCGAAAGGTAAAGAAAAGTCACCCTTCTTCGTATAGTGTGGACGTAGGGATATACACTATAGCAATAGTGATTGGTTTTGTAATAGCACGATTAGGTGTTGAATATACAAATTTACGTATAGAGATAGGCCCAGTAAGAGTTCACCACTGGATGTGGGCTACTTTTCTTATTT
>Ga0208669_1001154_pt1 | contig 9851 bp, 24 predicted proteins | sample 21_taG_FD_184095 | JGI IMG/M metagenome (GOLD analysis project Ga0208669, IMG submission 184095) | Marine viral communities from the Subarctic Pacific Ocean - 21_ETSP_OMZ_AT15319 metaG (SPAdes) (version 2) | ecosystem: Environmental > Aquatic > Marine > Oceanic | place: Pacific Ocean | collected...
CCCTTGCCTTTCTTTTTTTGTTTTTTAATTACGTTTTCACTATGCCATTTTTGCACTACAAATCCCAAACAAACGCAAATAACGCCAAAGGCTAACAAAAGAAATAAAGAAATAAAAGCATTAATTATATAAACACTCGTTTTTTATGATCCTTCTTTTTTTTATCAAATATGAATTTTAAATTACATTTACTATCATAAATTATTACGCCAATTATTACAATTGCGACAAATAAAAAAATAGCAATCCCGGCACTATCCAACATGATCTAGCCCCATGCTAAGATCTGCCATTTTAAAAGCATATTTTGACCGCTCCAATTCAAATTGTTCGGATGTTAATTTATATTTTAATTTTTTATGAGTGATTAGAAAACTATCCGCCCAAATATCATACAAATTGTCGTATCTGTTTTCCAGATGTTTTTCGTGATAATGATTAGACATTTTTAAAGTTCCTTTCTTTTTTTTAATTAATAATAATAACTTAATTAAAATATTATAATTGTGTCAAAATTAAGGTGGATAATCAACTAAACTACCCACCTTCTTTTGGTTTATTCTTCTGTATCTCCATCAATACTTATTTCATCATCCCGTAGTTCTATTCCATACTCTTCCAAAAAGTTTTCTTTTAATTGATTGATATACTCTTCTTTACTTTCTGCTTCGAAGTTATTACACCCAAAAGTAAGAGTAATCGTTGAAGTATATTCTTTAATCATTTTTTTCTATCTCCTCAAATTCTTCTTGTAATCGTTTAATCTCTCTTTTTTTATATTCTTTTTCCGTCAATTCCGTTATAATTATTTTGTCCCCCCTATCATATGCCGGGTTTGGAAAAAAATCCGACATAAGATCATCTAAACTTATATTTTTTTTGCCCATTGCAAATAATCCTTTCTTTTTAACTATGTTAAACAGCATTAAAAAACACTACGCTTTTTTACTTATAAACAGTATAGCATTTAATTGTGTCAAAATTATGGCACTATAAAAAAAAGTTTTATTGTGGCAAAAATACAACACAATAATAATTGTGTCAAGACTAGGGCAATTGTGGCAAGATTAAGGCAATTGTGGCAAAATTAATAATATGTATGAATACTATATAAAATCCGGTTTACAAATTTTTCTATGTACATCAATTGGTTTTCGTGGTGATGTTCTGGGTGTTCAGTAATTGCTCGTTTATAGCCTTTTACAAGATTTTCTAGCTCAGTTATTTCCTTGACAACATGTGCTCTTAATTCTGGTTTTGTACCTTTATCCCATTTCAAATCCATTGCCATTACCTTTCTTACAAGATTTTTTCTTACAAGATTTTTTGCTTACAAGAATTTTGCTTCAAAACTATTATGAAACCTAGCTATGAAGATAACCTTACTACCTGCCACCTTCATAACTTGAGTTCCACCCCTTCCTTTGCTTTGGTTATTCTTTTTCGCTTTCTTCAAACTGTAATTCTTTTTGGTCTTTTTCATTTTGTTCCACATTAACAGATGCTAAATTTATTAGCACTTTCATAACCTCGTGAACATCAACCCAAGGCTGTTTCATCAACAATGTGCCTATCTTGTCTCTTAATTCACCAGTTATTATATGATAACTAACTTTTTTTTCTTCTTCTTTTACTGTAGCCAATTTATTACTCCTATCAATGATGCTATAAAATAACACATTTCCATTAACATTCTTGGTGTGTCTCTATCTTGCCTAGCAAAGTAGATCCAAGCCAGACAAGATATTGACGATATTAACCAACCTAACCATTGTACACTAACAATTCCAGATGTCAATAGAACTAATGAAGAAACTGCTCCTATAAATGCTACCCATCTGTACACTACAACGCACTATTATTTTTTGGTTTGGTCAATGTATTTCTCCTTCAATATATCTACAGTATCTTCTATCGCATTACGATAATACTCACTTAAATCAAAGTGTTTTGTTGCATCATAAATAGCATCGTGCATAATATCCCAGTCTAATTTTAAAATAGATTGTATTTGTTTTTTAGATAAACCATGATAATCATCATCTAAATTATCAATAATATCCTGTGGATTTAATGTTAGTAATGATACTTCATAGATATTTGAATTAAACATTATGTATCTCCCTAAAATTACCATCATATGTATCGTTGCAAAAATTTTCTAGTTCAGTAAATTTTTTATAACCTACTATAGTCTCAGAAAGAGGTATACATTTTTCCTCTGGTTCAAATAGTTTTATGTTTCCATTCTTGTCTGTGACTTCTTTGCCGTCATCATCTACTTTGTAAAATTTTATGTCATATATTAAGTAAGACATTAGTTATCTCCTTTTTTATTAGTAATAAAATCATCAATTACTTCTTTAAATGCTACTCCACTAAACACACCAACTAAAAATATTATAACGGAATAAAACATAAATGCAAGACTACTCATCTTTAATTTCTTTCTATAAATAAAAACCCACCACCATTACCTTCTTGATCCATGCTCACAAAAACTTGATAGGTGTTTCCTTTTTTATCCTCAGTAATAAAACTAGGAAATGGATTTAATCCGTGTTCCGTATCATTAAAATCAAACTCTTTTATTGTATGACCAATTAATTGACTAAAATGTTCAATCGCATACTTTTTATCTTCAATCCTAAAATTACTCATCTTTAATCCCTTTCAAGAGATGGGCGATCACATCAACAGTAAATCCATTCCCAATCATTTTTTTCCTTTGAGTGTTACTGCACCAATAGGTATAGTTATCAGGTAATGTTTGTAATCGTTCCATTTCAAGACAAGATAACGCTCTCCAACGTAAGTTATCTATATCAATAGCCACATTATCTTTCTGTACTGTAGTAAGTGCATTTGTTTTACCATTTGCTCTAATTTCAAGACGTTGTTCAGTTGAGCCTGTATCGGTGTACCTTCCTCTCCACGCTCCGCATAAAATCTTAGGTTCTCTATTGCCACCTGTCATAGCATTGAGAGTTGGTGATTTGCCCTTTACATCATAGACACGTTTTAAAATATCATGTCCATTTATATCTGCCTTTCCAACTTGATAGCACCCACCTTCGTTGTGTACTTTGTTGGGATAATGCTCTTTTAATTTACGATATTTAAAATTAGGATTATCCATTTCAACTATATCTTCTAACACAATACCTTTGTCATCTGGTTGTGTAACATTGGGGATGTTTGTCCAATACAATCGGTATCTATTTTGAGCAGAAACTAAGCCACTATTAATAGCTATTGGTTTTACCCCAAGATACTCAGATATAATATCTTGACATTCTTGTTTCATTCTTACGTTTTCAAATAAAAAATATTTTGGTTTAAATTCTTTTAGTATTCGCACATACTGAAAAAACAATTTGCTACGAGGGTCATCGAAGTTCAATCTACCTTTTGAAGCAAAACTAAATCCCTGACATGGTGATCCACCGATAAGCAAATCAAAATTAGGACTATCATTTGTTTTTCCTACATAAGTAACATCACCCACATGAATAATATCTGGATAATTTTTTTGTGAAACCTTTATTGAATATGGATCAATTTCACTAGCGTAATATTGTTTAACTGGTATTCCTGCTCTCTCTAAAGCTACTCTTCCCATAGAACAACCATCATATAAACTCAATACATCAAGCTCAGTCATTTGTATCTCCTTCTTCTACGCCAAATGTCTTGTCCTCTTTTTTATCTGGAACAAGACTATGGGCTAGTATTCCACACACAACAGTCATTGGCAAGACAAAAACCATTTTGTCAGTCAATAATGCCATTGTGTAACAAGGGATAAGAATAATCCCCACTTTTAAGAGGATTTTATTTAGATCCATCACTCACATCATTCAACAATTTATATGCTTCTTTGATGTGATGAAGTGCCTTTTCTGTGGTAAAGGCTTTTGATGTATCACAACTATCTTCTCTTAACATCTTGGTAAAAGCATTTCTAACGTGCTGATCTACCATAGATGATACAGGAATATGTTCGTTGCGACTTTCAGAAAAATAAGTTACTTCTTTATTGTGTGTCATGCGGTTTTTCCTTCTTAGTAGTAAAGATTTCTTTTAATTGTTTTTCAGTATACCCTAGTTTCATCATGTTGTCAACAAAATCTTTTTTGGTGATGCTTCCGGCTAACATTCTCAATAGATTTTTATTGAATTGTTTCCAAAAAAACTCTTTTGACAATACTACTTTTTCTTTGTTCTCGTTGCTAGGTTTCTGTTTATCCATTTTATTAACTCCGGATTATCTCTAAAAATTTGTGTCCAATAACTAGCCATAACAGCTACTACTCTTTCTTCTTCTTCTTTCTCTGTTTTTAAGTTGCCTATAGCCCAGATCGCATGATTTAACTCATGTATTACAGTATCAACTAAAACTGCACCTCTAAGGTTTTCATCTACTCTTATACGCATACTTAAATAATTGAAGTCTCCAAAGGCTTCTCCATCAAAGGGCAAGGAGAATACATCAATATCTACGGCACCTACTTTTACTACCATGAAGGGGTTCACAACACACCCACTTCTTGTGCTAATTTTTTTTCTTTGTTAGCCCTGTAATATTCTTTTCTTTTTTGATTTAATTGTTCTCTATTAGCTTCACGATATTTTTTACGGCTTTCTTTTACTTTTTCTGGATTAGCTCTAGCCCATGCTAGTTTTGTTTTGTTATACTTATGTTTGTTATGTTCATAAGACTTTTTATTACTTGCCAATATTTTTTCTTTGTTAGCTTCATAGTATTGTTTATCGTAATGCCTTTCCCATCTATGTTTCATGGCTTCATAATATTGTTTATCGTACACCATCAATATTCCCTTGTAATTCTGAAATGGCTAAATTATAACAGTCTGCCCTTACAAGAAATCCATTATCACCATCTCTTGTTCCGGCTTTTAAAAACTTTGCATTGATAAAATATTTTTCTTTCGGCATAACACCAAGAAACCAACCACCTTGTTTAGTATCTAGCACTCTTACAAAAGCATAATAATCACACTTTTGTTTGGTGTTGTACTTTGCGACACTACACTCATAGTAATCTTTTGGTTCAACTGTTGTTTTCTTAGTCTTTACTTCAACTGTAGTGCCATCATCAAGAACAAGATCATAGTCTACATTGTATTTTTTACCCTTGTTTACAATTTCACCACCTAAAACTAATTGTGTTATTTGTTCTCCTAAAAAACCATAGGAATTACCCTGACCACGAGTAATACTATTACGAATACGACCCATGCGATTTGCATTTCTGGTCGCTATTCGCTTCATGCTTGATGTTATTGGTACATAAATCATGTGTAATACGTCAAATACATCACAAACCCTGTAAAATATATTGCTAAAATAGCAGAGTTTACTACAATTAATGCTCTATCGTACCACAAAATACCAACAAATAACCACATCCCTGCACCAAGACACATAACAACATGGCTATATGGTTGCAATTCAAATGAATTTAGACAAGCACCAACAATTATTACTGCTGTTGCTACCCATTTGACGTACCAACTAAGATCGTGTGTCGGTGTAACTTTTTTTATTTCTTTCATACGAATAATCCAATTGTTTGAATAATGATTAAAATAAGAAGCTCGACAGCTAGGATCGTATGATACCAAACCCATCGAGCTTCATAAAGTTTTCTTACAGCTTTTCTATGAAAAACTCGCAAGTGCCACCCTCTATCTTGCTCCTTATTTGATAATCTCATTTTTATTATCACCCTTCTATTACGACAAACTAAACCTACATAACATAGATAAAAAACTATTGCAACCATAAATTTAATTTTTTTTATGTATTGACCTTTGTAAAAATACATGATACAATCATAAAACCCCTTGAGGGGGTAAACTATATAACATCAATATTAGGATTTAATTAATGGTAAAACAAACTAAAAAACCGAGATGGTCTACTCCTTCAGCTAGAAAGGAAAGACAGAAATATACATCAGATAATTACAGAAGTAAATATAATAAAATTAAATGGTCTACTGACAAAAAAAAGAAAGATACATCCAATGACATTAACAATTAATGAAAATATTGAATATTTACTTGATGATGCTGTAGAATTAGGTCGAGTTCGTTCAGATTGTCCTGAGTGTGGAAGTGGAAATACTTTCTCAGCTATGTACTTACCTACATCAATGGTTGTTGTATACAATTGCTTTGATGCCAGTTGTGAAGTAAAAGGACATAAAAAAGTTGGATTACAAAAAACCAATTTAAGAAATGGATTGTTTTCTAAAGCTACAGATATTCCAATTATGATACAGGAAGAAATATCTTTACCCAATTTAATTTCTATAAAAGATAGTAATGATGCCTGTATTGCGTATTTAAAAAAAGTACAATGCTATGACCTTTTTATTCAAGATCACATCAATGTAAAATATGATCCACAACAAGACCGCATAGTATTTTTAGTAGAAGATTTAGAAAGTAGTAGAGTAATCAATGCTGTAGGTAGATCTCTTAAACCAAGTTCTCAACCAAAATGGTTTAAATATGCAAAGACATCAGCAGATTATAAGATAGGATGTGGCAGTATAGCTGTCCTAGTTGAAGATATTCCGTCTGCTTGTGTTGTTTCAAAGTTGAAAAATGTTGTAGGAATAGCTATGTGTGGTACTATATTATCTGAAATATTATTACACTATCTTACAAGAAAAAATTATGAAAAAGTATTGGTGTGTTTAGATAAAGATGCAGTATTGAAAAGTATGATGATTTGTGATACGATAAAACATAAGGTAAAATATTCTTCTGTTTTATTTCCAGAAGTAGATTTAAAAAACATGAACCCAGAACAACTAGAAGAATTGGTATTTAAAAATGGCTAAAAAGAAATCAATGTATGGTGAAAACAATTATAATCCTGTAAAGAAAACAAGACGTAGGTTTAAAAAACCACCACTAAATCATAGAAAGAAACTTACACCTTCTGAAAGTAGAATGAAGAAGGCAGGGGGATAATGCAAGACATAGAATTAAATGTCCTAGCTACTATGCTAGATAAATCTGTGTGGGATAGAACCAAAAACTTTATAACACCAGTCATGTTTCCTAAAGATTGGCGGTCATTGGCTCACACCATTAGAGAAGCCCATCTTAAATATGAGGAGATTGAAAGTCTTGATGCTACAACATTAGTAGCAGTACATAAAATAATGTTTCCGGCTATGCCTGATAGTAAAGCTGTACAAACTTTTGATCTCATAGATGATTTGTTGGCTGTTAAAAAGGTTGATGTAAACCTAGCGTATGATTGGGCTAAAACTTTTTGGCAAAGAGATATGGCTAGACAGATTGGAGAGAAAGCTGTTGGTTTTTGGACAGGTGAAAACTCTATGGCTTTTTCTGAGATCTCACAGATGATAGAAAAGGTCGCATCTAACAGTCTTGATGGAGAAGATAGTTTTAGAATTATACATGAGGATTTTGAAGAATTAATAAAGTCTACAGTCAAACAACCAGACTTTACTTTTGGATTACATAATTTAGAACGCAATGTACAAGGATTAAATAGAGGAGATTTTGGAATTATCTTTGCTAGACCAGAGATAGGCAAGAGTAGTTTTTGTGCTCATCTTGCATCACACTACATATCCAGAGGACAGAAAGTACACTATTGGGCTAACGAAGAAATAGCCAAGAAAGTTAAACTTAGAATTATTACAGCGTATTTTGATATTGACAAGAATACCCTGCAAAAACAAAAGGATAGGTACATAGAAGAGTACAAAGAAAAGGTTGATGCTAATTTAGTTGTGATGGATAGTGTAGGAACTAGTGTCAAAGAGATTGTAAATTTTACTACATTGAATAAACCAGACGTAGTATTTATAGATCAAATGGATAAAGTTAAGATTGATGGTACATACACTCGTGGAGATGAAAGACTAAAAGAGATTTATGTTATGGGTAGAGAGTTAGCCAAAAGACATAATTGTTTGGTGTGGGCTGTATCACAAGCTAGTTATGAAGCACACGAAAGAGAAGTAATAGATTATTCTATGCTTGATAACAGTCGTACAGGTAAAGCCGGAGAAGCAGATTTAATTATAGGTATTGGTAAACAAATGGGAATAGATGAAAACAATACTCGCTTCTTAGCAGTAAGTAAGAATAAAATAAATGGGTGGCATGGTAATGTGCCTGTTCAAATAAATATTGCAACAGGAAGGTATAGTGTATGATTACTTGTTTAGATATAGAAAATACTTTTACTAAAGGTAACAGTATGCCGTACAATGGAAATAATATATTGGTGTCGGTGGGCTATCTTACAAATGGTGGAGAACAAAAATATTTATGTTTCTATCATGCAGAAGAACCGCCTACAGAAAATAATATAGACATCTTACAAGATATTTTAAACCGGACAACTTTGCTTGTTGGACATAACATAAAGTATGATCTTCAATGGTTACTGGCTTGTGGTTTTCAATATGAAGGAGAAGTTTGGGACACAATGGGCGTTGAGTATTTACTAGCTAGAGGATTAAATAGAGAGTTATCTCTTAGTGCTTCTTGTAAAAGACGCAATGTTTCTGAGAAAAAGTCTCACATTTTTGATGAGTTTATCAAAGCCGGAAAAGGTGTAGACGAAATACCTTATGATAAACTTACAGAGTATGGTGTACAAGATGTAAAGTCAGCGTATGAGTTAGCATTTGCACAGGCTGATATTTTAAATATTTCCTTACAAGAATGGGCTACACAATGAAAGCTACAGTTAAATTACACATGGATGTTTGCAGAACACTATGCGACATAGAAAATAATGGTATCAAGGTTGATGTTCCTAAACTTCTTGAGATTGAAAAAGATTTTAGAGATGAACACACAGAGATAGAACATGAATTAAATACCATGATTACAGAGCTATGCGGAGATACACCAATTAATCTAGCATCAGCAGAGGACAGATCAAAGTTATTCTATTCCAAAGTTGTTAGAGATAAAAAAGAATGGAAAGAGTTTTTTGATTTGGGTACAGTTGTTAAAGATGGAAAGAGAAAAAAGAAATTTATTAAAGTATCTACACCAAGTATATTTAGAAGTAAGTATCAGTATAAAGTTGGTGCGTTTTTAAAAACACATAAGAAAACTTGTAGAGCCTGTAGAGGTAGAGGCACAGTTGATTTTATGAAAAAAGATGGCACTTATGGTATGCCCCGTAAATGTAAGATGTGTTTTGGTAGAGGTGTTGTTTACATGAACACCAAAGAAAGAGCGGGTCTTGGTCTTAATCCTCTAAACGAAAAAGATCTTTCTGTACATGGATTTAAAACAGACATAACAACTATTAAAGAAAAGATGTTACAGGTGCATGGAAGGGAAAGAGAGTTCTTACAAAAATATATGAGGTATAACGCTTTGTCTACTTACCTCAATACTTTTATAGATAGTATAAAAAACAATACAGGTAAAGATGGATTTATACACCCACAGTTTATGCAATGTGTAACAGCTACCGGAAGATTATCTTCTCGTAATCCTAACTTTCAGAATATGCCTAGAAGCACTACGTTTCCTGTTAGAGAAGCTATCGTTAGTCGCTTTGAAGGTGGCAAGATACTTGAAGGAGATTACAGCCAGTTAGAATTTAGAGTAGCAGGATTTCTTGCAAAGGATGAACAAGTTTTACAAGATGTAAAAGATCAAGTTGATGTTCATTCATATACTGCAAGTATTATTGGTGTTAGCAGACAAGAAGCAAAAGCACACACTTTTAAACCTCTATATGGTGGCAAGACAGGAACGACAAGTGAAGTAAGATACTATGAAGCGTTTCTTGAAAAGTATAGTGGT
>Ga0208669_1001157_pt1 | contig 9846 bp, 10 predicted proteins | sample 21_taG_FD_184095 | JGI IMG/M metagenome (GOLD analysis project Ga0208669, IMG submission 184095) | Marine viral communities from the Subarctic Pacific Ocean - 21_ETSP_OMZ_AT15319 metaG (SPAdes) (version 2) | ecosystem: Environmental > Aquatic > Marine > Oceanic | place: Pacific Ocean | collected...
CTATTTACATTTATTTAATCCAAGTTCAACAACTTTTGTAAAACATTTTATAGCAACATCTCAATATTCTCATTTTGAAGATTACTCTAGTAATGATTATGTTGCTGGATATATAAATACAACAACTGCAATAGATGGAGTACAATTTAAGATGCACTCAGGCAACATAGACGCTGGAGATATTTGCTTATACGGAATTAATTAATAATAATAAGGAGAAACAATGCCAAGATATCATAATATAAATGGAAACGTAGTACAGTTTACAGCTGCAGAAGAGACAGCTAGAGACAATGAGGAAACAGCTTATGCTAATGCTGCTCCTGCTAGAGCTTTAGCCGATCTTAGATCTAAAAGAGATAATCTTTTAATAGCATCTGATTGGGAAATTATATCTGAACTTGAAAAAGGTAACGCTATATCAAACGATATGAAAACCTATAGACAAGCTCTTAGAGATTTACCTAGTGGTAAAGATACTGTTGCTAAATGTAATGATGCTACATTTCCAACTAAACCATAATGGCTAGAGTAAATTTTTTACATTTTACACCTAGACCAAAGCCTCGTAAAAGACCAGGAAGACATAGAAAAAATTTAAACAAACGATCAACATTTAAAAAATATAATAGACAAGGAAGATAATAAATGGCAACAAATTACACAGATGCACCTAATACCCAAACGTTGACAGAAGGTGCACTTCAACCTACTACAACTGAACAAGATAAAAGCCGTAAGGTTATTACTCTTGTTGATAGTTTATTAAGTAATCCATCTTTACCTACAGGTACTAGTGTTGCTCCAGTAACTCAAGCTTTACAAACAGGGGAAACTTTAACTACAGGTGGTGTACAAGGCACAGTAACAGCAGCAACTCCTACAGCATCTTCAACTCCAACAGCAACTGTAACAGGACCAGGGGCTACTCAAGTAGTGGCAGGTGCAACAGCACCAACAGCAGGTTCTTATGCAGCTAATACAATTGCAGGTCAAGCACCTACAATGACTGGGGCACAAGGGACAGTAACAGCACCAGCAGTAGCAGCACAAGAATCAATTGTTAATTTAGATCCTAAAGCTACAGTTCAAGGTCAATTAGAAAAAATATCTACTGATGTTCAAACATCTTTAGCACAAGGTACAGCATTACCTGTATTTATGAGAGGTGCAGCAGAAGCTACTAGAGCAGCTATGCAAGCTAGAGGATTAGGTCAAAGTACAATGATGGCTGAAGCATTAGCTGAAGGACTACTAACTGCTTCAATACCTGTGGCTAAAGCAGATGCTGAAACTTATAAACAAACAATATTTCAAAATTTATCAAATAGACAACAGGCTGTTATTGCAAATGCTAATAATTCATTTCAAATGGATATGTCTAATTTGTCTAACAATCAACAAGCTTCATTACAAAATATTCAAGTTAAACAAGCTATGATGTTATCTGATTCAGCTGCACAAAACGCTGCATATCAATTTAATGCCACTAGTCAAAATCAAGTTAATCAATATTATGATGGTTTAACAAAACAAATAGAACAACAAAATGCACAAAGAGCAGATGCTATGACACAGTTTGCGTCAGCAGAATCTAATAAAGTTGCAGCTCTAAATGCATCAAATCAAGTAGCAGTAAACAAAGCTAATAGTGATAGAGCTTCTGTTATGAATCAATTCAATGCAAACTTAGAAGATCAAAGAGAAAGATATAACGTAGAAAATCAAAGAATCATTGATCAATCTAATGTGCAGTGGAGAAGAACTATTAACACAGCTAATACAGCTACAGTAAATGCAACAAATCAATTAAATGCTCAGAATCTTTTAAATATGTCTAACTATGCATTATCTTCTTTATGGCAACAATGGAGAGATGAAGCATCGTGGGTTAATTCAGCCTCAGACTCAAAAGAAGCTAGAGCACATAATGCAGCACTAGCAGCACTAGAAAGAACTACAGCTTTAGATTTATCTGATGAAAGTCAAAAATCTCAGCTATATACTATGTTAGGTAGATTTGGTATTGCATTATTAAGTCCTAATGAAGGATAAGGAGAAATAAATATGTGGGATTGGGTAACAGATGTAGCAAGCACAGCATGGGACTGGGCAACAGATAATGCAGGTACAATTTATGACGCAGGAAAAGGATTTGTTGAAGATAGAATAAGTAATGCTGAACAAGCAGCATTAACATCGGCACAACGTATGTCACAACAAAAACCACCAATTCTTTCTCAATATAGAACTAGTCCATCTAGATCTACTGCAGGTGTGTCTACATTTTCAGATATTAAAGAAGAAAGTGGTACTAAATATGCACAGTTTTTATATTACACTAGATCATATTTACAAACTAAAGCAAAGTATCAAGGTACAGTACCTTCAGTAACATACAAAAAATCAGGATTAGGATCTAAATCATAAGGAGATATATGGCAGAACAAGATAATTTTATGGGTCAAGCAGCAGAATTACAAGGTGGGCAAGATCCTAGTGTATACAAAGAACCTTCAATAAATCCTTTTAATGCACCTATACCAGGTCAGTCATTAACTGATGAACCAGGAAATTATCCTTGGGAACATACTCCAGATTATCCAGAAGTTGAGGATGCAGCTGAGTATGTATATAAAAATTTACAGAAAAAAAAGAATACTAAAAGATTAGTTGTATTATTAAAAATGGGAATACCTATTGATGCATTAACTAAGGTTACTACATTTTCAGGATTCTTAGAAGGTAAATGGACAGTAGATACTGCTAAATTATTAGAACCTATTGTAGCTATGATGATTACTTCTATAGCAGAAATAGGTAAAATACCTGCTAAAATATCTATGGATGACATGGATGATCAAGAATTTTTTGATGATATGGCTATGCGTAATATGGATATAGAAAAAGATAGAGGTGATCCTAATATGTTACCTACAAATGAAGGACCTTCTCAACCACAAACTGGAATAATGGGGAGAGTATAATTATGGGACTTAAGAAAAATTTTATGGACATACTTATTGGCGGTGGTAATCAAGTAATTGATACTATGAATATTGAAGCTGAAAGAGAGTATGAACAAACAAGAGCACATATAGCTGAAGCAAATAGTCAATGGACTAAAACATTAGCAGATAATAAAAAAGCTAATGAAAATTACACAGCATTTTTAAAATACATAAAAGCTAGACCAGATGAATTTCAAGGTAATTGGGATAGGAAATTAGCAGGATTATATCAAGATAATCCAGGTTTATTTAAAGGTGATAGTTTTGATTCTATTAAAGATGCAGTTGCACAAGAATTAGTTACTTATAAATTAGATGCAGAAAGATTAGCAGAAGGATCAGAAGATCCTTATATACCTCAAGCAGATTACTTTAAATTAAATCAAGATAGAATTAGAAATCAAATTGGTAATATTTCTGGAATGAAAAATACTGTAAATTTAATGACATCTGAATCAGAATTTAGAGATAGTAAAATGAATATACCAGAAGATATTAAAAGATTTACTGATAATATGGCTACAGCAACAATGTCAGCATATGGTTATGGAATATTAAGACAAGAACCTACTAGTCTTTATAATCAAAAATTATTAGAAATTGAAAAACTTAGAGTTATTGCAGCTAATGCACAAAGATACACAACACAAGAAGATAAGTCTAAATTTTTAGCAGATGCTATAAATAAAAATTCAATTGATCTAACATCTGTTTATATGTTTAATAAACCTATTACAGGTAAATTATTATTAGATGTATTTCAAACTGAATTAACAGGTGATACAAAACAAGTAGAAAATGCTTTAGCTTCTTATAGTCAATTACAAAATGCACTTTCTAAAGGTGATAAAAATGTTACTGCAGAAATGGTTGAACAAGCTAAAGTTAAATATGAAAATATGCGAAATCAAATGTATAGTAAAGTTAATAACTGGGTAAGTTCTACTATGGGGTCAACAGTACCATTTGATGTAGGTCCAGTTGAGCAAAAACCTGAGCCAGAAGTTAAAGATGAGCCACAAGCACTTGTAGTACCTGAAGGATATAAACCACAAATTAATTTTAATGGTGAAATTAATTTAATAGATGGTTCTAGAGTATCTATTGAAGAAATATTAGATAACAAAGAAATGTATTCTAAATCACAACCACCAGAAGTAATGGCATATATAGATCAATTTTCTCCATTGTTTGATGAGGATGGTGATATGATTAAACCAACTAGAGAAATGTTTACAGCTGGTAAAGCTGGAGATAAATTATTTAAAAAATTTATGAGAATATATATGGGTTTAAATATAACAGAGTTTATACCAGTAGGACCTTTTAAACCTGAAGATGTAGATCAAGAATCTATATTAGATAAAATAAAAAAATTATTACCTCAAGACGTTAGCGAAGAAGATCTTAAAAAAATTAAACCTAAAAAATAATAAGGAGAATAATGGCTGATATCTCTACTCAAGAAGATACAGAGTTTAATTCTCTGCATCCTAATTTAAAACAATTATATACAGGTGGGTTTGATTTAAATCCTAAAACTGTAAACATGATTAATGAAGGTAATGCTTACAAGTTTGATTTATGGAATACACCACCACAAGAAATAGATCCAGAGATTATACCTAGAAAAGAACAACATGCACAAAGTATAGGCAATGCTTTAGGTTATGGTTTTATGGGAAGTGCTAGTAGTTTTATGGAATTACTTGGTAGTGTTCCTGGAGGTATAGATAGATTTTATGATTGGTCAAGAACAGTATTAGGTAAGGAACCTACTGAAGATAGTATATTTGATCATGCAGAAAGCTATTTAAAAAGTATTGCAAAATCTGCAGACCCAGAAGAAATGGGATTTGTAGCACCAGAAGGTTATGCATATAAAACTTTAGCTGGATTTGCAGCAGCACCTATTGCTATTGCATCTTATATACCAGCAATACGTGGATTAAAAGCTGTAGGTACTTTAGGTAAAGTAGGTCAATTTGCAGCTAAAAGATCATTGCCTTTAGGTTTAGCAGTAACAGATGTTGCTAGAGAAATAGATGAAGGCAGTGCATTTGAAATAGCTAAAGCAGCAGCTTATGGTTATGGTACAGGTAAAGTATTACAATTTGCTAATGGATTATCAATTACTCCTAGAATGGCAACATTAGGTGCTTTTGGATATCTTTTTGCAGGTCATAACGCAAACTTAGATGATAGATTTGCAGCAGCTACAGTATGGAGTGCGTTAGGATATTTTGGACCAAAAGCAGGTGGATTAAAAGTAGATTTAGTACAAGAAGCACAAGCATCTAAACATTACAAAAGAGTAATGGGTGATAAAACAGAAAGTGCTTTACCTGATATACAAAAGGTAACACAAGTTAGAGGTGAGGCTGCTACTGAATTTTTAGAATTAAATATTAGATATATTGAAAATAGTCAAAAATTAAAAGAAGCTAAAGAAGTACAAAAATTAACAGAAGAAAATAGTAAACTTGTACAAAAAGGTAAAGAGCCAAAAGAAATACCACAAGCATCTAAAGAAAAAGGTTTAAGTGAAATAGATTTACAAAAACTTGAAAAACAAGTTAATGATGATGCAGCACATATAACTGCTCAAGGTAAAGTATTAATGACAGGTGAATTATATAATGAAGCTGTTAGAGATGTAAATGATCCTAGAAAAATTTCACAGTTTTTAGTAGATCAGTATGGTAAAGATGGCAGATTAAAAAATCCTGATATGGAATCTGGATTTTTAGATAAAATGATGGATGGCACTCTTAATTTTTCAACAGCTGTATTACCTCCTAAATTTATTAATAATCCTGTCTTTAGATATATGAATGAAAAATTTCATTCACAAGTTATAGAAGATAAAATTACTATTAACACAATTTTATTTGATCCTAAAGTTATTCTTAATAGAAAGTTTTTACCTGGTAAAAAAGAAGGTGAAAGTTTTACTGATTATAGATTAAGATTACAAGAGTCTGGTGATATGTTAAAAATGTTTGGTCATGCTTCTGTTAAGGATGTTAATGCAGGACTAACTGAGTTTCAAGTATTAGGACAAAAAGAACCAAAACAAGCTGCAGAAATTATAGATGCAAATGCTAGAATATGGTTAAAGAAAAAAGCTGAAGCTAGATCTAATAAAGAAGAATATAATACTAGAAAAAATGTTACTACAATATTTGATAATGTAGATTTTTATAGACTTAGAAAAGAAGGTACAACAATTGACATTGAAGGTAATGTTGTAGATATAAGATTATTACCTAATGGGAGTAAAGGAACCTTTACTGATTTTATGTATTTTAAAATGCGTGAATTACAAAACATACAAGGTAAAGTAGAAAATGAATTTAAATATGAAGCTACTGAAAAAGATTTAAAATTAGAAGGTTTAAATGATACACAAATTAGAATTTATTTAAAACTTAGAGATGCAGATAGAGCAGCAGTTAGAATATATAATGAATCTATTTTAAAAAATATTAAAGAAGGTGAAGGTAGAATTGTAGAAGAATCTCCTAATCACTTACCTAGAATATTTTCTGGTGGTTTTAGAGTATGGGCACTTAAATATAATCCTGATACAGGAAAGTATAGTTCTAATGAAGCAACAGCAATTGGTGCAACTAATAAATTACAAGCTGATGCAGCAAGAAGTTGGCTAATAGAAAATTATGGTAAAGAAACATATACTACTAAAAAAGGTAAAGTTGTACCATTATATAAATTTCCAGATCCTGTTATAAAAAGTAAAGATGTTGCAGGTGCAGTTGAAGCTGATGCATTTATGGAATTATTTAAAAGTCCTAGTATAAAAGGACAACCAGAATTATTAGATAAACTAGAACAGTTTATGATAGAAAACAGAGTTGAAAAAGGTTTTGGTAAATTTACTTTAAAGAGACAAGATGTAGATGGATACTTAGGAAGTAGACTTGCAGCACAAAATTATTTTTCTGGTAAAGTATTTGGTAAAACAGCATTAGAAAAAAATATTAATGCTAGAATGGTTAAAGATTTTGAATCAGCTATGACATTATATGTTAGTGGTGCAGTAAGAGCAGCTTCTAGACATAAAGTAAATAAATGGTTAAATAATTTTGAAAATAAAAAAATAGTTGTACCTAGAGAAGATGGTACGTTAAGAGTTACAAGTATAAAAAGAGATGCACCTAATGCTGTAAAATATGGTGATATTCAAAAAAGAAATATCTATGGTGAATTACAGGATGGTAAAATATCTCAAGCAGTAAGTCAAGTAGGTAGAAAGTATTTAGGTGAGTCAGGTATGGCAAATACTTTTGGTGGTATGAACAAAGTTACTCTTGTAAACAAATTATTATTTGGTCAAATGAGATACTTAGCTGCATCTGCTATTCAACCTTATCACATGATATTTCCTAAATTACTTGATATGAAATATAGTGGAATGAGTAAAGGTAAAGTTACTACTTCAATGCTTAGATCATTATATGATTTAATATTACCAAGTAAAGAAATAGCTGAAGCACATGAATACGCAATACGAATGGGAGTTGTAGAAGCAAAATTTATGAATGAAGCTATGACTAGAGTTGAAGGTTTATTTGGTAGAAAAGAATTAAATAAATCTTTCTTAGGTAAAAAAGTATTTGATTTTGAAAAACTTTGGAAAGGTATTACGTTTCAAAATTTAGCTGCAAAAGTTGAACAGACAAGTCGTCTTAATGCATTTACAATGTTTTATAATTTTGCTAAAAGTGCAGGTAAAAATAAAACACAGGCACAACAACAAGCAGCAAAATTAGCTGATATGTACATGGTTGAATATACTTATTTAGAACAACCTGGAATATACGGAGCAAAAGGATTAGGAACTGCAGGTAAACCTTTTGGTTTATTTAAAACATTTCAACATAACTACTTAGCACAATTAGTTGAGTATGCTACTAAAGCAAAACAAGGTAAAGGTAGTGAAGGTTTAGTTGGATTTCTTGCACAAATGGTATTTGCTGCAGGGTTGTTTGGTACAATTGGTATGAAAACTGCTGATGATTTATTAAATAAATTATCACCTGTTGTTCAAAAACTTACAGGTGAGCCCTTACCATCTATTACAGAAACAGTATTAACAAGTAATTATCCTGAGTTTGTAAAATATGGTATACCTTCATCTGCATTAGGAATTGATTTAACAGCTACGCTAGCTGCACCAGGAGTTAGTGTAACAGATTTAATTAGTGTACCTTCATTAAATTATTGGGGTTTAACACCGAGACAAATTACAAAAGGTAGAGGTGTAGTACCTACATTATTTAATGCATTAACAAAAGCACTTACAAGTGATAGCCCATTTGAAAAAAGAGATGCATGGGTTATGTTTTTACAAGATTCAGTGCCTACATCAATGCATGCTGCAGTTGAAAAATATTATATGGGTATACCGCAACCATATGCATATTGGAAAGAGTGGGATTTAACTAAAGAAAATAAAAATGCATATAAGTATACATCATATGGTCCAGTAAAAGATGTATTTAAAAAAGGTAGAGGTGAGTTATATAGAACAGCTGCTGATTGGAGAGCTAGAACTTTATCTTCTTATTCTTTAAGAGAAAGAGAATTATTAAAATTAGTTTATACTACTACTAAAATTAGAAGTGACCTAAAAGTTAATACAGATAGTTTAATATCTGCAGGTGCACAACATTTAGGTAAAGAAGGATATGTACCTTTATGGATATATAGTCAATTAGAAGGGTATGGATTAACAACAGAACAAGTAGATACTAAAATTATTAACAGGGTAGAATTAATGGATAGTGACTTTATAAGCAGACTTTCAAAACGAACTAAAAGTTTACAAGGCAATACTCGTATTGATAAAATTGTAAACGATATACTAAAACGTAAGTATACTTACTATGGAGCATATTAATGCCTAGAAAATCAGCCACAGAAGTTAAAATAGATTTCTTAGTAAGAGAGATTAAAGAACTTAGAAGTGAAACTAAATGTTTAAGAGCTGATATTAATAAAGGTAAAGGAGCCATCTGGGTGCTACTTATAGTAGCAAGTGCCATAGGTGGTATATACAATTTTTTTAATACATAATAGGAGATAACAATGGAAAACATTAAAAACAAAGCAAAAGAATTATGGGATAAGCATAGCCACTGCGTCATTTGTGCAGTTGCAGGTTTCGTATTAGGTGCTATAATATTATAGTATGTGGTTTAGTGCAATAAAATTAGCATTAAATGCTGGTACTCATATATACAAAAAACGTAAAGAAACTCAAATGCTTATGGCAGATGCACAGGCTACTCATGCTAGTCGTATGGCACGAGGTGAGTTAGAATATAAACAAGCTGTTATGACTAATAATCAGCAAGGATGGAAGGACGAATTTGTTTTAATTTTAGTCTCAGCCCCCGTCATGCTGCTAATATGGTCTATCTTTAGTGACGATCCAGAAATTATGTCAAAGGTAGAAATGTTTTTTGAGTATTTTAATAACATGCCTTTTTGGTATCAAGCTTTATTTATAGGAGTAGTTTCTAGTATCTATGGATTAAAAGGTGCAGAAATTATGAAACGACCTAAGTAATGAAACATATACTGTTGTTTATTAACCATTACTCAAGTAAGTTAAATGTATGGTCATGGCAAAAACTATGGGGTAATAAACAAACAGGGTATGGGTATAAAAAATAATATGGGTATTAATATGAATTATTATTTTACAGGTATATTAATTATACTAATAACTATGTTAGCATTATTTGTTGAACCTGCATATCCTGCAGAAACACAAACTAATGTTAGTGGGTCCAACACAAGTATTGAA